>MTEW01002950.1_pt3 | contig 17999 bp, 18 predicted proteins | sample 1042681 | NCBI WGS metagenome assembly MTEW01 (sample SAMN06185811, study PRJNA358809) | soil metagenome | isolation source: soil biostimulated with citrate as carbon source | place: India | collected 2015-05-23
CGAGCAAGCTCGCTCCTACAGGCAAGGAGCGTGCGTGGGTTGATCGCTGCAGGATGAACTCGGTGCTTCTACAGGCAACGGCCGTGCGTGGTATTGGCTACTTCCCGTTGAATTTTCCTTCGCGTTTTTCCAGCATCGCGCGCAGGCCTTCCTTGGCGTCTTCGGTGGTCAGCAACTGCTGTGCGGTGGCCTGGAGGGCGGCGGCCGCTACCTTCTCGCCGTCATCCAGGGTCTGATGCGCCGACGCCAGGGTGGCGCGGACGCCGAGTGGGGCCTGGGCCGCCACGCGCTCAGCCAGCCAGATGGCACGGGGCAGCAGGTCTTCGCTGGCGAGCACTTCCTGCACCAGGCCCAGGCGATAGGCTTCGTGGGCGTCGAATTCGTCTCCGGTGAGCAGCCAGCGCATCGCGTTGCCCCAGCCGGCGATCTGGTGCAGCCGCAGTGTGGCGCCGGCGAAGGGGAAGATGCCGCGCTGGACTTCCATCTGGGCAAAGCGGGTGTTGCTGGCGCAGAGGTTGATATCGGCCGCCAGCATCAGTTCGATGCCGATGGTGTAGCAGTAGCCCTGCACGGCAACCATGAGGGGCTTGCTGAGGCGCGGACCGCCGAAGGTGCCCCAGGGGTCGACGGCGCCGGCGGGCACTTTCCAGCCCTGGCGGAAGGCGTCGCCGACATTGGCCAGGTCCAGGCCGGCGGTGAAATGCTCGCCATGGGCGAAGACCAGCGCGCAGCGCGCATCGTCGTCCCGCTCGTACTCGCCCAGCGCCAACACCAGATCATCCAGCATCGCCTGGTCGAAGGCATTGCGCTTGGGTGTGCGGTCAAGGCCGATCAGCATGATGTGGCCGCGCTTTTCACGACTGACGCGGCCGACGGAACTGGTGGACATGGATGGCGTTCCTTTGTGGCAATAGCGAGAGGGCAGGTGGGATATAGACCCGCATGGAAGGCTTGTCCATTGGCCCAAACCGTCTGGCGGAGAGGTAATGGGGCTGTAGAAAAATCTGCACGCGAGCAAGATATTTCCTGTATGATGCGCGCCGGCCAATTGACGGCTCCGTTCAAGTACTGCGTTTTTTCCCGAGGCACTTTGCCTTCGGCTGCAAGTCCGCGCTGCGGGCTACCCTTGACGTTTCATCCATTCCCAATAAAGCGATCACGCAAATTCTCTACCAGGCTGCCAGGGCGACCCACAAGGTCCTTCACGGCATGTGCAGCTATGGAACAAGGGTCTTTGCGGATGCACATGAGGCAGACCCATGACCCAGGAAATCGGCACTTTCGCCGCGCTCGGCATTCATCCCAATGTACTGGCCGCAATCACTGCGGTCGGCTATGAAGAGCCGTCCCCCATCCAGGCCCAGTCGATTCCGGTAATCCTTGCCGGTCACGACATGATTGGCCAGGCCCAGACCGGTACCGGCAAGACTGCAGCCTTCGCGCTGCCGATCCTGTCGCGCATCGATCCGGCCAAACGAGAGCCGCAGGCGCTGATCCTGGCACCGACCCGCGAGCTCGCACTGCAAGTTGCTACCGCTTTCGAAACCTACGCCAAGCAGATGCCCGGCCTGAACGTGGTCGCCGTATACGGCGGCGCGCCCATGGGTCCGCAGCTCAAGGCCCTGCGCCAGGGCGCCCAGGTGATCGTGGCGACCCCCGGCCGTCTGTGCGACCACCTGCGTCGCGATGACAAGATGCTCGCCACCGTGCAGCAACTGGTGCTGGACGAAGCGGACGAAATGCTCAAGCTCGGCTTCATGGACGACCTCGAAGTGATCTTCGAAGCCCTCCCGGAAAGCCGTCAGAGCGTGCTGTTCTCCGCCACCCTGCCGCCGTCGATCCGTTCGATCGCCGAGCGTCACCTGAAGAACCCGCAACACGTCAAGATCGCCGCCAAGACCCAGACCGTGGCCCGCATCGAGCAGGCTCACCTGATGGTTCACGCCGACCAGAAGACCCCGGCTGTCCTGCGTCTGCTGGAAGTCGAGGAATTCGACGCGCTGATCGCCTTCGTGCGCACCAAGCAGGCCACCCTGGACCTGGCCAGCGCCCTGGAAGCCAAGGGCTACAAGGCCGCCGCGCTGAACGGTGACATCGCCCAGAATCAGCGTGAGCGTGTGATCGAGTCGCTGAAGGATGGCCGTCTGGATATCGTGGTCGCCACCGACGTTGCCGCTCGCGGTATCGACGTGCCACGCATCACCCACGTGTTCAACGTGGACATGCCCTACGACCCGGAATCCTACGTGCACCGTATCGGCCGTACCGGCCGTGCCGGTCGCGATGGCCGCGCGCTGCTGCTGGTGACCCCGCGCGAGCGCCGCATGCTCCAGGTGATCGAGCGTGTGACCGGCCAGAAAGTCGCCGAAGTGCGCCTGCCCAACGCGCAACAGGTCCTGGACGCGCGCATCAAGAAGCTCACCGCCAGCCTCACTCCGCTGGTGGCCGATGCTGAAGCCAGCCATGGCGAGCTGCTTGATCGCCTGATCGCTGACATCGGCTGCAGCCCGCGCGCCCTGGCCTCGGCGCTGCTGCGCAAGGCCACCAATGGCCAGGCACTGAACCTTGCCGACGTCGAGCGCGAGCAACCGCTGGTGCCGAGCTCCCAGCCGCGCGAGCGTCGTGAGCGTGAAGGTGGCGAACGTGGTGAGCGTGGTGAGCGCGGTGAATACCGCGAGCGCCGTGCGCCGATGCCGCTGGCCGAAGGCCGCGTGCGTTGCCGTACCGCCCTGGGCACTCGCGACGGCATCGCCGCGAAGAACCTGCTGGGTGCCATCCTCAACGAGGGCGGCATTGCCCGTGACGCTATTGGTCGCATTCAGATCCGCGAAACCTTCAGCCTGATCGAGCTGCCGGAAGAAGGCCTCGACCGCCTGCTTGGCAAATTGAAGGACACCCGCGTCGCCGGCAAGCAGCTGAAGCTGCGTCGCTACCGCGAAGACTGATACGCCCCGTTGCAATCAAAGAGCCCCGCACGAGCGGGGCTTCTTTTTTGGGGTTGGTTCAGGGGCATCGATTCGTAGGGCCCTGCGGACTGCAAAGCGAATGAATTCGCCCCCACAGAAGAAAGAAGACTCAAAGCTTCAATCGAACCGATAGATATCCATCCCCAGCGCCCCGAGGGTGAAGCCGCTGTGCACCAGGCCGAAGCGCTCGCCAGCGCCACGGGCGAAGTAGAGCGGCAGCAGATGCTCGTCCCGTGGGTGATTGCGCGCGGCATGGGGGGCATCTGTGCGGTAAGCATGCAGTGCGGCTTCGTCGTCCTCTTCCAGGCGCTGCACCATCCAGTCGCGGAACGCCTTGGCCCAGGGGGTGACGACTTCCGGGCCGGCACGCCAGTCCAGTTCACCCAGGTTGTGAGTGATGCTGCCGGAGCCGATGAGCAGGATTCCGCGTTGGCGCAGGCCCGCTAGCGCGTGGCCGACGCGGGTCTGGAAGGTGGGGCCGAGGCGACTCGGCAGGGACAGTTGGACCACCGGGATATCGGCGTCCGGGTACATCAGCGAGAGTGGTACCCAGGTGCCGTGGTCGAAGGGGCGCTGTGTGTCGATGCTGGCTGGCAATCCGGCATTGGTCAGCAAGCCGGCGACCTCTTCCGCCAGCTCGGGTGCGCCGGGTGCGGGGTATTGCACGGCGTAGAGCGGCGGTGGAAAGCCGTGGAAGTCGTGCCAGGTTTCCGGCTGCGCAGCGCCGCTCAGCAGCAACTGGTCGCTCTCCCAGTGGGCGGATACCACCAGGATCGCCTTGGGGCGTGGCAGCGCAGCGGCCAGGGCCCTGAGTGCCGGGCCGCTTTCGCCGGGCTCCAGGGCGAGCATGGGCGAGCCATGGGAGATATAGAGGCTGGGTAGCATTTCAGAATTCCTCCGGTAGGATTCCGGCATCATCCGGGCTGGATATATCGATATCCAGCATAAATATTTGAGCTATTTGATCGAGTTGATGGAGGAATCATGGACGAGCAGTTCTGGCAGGCACGTTGGGCGGAGAATCAGATCGGCTTCCACCTGCGCGAGGTCAATCCCTACCTCGAACGCTACTGGCCGAAGCTCGGGCTGGCGCGAGGTTGTCAGGTGCTGGTGCCACTCTGCGGCAAGACACTGGATCTGGTGTGGCTGGCCGGGCAGGGCTACAGGGTGCTCGGCGTTGAACTGGCCGAGCGTGCAGTGGAGGATTTCTTCGCGGAGCAGGGGCTGAAGCCCGAGGTGTCGCAACAGGGTGCCCTGCGTCGCTACAGCGCGGGCGTCATCGAGATTCTTCAGGGCGACTTCTTCGCCGTCACGGCAGCGGATGTCGCCGGGTGTCACGGGCTTTACGATCGCGCGGCCTTGATCGCGTTGCCGCCCGCCATGCGTGATGAGTATGTGGTTCATCTGCAACGCATCCTGCCTGCGCGTTGTGATGGGCTGATGGTGACCTTGGAGTACGAGCAGGCGCGCCTGGAAGGGCCGCCGTTCTCGGTGCCCGAATCCGAGGTGCGCCGTCACCTGGAGGCCGGCTGGGAAGTCGAGCTGCTGGAGCGCAACGACGTGCTCGAGAAGAACTGGAAGTTCGCCTCACGTGGGCTGGATAGCCTGCATGAGCCGGTGTTTCAGCTGAGTCGCCGATAGCCGCGAAATGTCGGGCTTCGCGGAGCTCAGCCACAACCTACGATCAGAGCAGACAAAAAAAGGGCGGCCAATTGGCCGCCCAAGTCAGTGTGATTCGTTTCAGCCGCGGCGGCGCAGGGCCTCGATGCGGTCTTCCAGCGGCGGGTGGCTCATCAGCAGGCCGGCGAGGCCGTGCTTCAGGCCGCCGTTGATACCGAAGGCCGTCAGGCTGTCGGGCATCTGCACCGGTACGCCTTGTTCGGCGCGCAGGCGTTGCAAGGCGCCGATCATTGCGTTGGTGCCGGCCAGGCTGGCGCCGGCTTCGTCGGCGCGGTATTCGCGGCGGCGCGAGAACCACATGACGATGATGCTGGCGAGGATGCCCAGGACCAGTTCGGCGAAGATGGTGGCAATGAAGTAACCGATGCCTGGACCTTCTTCGTTCTTCAGGATCACCTTGTCGACGAAGTTGCCGAAGATGCGCGCGAAGAACATCACGAAGGTGTTCACTACGCCCTGGATCAGCGCCAGCGTGACCATGTCGCCGTTGGCGACGTGGCCGATTTCGTGGGCCAGCACGGCTTTGACTTCGTCAGGGGAGAAGCGCTCCAGCAGGCCCTGGCTCACGGCCACCAGTGCGTCGTTCTTGTTCCAGCCGGTGGCGAAAGCGTTCGCTTCATAGGCTGGGAAGATGCCGACTTCCGGCATCTTGATGCCGGCTTCGCGGGACAGTTGCTCGACGGTCTGCAGCAGCCATTGTTCATGGCGGGTACGCGGCTGGGTAATGATTTCGGTGCCGGTGCTCATCTTCGCCATCCACTTGGAGATGAATAGCGAAACCAGCGAGCCGGCGAAGCCGAACACGGCGCAGAAGACCAGCAGGCTGCCGTAGTTCTGGCCGGTGAAGCGGTCTACGCCCAGCAGTTTCAGCGTGATGCTGGCAATCACCAGGACTGCAAGGTTTGTGGCCAGGAACAACAGAATGCGCATCATGATTGGAACAATCTCCTCACGGCGGAAAGCGGTTTGGTATGCGGGGGTATATAAGGGGCGGCCCTGGCGTATTCAACCGGGGACTATTTCAAACTATGTCGCCTGACGCCTTTGCGTTGCTTTCGAAGATTAGTCGAGTCAGGCGCACCAGTCGTTCACTGTCGGCGCTGCGAACGGCCTCGCGCAATTGCTGCGCAAGGCTGGCGCGGACCCGCAGAATGCTGGCGGGCAGGGTTTCCGGGGCGTCCAGGACGGCAGGCAGTGCGCGGGAAAGACGAAGGAAGCCTTTCTCCGTGAGCACCGCCTGGTCCAGTGCTTCGAAATGAATGGTGCTGTCGAAGCGCAGATAACCCTCCTCCGCGAGCCAGAGGAGGGCGCCCAGGCAGCTTTCGTGGCGTTTGCTGGGCAGGCCGAATTCATCTGGCTCGGACGGACCGATCAGGTCTTCCACATACAGCGCGACACGCCTCGGAAAGGCCTGATACAGCTGTAGCAGGCCCGTGGCGCAATCCTTGTAGAAGTCGTCGATCTGCAGGTCCATGGGAGGTTACTGGCGGTACGACTTGAGGAAGCCGCCGATACGGCCAATCGCTTGTTCGAGGTCGTCGACGCGGGGCAGGGTGACCACGCGGAAGTGATCCGGCCACGGCCAGTTGAAGGCGGTGCCCTGGACGATCAGCAGCTTCTCGGAGAGGAGCAGGTCGAGGACGAACTTCTCGTCGTTGTGGATCGGGCAGACCTTGGGGTCGATCTTTGGGAAGGCGTAGAGCGCGCCCATGGGCTTCACGCAACTGACGCCGGGGATGTCGTTGAGCAGCTCCCAGGCACGGTTGCGCTGTTCCAGCAGGCGGCCGTTGGGCAGGACCAGGTCGTTGATGCTCTGGTAGCCGCCGAGCGCGGTCTGGATCGCATGCTGGCTGGGCACGTTGGCGCACAGGCGCATGTTGGCCAGGATGTCGATGCCTTCGATGTAGCTCTGGGCTTTCTGCTTGGGGCCGGAAATAGCCACCCAGCCAGAGCGGAAGCCCGCCACGCGGTAGGACTTGGACAGGCCGTTGAAGGTCAGGCAGAGCACGTCCGGCGCCAGGGAGGCGGTGGAGATGTGCACGGCTTCGTCGTAAAGGATCTTGTCGTAGATTTCATCGGAGAAGACCACCAGGTTGTGCTGGCGCGCCAGCTCCGCCATGCCTTCGAGGACTTCCTTCGAGTACACGGCGCCAGTGGGGTTGTTCGGATTGATGATCACCATGGCCTTGGTGTTCGGGGTGATCTTGGCCTTGATGTCTTCCAGGTCCGGCCACCAGTTGGCCTGCTCGTCGCACAGGTAATGCACCGGCTTGCCGCCAGCGAGGCTCACCGAGGCGGTCCAGAGCGGGTAGTCGGGCGCCGGGATCAGGACCTCGTCACCGTTGTTCAACAGGGCCTGCATGCACATCACGATCAGCTCGGATACGCCGTTGCCGAGGTAGATGTCCTCGATGCCGATGCCTTCGACCTGCTTCTGCTGGTAGTACTGCATCACGGCCTTGCGCGCGCTGAAAAGGCCCTTGGAGTCGCTGTAGCCCTGGGCGGTGGGCAGGTTGCGGATCACGTCCTGGAGAATTTCCTCCGGGGCTTCGAAACCGAACGGCGCCGGGTTACCGATGTTCAGCTTGAGGATGCGATGGCCTTCCTCTTCCAGGCGTTTGGCGTGCTTGAGCACCGGTCCGCGAATGTCGTAGCAGACGTTGGCGAGCTTGTTCGATTTGCTGACCTGCATGATGCGTAACTGTCCCGAGGTGAAAAGAGCCGCGCGAGGCGACGGGGATCGATGCGCCTTGGCAGCCTGTAACGCCGCTGCCAGACTGGCGTCTGATGAATCGCGCATGATACGTGCGGCCCGTTGGCCCGAAAAGGTCGGGACCGGGCTTTTTTAACACTGCCGAGGACTGTCATGGACAAGCTTGAGAAACCCCTGGAAAGCTGGCGAGAGGAGCTTTCCGACACCCAGTTCCACGTCTGCCGCCTGGGTGGCACCGAGCGTGCGTTCACCGGCGAGTACTACGCCACCAAGACCCCGGGCATCTATCACTGCTCCTGTTGCGGCGAAGCACTGTTCGATTCCGACGCCAAGTACGATTCCGGCAGTGGCTGGCCGAGCTACTTCCAGCCGGTGAGCAAGGACGTCATCACCGAACTCGAGGACTTCAGCCACGGCATGCACCGCGTCGAAGTGCGTTGCGCCCGGTGCGATTCCCACCTGGGGCACGTCTTCCCCGACGGCCCGCGCCCTACGGGCATGCGTTATTGCATCAATTCAGTGTCGCTGAAGCTCGAGCCACGCTGAATGCCTTTTCTGTAGGAGCGAGCTTGCTCGCGACGATTTGCCTGGAGCTGTTCGCGAGCAAGCTCGCTCCTACGGGTGCCTAGGTTGGTTTGTTGAATAATTAAATTGCACGCAATTTAATTGAGGGCTATTTTCTTGCTGGATTTCCTCCAAACAGGTTCCGACCATGAGCGACAAGATTCTCGATATCCCCGTTACCACCATCAAAGGCGAGCAGAAGACCCTCTCGGATTTCGGCGGCAAGGCGCTGCTGGTGGTCAATACCGCGAGCAAGTGTGGCTTCACACCGCAATACAAAGGCCTGGAAAGCCTCTGGCAGCAGTACAAGGACAGGGGTCTGGTGGTGATGGGCTTCCCCTGCAACCAGTTCGGCAAGCAGGAACCGGGTGACGAGGGCGCCATCAGTGAGTTCTGTGAACTGAACTTCGGCGTCAGCTTCCCCCTGTTCAAGAAGATCGACGTGAACGGCGCCAACGCGCACCCGCTCTACGTGCTGTTGAAGAAGCGTGCGCCCGGCCTGCTGGGCAGCCAGGGCATCAAGTGGAACTTCACCAAGTTCCTGATCAGCCGCGATGGCCAGCTCATCAAGCGCTTCGCGCCGACCACCAAGCCGGAAGAGATCAGCACCGAGATCGAAGCCCTGCTGAAATGAGCGCGCCATCCATCGAGCCCGAGCTGCTGCTGGACAATCAGCTGTGCTTCAAGCTCTACGCAGCTTCTCGTGCGGTGATCCGCGGATACCGGCCGTTGCTGGAGTCCCTTGGCCTGACCTACCCGCAGTATCTGGCGATGCTGGTGCTCTGGGAGTGGCACGCACGTCCGCCCGAGCAGCCGACAGTGAAGGCGCTGGGCGAGCGTCTGCTGCTGGATTCCGGCACCCTTACGCCGTTGCTCAAGCGCCTGGAGCAGCTTGGTTTCGTGCGTCGCCGGCGCGCAGCCCATGACGAGCGTGAAGTGCATCTGGCGTTGACGGAGGAAGGCATTGCCTTGCGGGAAAGGGTGATGCCCCTGCGTGACGAGCTGATCTGCTCCAGTGGCCTGGATCTCAACGAGATGGCCGAGTTGCGCGCGCGTCTGGGCGAGTTGCTGGGTCAGCTCATGGGGTTGCCTGGGTAGCCGGCAGCCAGGTGTCGAGTAGCGCCACCAGTTCTTCGCGGCGGAAGGGCTTGGCCAGGTAGTCGTCCATGCCGGCGGCGCGACAACGCTCGCGTTCGTCCGGCAGGGCGTTGGCGGTCAGGGCGATGATCGGCAGGTCCTGCCAGCGCCCGCTCTGGCGAATGCGTCGGGTGGCTTCGTAGCCATCCATCACCGGCATGTTGCAGTCCATCAGCACCAGGTCGACGGTCGTCTGCTCCAGGTGGCTCAGTGCTTCCGCACCGTGGCCCGCCAGCACGACCTCGCAGCCCAGCTTGGCCAGCATGCCCTTGGCCACCAACTGGTTGACGGCATTGTCTTCCACCAGCAGGACGCGTGCATGGCGCAGCTGCGGCTCGGCTGCTTGCGGGGCCAGGGCCGGGACATCCTCCGGAAGTTTCAGCAGGACCCGTTGCAGCGCCTGGTGTAGCGCCGCCCGCGACAAGGGGCGCGCCAACTGGTGCAGCGGCGTGAGCGTTGCCGCCCGCGGGGGGGGCAGGAAGCTGCCGTAGCCGGTCACCAGCAGGATGGGGATCTGCGCGGTACGGCGCACATGCTCGAGGCAATCCGGGTCGTCGCTGATCAATAGGTCTGCCTGAACGTTGGCAAGATCGGCATCCCGGTCCCGTCGCTCGAACTTCAGGCTCCAGATCGGCAGCCAGATTCCAAGCAGCTCCGCCAGCCCGCTCTTCGCGCCGCACAAGGCGACGACCTTGCCCTGCATGGGCGCACGTGGTTCCGCCGGGCTGTGCTCCACCAGCGGCAATTCGGCGCTGAACAGGCTGCCCACGCCTTCCTGTGATTTCACCTCCAGCTGCCCCTGCATGGCTTCGCAGAGGTGGCGGGTGAGTGCCAGGCCCAGGCCAGTGCCGCCGAACTGGCGGGTTATGCCGGCATTGCCCTGTGAGAAGGGCTGGAACAGTTTGGGGAGGGCGTCGGCGGAGATGCCGATGCCGGTGTCGCGCACGGTGATCAGCACGCCGCCGGGGCTGGGTGCCGCACGCAGGTCGACGCGACCGAAGCGGGTGAACTTGAGGGCATTGGACAGGAGGTTGCTGATCACCTGGCGCACCCGCGTGGGGTCGCCGACCACCAGTGACGGCAGCTTCGGATCGATCAGGCAGGTGAGTTCCACGCCAGGCGCGGTGTTCTGCGACAGCAGGTTGGCGGTGTCTTCCAGCAAGGTGCCCAGATCGAAGGGGATCTGCTCCAGCTCCAGTTGGCCGGCTTCGAACTTGGACAGGTCGAGGATGTCGTTGAGCAGTTCCACCAGCACGCTGCCGGAGTCATGGGCGATCTGCAACTGGCGGCGCTGCTCGTTGTTCAGCGGCCCGTCGAGGGCCAGGTCGAGCATGCCCAGCAAGCCGTTGAGCGGGGTGCGAATCTCATGGCTCATGTTGGCCAGGAAGGCGGCGCGGGCCTTGGCCATTTCCAGTGCGGTGCCGCGCGCCACTTCCAGTTCCTGGTTGTAGCGGCTGAGGCGGCTGTTGGCGGCCTTCAGCTCGGCGGTGCGGGCCGAAACGATGTCCTCCAGTTCGGCCAGGTACTGGTTCAGGCGCTGGTCCGCATCGCGACGCTGCTGCATCTCGGTCGACAGGCTGGCCAGCTGGCGATTGATGACGCCGACGAGCACACCGATCTCGTCGTGCTCGTGGCCGGGCGGAAAGGGCAGCTTGGCATCCGGCGAGGCGCGCGGATCGCGCTCGCTGAGCCCCCGGATCAGCTCCACCAGGGGCTTGGTCAGCATGCTGTAGAAGAGCACCAGGAGGATCAGCGACAGCAGCAGGCTGCGCACGAAGCCGCTCAACAGGGTGATCATGGCGCGGCGCAGGAAGTGGTTGCCGAAGGCGAAAGTGTCCACTTCCAGGCGGAGCACTCCCAGGGTCTCGTTGGGCGCGTGGACGATGTAGAGCGGGTCTTCGAACTCGCGGCGCTCACCGAACAGGTAGTCGCTGAAGATGCGGAAATCGCTTTCGGCCCGTGGCCGACCCACGCTGGCAAGCATCGCGCCGTTGTTGTCGACGATCTCGGCGCGGATCACCGCCGGCGAACGCAACAGGCCGAGCACCAGTTCCTGGGCCAGTTCGGCGTCGATGTTGTAGGCAATGCGCGCGGCAGGGCTGTGGGCGATCTCGAGCAGGGCCTTGATTTCCCGGTCGATCGACTCGTTTTCGTTGAAGTAGTCGCTGGCGACCTGGACGATGCTGAGAACGGTGCCGAGGATGAACGCCACCAGCACCGTCAGGCTGGCCTGCTTGAACGACAGCCGTTGTGTCAGCGGAATATCCATGGGACGTGGGATTTGGCCTTGTTCCGAGGGCTTGCCAAGCATAGCCTATCCGGTCTGCCGGCAGCGCCTGAAGGCTGCGGCTGAACTAGGAGTTGAACGTGGATTCCCGTCTGTTTGAGATTCTCGAGCGTGCCGATGCGGTGCTGGCCCGCCTCGAACCCCTGTTGCCGGTGCCTCGCCCGGTGATCGACTGGCAGAGGAGCCTGGCTGCACGCTGGCACCGCGATGGCCGCAGCGGCTACCTGCAGCCGCTGGATGTGAGTCTGGACCTGTCTCTTGCCGATCTGATCGGCGTCGACAAGCAGCGCGAGCAACTGGCCGGCAATACGCGCCAGTTCGTCGATGGCCTGCCGGCCAACCACGCCCTGCTGTGGGGTGCTCGCGGCACCGGCAAATCCTCGCTGGTTCGCGCGCTGCTGGCCGAGCACGCCGGTGCCGGCCTGCGCCTGATCGAGATCGAGCGTGATCACCTGGCGGACCTGCCGCGCGTGGTTGAGCAACTGGCCGGCCAGTCGCAGCGCTTCGTTCTGTTCTGCGACGACCTGTCCTTCGAGGCGGGCGAGGGCGACTATCGCGTGCTGAAGAGCGTGCTGGACGGTTCCCTGGAGCGCGCTCCAGACAACGTGCTGCTCTACGCCACCTCCAACCGCCGCCACCTCGTGCCGGAAAAGCAGAGCGACAACGAACATTGGCAGATGGTCGATGGCGAGTTGCATCCCAACGAGGCGGTGGAAGACAAGATTGCGCTGTCCGACCGTTTCGGCCTCTGGCTGTCCTTCTACCCCTTCACCCAGGACCACTTCCTCGCTGTCGTCCGTCACTGGATCGGCGTGCTTGCCGAACCTGCCGGCCTGGAGTGGGAGTGGACCGAGGAGCTGGAAAAACTAGCCATCCGCTGGGCCCTGGGGCGCGGCAATCGCAACGGCCGCTGTGCCTATCAATTTGCCCGCCACTGGGTTGGGCTGGCTTTGCTGGAGTCTTCGAAATGATCGATCTGCAACAGGCCGGTAGCGGTCTTGGCGGCTATGCGTTGCTGGCCGCGCAGTTGGAATCCCTGCTGGCTGACGAGCGTGATTTCATCGCCAACAGCTCGCAGTTTTCCGCATTCCTCTTCAATGAGCTGCCGGACCTGAACTGGGCGGGCTTCTATCTCAATCGCAATGAAGAGCTGGTGCTCGGCCCGTTCCAGGGCAAGGTCGCCTGCGTGCGCATTCCCTTCAGCAAGGGTGTGTGCGGTGCAGCGGCGCGTACCCGGGAGACCCAGCGCGTCGAAGATGTGCACGCCTTCCCCGGCCACATCGCCTGCGACAGTGCCTCCAACAGCGAGCTGGTGGTTCCGCTGGTCAAGGAGGGGCGCCTGATCGGCGTGCTCGATCTGGACAGTCCGAATCTGGCGCGCTTCAAGGAAGAGGACCAGGCCGGTATCGAGCAACTGGCAGCGATTTTCCTGCGCCTGACCGATTGCTGATCCGCGGTTGTTGTAGGAGCGAGCTTGCTCGCGAAGCTTTCCGGGATATCGCCCATTCGCCAGCAAGCTGGCTCCTACAGCGTTTCGCCGCTGCAGAAACCAAGAACGCCGCTCACCCGGTGAGGGATTAGCGGCGTTCTTATGTGAACAGCATTACGCCAATGGCGGGCTTTTTTCGTCTCGTCGGGCTGGGGTATCAGACGCGGCCAGCCAGCTTGGCGAGGATTTTCTGCTCGCCTGGCAAGACCGCTTCTACCGAGTCCCGCGCGACAAGGCGCTCATAGTGCGCGGCCAGATGCGGCCAGCGGTCGGCATCGAGGCGTTCGCCACCGTGCTCCATGTTGATCAGCTGAGTAACGAAGGCGAGGTCGGCCATGGTCAGTTGCTCACCCACGAAGTACTTGCCGTTCCCCAGGGTTCGTTCCAGGTAGTCGAAATGAGGCGGGAGCTTGTCGACGAGGGCGGCTTGTACGGTGGCTTCGTCGCAGGCTTGGCCCATCGACGGCTTCAGGGTGCGATTGCGGAACACGCCGAAAGTGGCCAGCGGTGCCAGTTCATAGTCGGAATACTTTTCCAGCCAGCGTACGCGGGCGCGCTCCCCGGCATCACGGCCATAAAGAGGCGGAAGCTCGGGATGTTTCTCTTCCAGGTACTGGCAGATCACGCTGGAGTCGGCGAGGGTCATGTCGCCGTCGCGCAGGGCGGGAATCCGGCCCAGCGGGCTCAGTTCGCGGAACCAGCTCGGTTGGCTGAATGGCGAGACTACCTCCAACTGGTAGTCCAGGCCTTTCTCCAGCAGGTACAGGCGAACCTTGCGCACGAAGGGGGAGAGCGGGGCGCCGAACAGGGTCAGGCTCATCGGGTGGTCCTCGTCTGAGCGATCAGTCGTAGATGTTCTTCTTCTTCCAGGTGTCTTCGTCATCCAGTGACTTCAGACCCTCGGTGAGCGCGCTTGGTTCGTCGGCTGCGGGTTGGGCGGTCTCCAGTACCAGGGCGTTGGCTCGGGCGAGCTGGGCCTTCATCTGTTGCAGGCGATCCTGGTAGTGCGCCGGGTCGGGCTGCTTCTGCAGGTACTGGACGCCACGCTCGAAGGCGAGGCGAGCCTGGCGCGGCTGATTCTCCTGGAGGGCCTGGAGACCGAGGTTGGTAAAGAATTCCACGTGCAGCTGGACGAGCATGTGGCGGATATCCCGGACGCGGCTCTTGGCTTCGTTGGCGGGCAGCTGGCCGTCTTGTGCGGCACGGGTGATCTGGCCGTGGAGGCTTTCCAGCTGGAAGCGGATTTCCTTGGCCTTGGCTTCGGTGAGGATCTTCTGCGGCGGATTGTTCACCGGGATGGATTCGCCCTGGCCGACCAGCGCGCGGAGTTGCTCGATGCGCGCCTTCAGGGCGTTGTCCCCCTTGTCCACTTGCAGCAGGCGTTCGCTGAGTTGCAGCTGCAGGCGGGTCAGCAGGAGCTTGAGATCAGGAGAAACCATCTGGCCGGGGAGGGTTTCGGAAAGGTCTGCGCAGCGGCGGATGCGGTCGCTGAGGTCGGCTTTCAGGCGGGCCTTCTCCAGCTTGCTGTTCTCCACCATGTGGTTCACGTAGCCAATGACAAGAAGGATGACGATACCGACAACGATCAACATCGTGATCACGAGTGGCGACATCTGCAGGGCTCCGATGTTCTTGTTAGGGTGCGGCTGAGTGTAGAGGCTTGCCCTCCACGCTCATAGAGGTGGATCAAATTTTGAGCAGAAGTCTTTGATTTTAAAAAGTTTTTGATAAGGGGTTGACGGGTGTTCATGGCCTCCCTAGAATGCGCGCCACTTCGACGCGATGCCCACGCAGCGCCGAGAAGCCGGAAGTAGCGTTTAAGCTGTTGTAAGTTCCGGGCCGCGTCCCCTTCGTCTAGTGGCCTAGGACACCGCCCTTTCACGGCGGTAACAGGGGTTCGAGTCCCCTAGGGGACGCCACTTTTGTGTTATGCGGGAATAGCTCAGTTGGTAGAGCACGACCTTGCCAAGGTCGGGGTCGCGAGTTCGAGTCTCGTTTCCCGCTCCAGATTCAAAGGCAGGGCCAAGGCCCTGCTTGCCAAGACCCGATAAGGGTTGAGGGATGCACCGCAAGGTGCAGGCTGTAAAAGTTGCATGCGGGAATAGCTCAGTTGGTAGAGCACGACCTTGCCAAGGTCGGGGTCGCGAGTTCGAGTCTCGTTTCCCGCTCCAATTTCAGTCCCCTTCGTCTAGTGGCCTAGGACACCGCCCTTTCACGGCGGTAACAGGGGTTCGAGTCCCCTAGGGGACGCCACTTTTGTTTCACGCGGGAATAGCTCAGTTGGTAGAGCACGACCTTGCCAAGGTCGGGGTCGCGAGTTCGAGTCTCGTTTCCCGCTCCAGTTAAACGAAAACGCCGCTCATTCGAGCGGCGTTTTCGTTTCTGCGTTTCCGGATCAGGCCAGGTCGTGTTGGCGAATCTGTGGCTTCTCGATGGTATCTTCGGCCATCTTCTTCAATTGCTTCAGGGATTCGACCGATTCCCGATCGATCTTGTTGCGCATCACCAGCCAGTTCGCGATCTGCATGGCGAGGCCGGAGAAACCGTACTCCAGGGTGCGGATGAACCGTGTTCCGTTGTCGGTGCTTTCGCACTCGTAGGTCAGGACCAGTTCCAGTCCATGAGTGCCTCGGGCGATGGCTCGCCAGAAGCGTCCGGGGCTGTATTCGGTCACGTCCCAGCTCAGGTGTCCCGCCCGTCCGCCTGCGTGGATGTCTTCCTCGAAATGGCTGCCCGCCGATAGTGGCCCTACGGGACCGTCCACACGAAGTGAGGAGGGGTGCCACTCGGGCCAGCGGGTGGCGGTGCTGGCGTAGGCCAACACCGGCTCCGGGGTGCGGTCGATTTCCACTGCGTGCTGCATTCGGGTCATGGAGCGCTCCTTTTCCAATGGTTCCCAATGCAGGCTGCCCTTGAGCCAGTCCATCAACGGGAAGACCAGGTTGAAGTTGTGGGTCTGCATCAGGTCGCGGCGGTGGTGAAGTTCGTGCAACCGGCGCATATGGCTGATCCATGGCAGGCGCGAGATGGGGTGAGCGGCGGGCAGGTGCTCGCAGGCATGGAAGACCTCGTAGCTCAGGTAGCCGGCCAGCAGCGTGGTGGAGAAGAGGGCGGCGACGTTGCTGTTCATCAAGGACAGCAACCACCAGGCGGCGAACAGACCGACGCTGTAGAAGACGATCAGCCAGGCAGGAAAGAGGATCACTCGCCAGTCCCGTGCGGATTCCCAGGTCATCTTTCCGGCGACGAAAAAGCTGTGGTGATCGCCGGTGTGGCGCTTGTAGAACATCGAGCCGACGCGGGTCTTGTGGTGGCCAAGGTTCTTGTGGATGGAGTATTCGCCCCAGTTGAAGAAGACCAGGGCCGCGGGCACCACCAGCCATTCCCAGGGTTTTACATCGCTCAGGCTGCTGATGAAGAAAGTCAGGCAGGCTACGCCGTAGAGCAACACGAAACCGCCATGCGACCAGACGTTGTAGAGGGGGTGGATGCCTGCCCGATAGCGGTCGCGAAAGGCCTGGGTGTCGTGGCTCATGGCTGCTCCAGCAGTCTGGTTGACATATCAGGGAGCATAGTGGTGAATGCTTTATTCCGATAATAGATAGTTGAAATGAGCATTATTCATGAGCCTGAATTTGCGCCGAATCGACCTGAACCTGCTGCTGGTGTTCGACGCGCTGATGCAGGAGCAGAACCTGTCGCGGGCCGCCACGCGCCTGCATATGAGTCAGCCAGCGGTGAGCAATGCCCTTGCGCGGCTACGTAGCCAACTGGGCGAGCCGTTGTTCAAGCGCACCGCGCGCGGCATGTCGCCCACCGCTCATGCCCAGGTGCTCTACGCACCGGTACGCCAGGCGCTGAACCTCCTGCAACTGGGGCTGGGTGCCCAGGAGATCTTCGATCCTGAGGCCGAGCACAGTTTTCGGCTGTCGATGAACGACTACGCCCAGGCCATGCTGTTGCCGGCGCTGCTGGAACAGTTGAAGGGCGAAGCGCCGAAAGTGGTGTTGGAGGTGCAGGACGATGAGGCGCAAAGCCTGGTGACGCGTCTGGCAACCGGCGAACTGGACCTGGCCATCGACTACCTCTATTTCGACAACCCCGACCTCTGCTACCAACCCCTGATGGAAGAGGAGCTGGTGGTGATCGGTCGCGCCGGGCACCCGGCTTTCGCAACTGGGCTCACCCGCGAAGGTTACCTGGGCAGCCAGCACGTACTGATATTGCCGCGCGCCGGCCGTGGCTCGCCGCTGGAGATCGTGCTCGGCTCGGCGAAAGTGAAGCGTCGGGTCGGGCTGCAGGTTCCTCATTACCTGTCGATCCCCCCCATCGTGGCCCGCTCCGACCTGCTGGGTACGGTGCCGCGTCGGCTGGCGCTGCACTTCGCTGCCGTCTATGCGCTGGAGGTGGCGCCGCTGCCAGTGGAGACGTCGCCCGTGCAGGTGAGCCTGATCTGGCACCGTCAGCAGGAGCTGGCACCCGGATTGCGTTGGCTTCGTGAGCAACTTTCGCGACTCGGCGCGACGCTCGCCGTTGGCTGAATTTCCTCGGGGATGGACGCCGGCTTTCCGTTCGCAAGGAGTGTGTTTCCAGCAGGTGGACCGACGGGCGGTTTCGAGCCCTCTAGTCTCCCGGCGACAGCACGATTCGCGCGGCGTTCGTCGCAGCCAAACAAGTTAGCTAGCGAACGAATTGCGATTTGGGTGGGTCTGATTTCCCGGAATTGATCATAGGTTCCGCAGCCGACCACGCATCAGCGCGTGCTGCAACCGATGCTGATCGGATCCTTTCCGTTTTGCCTTGTTTGTTGTCCGGAGTTTGATTTATGAAATCTGTTATCGCCCTTGCTTCCGCCCTGACCATCGTTCTTTCGGCCACTACCGCCATGGCCGCAGGCGGCGGCGATCGCACTACCCAGCGCTGGCAGGCTCGCCTGGCGAAGGTCCAGCTGGAGCAGAAGCAGCAAGAGGCTGTCGCCGCCAAGCAGCGTGCCGAACAGGCTCGTCAGGGCTGATCCGAAGCGGCGGCCGGCGTTCTTCCCTCGGCCCCGCATTCTCGCCCCATAAAAAGGTTCTTCGCGGAGTCTGGGGGAAGAGCGAGTTGACAGTCAGGGAAGCGGGTAAATTGGCAGTCGCCAAACACACCAACCCCCACTCCCTGCTG
>MTEW01002184.1_pt7 | contig 17989 bp, 20 predicted proteins | sample 1042681 | NCBI WGS metagenome assembly MTEW01 (sample SAMN06185811, study PRJNA358809) | soil metagenome | isolation source: soil biostimulated with citrate as carbon source | place: India | collected 2015-05-23
GTCGGCTTGGGCAGGTACTGTTCACGCAAGGCCTGGTTCTGCTCGAAGCCGCCAGACGCCAGAATCACGCCGTGACGGGCCTGCAATGCGAGCTCACGGCCCTCACGGTAGATGCGCACACCACTGACCCGGCCCTGCTCCATGATCAGTTCACGGAAATCGCTGTTCAGCCACAGCGGCACATCGCGATCCATCAGCGAGCGGCGTAGCGAACACACCAGCGAGCTGCCCAGCGCCGCGCGGCGGTCGAAGCGGCTTCTGCGGCGCCACTTGAAATCGAGCTTGTAGCGCAGCATCAGCCGCAGAATCAGCAGGCGCCAGCCAAAACCCCGGGCCATGGCCTTGTGCGCATCCCGTGCAGTCCAGGCGATACGGCCCATCAGCAGGGTCGAAGGTGACGGCTTGCGCAGGTTGTCGAGCTCGGCGCCGAGCAGGCTGCTGTCGAACAGCTCCGGGTCAAGGGTACGCCCGCCGGGCAAGGCACCGGGCAGATGCGGGTAGTAATCCGGGTACTTTGCCGCCACCGCATAGCGCACGCGGCTGCAGCGGGTTAGCGCCTCGATCATCTTCGGCGCATTGTCCAGGTAGGCCTGCAGGCGGGCCGGGTCGACCTGGTCACCGGCGGCGGCATCGAGGTAGCGGCGCGCCTGCTCCATGCTGTCGTTACCACCCAGGCGGGCGAAGTAGTGGTTGTTGGGGATCCAGATGCCGCCCCCGGAGATGGCCGAGGTGCCGCCGAACTTGTCGCTCTTTTCCAGAACCAGCACGCTGAAGCCCTGGTCGGCGAGGAACACCGCCGAGGTCATCGCGCCGGCCCCCGAGCCGACCACTATCACGTCGTACTGGGTTTGAGACTGATCTTGAGCCGTCATTGTTGTTGTGCCATTCGCTAAGGTCAGGGAGAAGCCGCCAGCACCCTCGCGGTGCGGCTGGCGGCGTGCATCCCATGATCGGCGCTGGCCGACGGACACTCATCGTCAAAGCGGACTAGGCAGTTACAGCTGCGCCCGGCGCCCGGCCCAAGGGCGGTCCTGTTCCAGCTGGCTGGCCAGGCGCAGCAGTACGTCTTCGCCACCCAGCCGGGCGGTAAACAGCATCCCCACCGGCAAGCCGCTGTCGCTCTGCCCCAGTGGCAGCGAGAGCGATGGCTGGCCACTGACGTTGGCCAGCACGGTGAAGCCGGCGCTGCCCATCGCCCGGTGAGCGTAGCTGTCCCATGACTGGTCGAGGCTGAGCTGGCCCAGGGCCGGGGTGAGGTTGGCGGTGACCGGCGAGAGGATCACATCGAAGCGGCTGAACGGCTGCTCCATCGCCGCGCCGATGCGCTCGAAGCTCTGCCGGGCACGGTACATCGCCTCGCCGTTGGTGGCACGGGCCCGTTCCAGCACCACCCGGGTGATCTGCTCCAGGTCGCCCGGCCCTGCCGCACGGCCCAGCGCCTGCTCGCGCTCGTGCACCAGGCTCGACAGCGCCGTGCCGATCACGGTGCCATGGGCACCGAACAGCTCGCGCGGGTCTACGGCCAGCTGCAACTCTTCGAGCTCATGGCCCAGGCCCTGCAACTGCTTGATGGCCTGCTCCAGGGTGGTGGCCACTGCAGCGTCGAGGGGGGCGCCGGTCAACGACTGGCGCACCACGGCCACGCGCAACTTGCCCGGCGCACGCTGCAACTCATCCACGTAGGGGCGCTGCAGCGGTGCGCTCCAGTAGGCGCTGCCGGCTTCGTGGCCCTGCCCGGCGTCGAGGAACAGTGCGGTGTCACGCAACGTGCGCGACACCACATTGCCGACGCTGGCACCGAACCAACCCTCGAAGTGCAGCGGGCCACTGGGTGTACGGTAACGGCTGGGCTTGAGCCCGACCAGGCCGCAGTACGACGCCGGGATGCGGATCGAGCCGCCGCCGTCGGTGGCATGTGCCACCGGGACGATGCCGGCGGCCACCGCCGCAGCGGCGCCACCAGAGGAGCCACCAGCGCTCATGGCCAGGTTCCACGGGTTGTGGGTCTGGCCCCAGAGCAGCGATTCGGTGGTGGTGGTGAGGCCGAATTCCGGGCACGTGGTCTTGCCGAACGGCACCGCGCCGGCGTGCTCATAGCGGGCGATCAGTGTACTGGTGACGCTGGCCGGCGGCGCATCGCGGAACAGCCGGCAGCCATGGGTGGTCGGCGTGCCTTGCAGGTAGGTGTTGAGGTCCTTGAGCAGCAGCGGCACCCCGGCCAGCGCGCCCTTGGCGCTGTCACCGGCCGCACGCCGGCGGGCCAGCAAAGCCCGTGCGTAGGCCTCGTGCAGCATGTTCACGGCGCCGACCCTGGGGTTGACGGCGGCATGCCGGGCCAGCGCGGCGGCCAGCAGCTCTTCACCACTGAGGCTGCCGGCGCGCACCGCCTCGGCCATGGCCCAGGCGTCCAGGCCTTGGTAGTCGGTAGCCGAAAGGCCGGTGGTCGCCGCATCGGCAAAGCGCCCCAGCAGGCCGGCGCCCAGGCCGACGGCGCCGGCCTTGAGTACGCTACGGCGCGACCAGCTGGTGCCAGGGGTTGGGTGTGGATCTTGGATCTGGTTACTCATGGCGTCCTGTTCTTCATTGTTGTGAGTACGCATCAGTCTGCAGTGACCTGCGCCAGCATGGCGGCAAGGTAGTGCTCGCCATAGGGTGGCAGCAGCCCCCACTCGCGGCGCGGGTCGTGTGCCGGGGCCTGGAACACCGTGCGCAGGTGGCTGAACTGGAGGAACCCCTCGCGGCCGTGATAGTGCCCCATGCCCGAGGCACCGACACCACCAAACGGCGCATCGTGCAGGGCGGCATGCATCATCACGTCGTTGAGCGTCACCCCGCCAGACAGCGTGTGGTCGAGCACCTGCTGCTGTTCTTGCGGGTCGTCGCCAAAGTGGTACAGCGCCAGCGGCCGTGGCCGGCTGTTGATCTGGGCAATGACCTCGTCCAGTGCGTCATAGGCCAGCACCACCAGCGCCGGGCCGAAGATTTCTTCGTGCAGGATCTGCGCCTGCTCGGGTGGGTTGACCACCACGCTCAAGGGCCGACGGCGTTCATCCGCGGCGCCCGGGGCCACCTCGGGCATCGTTTCGACGCGCACGCCAAGCTGCTGCGCATCCTGCACCAACGCCTCGACACGCGCCAGGTGCCGGGCATTGACCACGGCCACCACATCCGGGTTGCCGGCCACGGTTGGATTGAGCGCACTGTAGGCGCTGCGCAGCGCGGCGATGAAGCGCTCCAGCGCTGCCCGCGGTACGTAGACCAGGTCCGGGTTGATGCAGATCTGCCCGGCATTGGTGGCCTTGGCCACGGCAATACTGTGCGCGGCCTTGGCCAGGTCGGCGCTGGCAGACACGATCACCGGCGACTTGCCGCCCAGCTCCAGGGTCACCGGCACCAGGTTCTGCGCGGCGTTGGCCATTACCCGCCGGCCCACCGCCGTGCTGCCGGTGAACACCAGGTGGTCGAACGGCTGTGCGGTAAAGGCATCGGCCAGGTCCGGGCCACCGGTCACCACCGCCACCTCTAGCGGGTCGAGGTGCGCTGCGCACAGTTCGGCGACCAGTGCCGCCGTGCGCGGCAGCACCTCTGAAGGCTTGAGAATGGCCCGGTTGCCAGCGGCGAGGGCCGACGCCAGCGGGCTGAACAGGGTGTACAGCGGGGCATTCCAGGTGCCGATGATGCCCACCGTGCCCTTGGGCTGGTAACGCACCCAGGCCTTGGCGCCGAGCTGGTCGTACGGCGCGAATGGCGCCCTGGGGTCATCGGCCATCCACTGCTGCAGTTGGTCCCTGGCGTGCTTGAGGCTGGCCAGGGCACCGAGCACATCGTTCATCAGGGTGAAACCGGCGGGCCGGCCGCCGAAATCCTCGTCAATGGCCTGGGTCAGGCCCTGATGGTGACGCACCAGCAGGTCGATCACCCGCTGCAGGCGCTGACGACGGCGCTCGGCCGTGACGGCGCCCTCGCCGACGAAGGCGCTTTGCTGCCGCGATAACAGGCCGCTGAGCGCCTGGACCGATGACGGAACGGGTGGCATGGGTGTCTCCTCTGGCTGTTGACTGCGCCCGATGCGCATGGCGCCACACTAGCCATGGCGCGGGGGCTGCGCCTCGTCCGATCGGACCAGGATCGAGCCACTGCGTTAGTCCGTTGAGACGATGCTCGGCAAGGCCTGCAAGCCAATACTGGCGGCACAAAAGCCACCCCGCATGAGGCCAGCCATGGCAACCCAACAGATCGGTTTCGACCCCCAGGCCTTCCGTGCCGCACTCGGCACCTTCACCACCGGTGTCACCATCATCACATCCCAGGGCGAAGATGGCGCGCCGGTGGGCATTACCGCCAACAGCTTCAACTCGGTGTCGCTGAACCCGCCGCTGGTGCTATGGAGCCTGTCCAAGCAGGCGCGCAGCCTGCCGGTGTTCAGCAACGGCAAGCACTGGAACGTGCACGTGCTTTCGATCGAGCAAGAGAAGCTGTCGAGCCGCTTCGCCACTCAGGGCGAGGACAAGTTCGCAGAAGTCGAGCTCGACAACGGCATCAGCGATGCCCCGCTGCTGCAAGATTGCACCGCACGCTTCCAGTGCCGCACCGCCTTCCAGTACGAAGGCGGCGACCATGTGATCTTCGTCGGCGAGGTGCTGGCGTTCGATCACAGCGACCGCGCACCGCTGGCCTTCCAGAGTGGCCAGTACGCCCTTGCCACGCGCAAGCCGCGCAGCGAGCTGCGCCTGGCCACCACGCCGCCTCCACCGGAGTGCAGCTACACCGAAGACCTGCTGGGCTACCTGCTGGGTCGCAGTCACTACCAGGTGCTCAACCTGTTGCGCCAGCTGCTCAGCAACCAGCAACTGGATGAACAGGCGTTCTTCGTGCTGGCGGTGCTGTCGATCCGCGACAACCTGAGCCTGGACGAGCTCAACACCTTCGTCAGCTATACCGGCCATGTGGTTACCTTGGCCGGCATGCGCTTCCTCGAACGCCAAGGCCTGGTTGCCATAGAAGGCAATGCCGCACAGTTGCGTTTCGTGCTGACCGCCAACGGCCGCGAGCTGTCGTTGCAGCAGGTAGCGCTGGCCAAGGTGGTCGAGGAAGACCTTATCGGCAAGCTCGGCGAGGCCGATGCACAGGCGCTGAAGGTGTTGCTCAAGCGCCTGATCGTGGTCAGCGACCCCGGCCTGCCGGACCTCTGGGCACCGCGATGAGTAGCGCCACCCCTACCCTGCCGTCGACCACGGTCGGCTGGCGCAGCCATGGCCTGCTGCTGTTGCTGGCTGCGGTGTTCGCCGACAACTTTGTCGGCAGGCAGATCCTGGCGGTGATGTTCGAGCCGATCAAGGCCGAGTTCCAGGTTGGTGACAGCTCGCTGGGCCTGATCTCGGGCCTGGCCTTCGCGGCGGTGTATGCGCTGCTCGGCTTGCCGGCCGGGCGCCTGGTCGACCGCGTGCCGCGCCTGCGCCTGCTGGCGCTGGCCTGCCTGCTGTGGGCGCTTGCCACCATGAGCTGCGGGCTGGCGGGCAGTTTCGTGGTGCTGGCCCTGGCGCGCATGCTGGTGGCGGTGAGCGAGGCGCCGACCACGTCGGCGTCGCTGTCGCTGATCGCCGACCTGTATCCGCCGCAGCGGCGCTCGTTCGCCATCAGCTGCTTCACCGCCGCGCCAACCTTCTCGTCGATCATCGGCCTGAGCATCGGGGCCTGGGTGGTCGAGCAGTACGGCTGGCGGACCGCGTTCATCGCCCTGGGGCTGCCGGCCCTGGCCTTTGCCGTCATCCTTGGGCTGCTGGTGCGCGAGCCGGTGCGTGGCCGCTGGGACCTGAATGCGCATCCGGCACCGCGCCTCGGCCTTGGCGCCGAGGCCCGTGCACTGTGGACGCTGGCGCCGTACCGATGGCTGATTCTCGCGGGTGGGCTGACCACCCTGGGCTCGTATGCCGTGGCCATGTGGAACACCAGCTTCCTGGTGCGCTCCCACGGCCTGTCGCTGCGTGAAGCCGGCATGCTCGCCGGCGTGGTCTGCGGCAGCGCTGCCGGCATCGGCGGGCTGTTCAGCGGCTGGCTGAGCGACCGCCTGGCGCGCCGAGGCGTACACTGGCAACTGTCACTGCCGGTGCTGGGGCACCTGGCGGCGCTGTCGGCACTGGCCAGCTACCTGCTGTGGCCCAGCGAGCGCTTGATGTACCTGGGCGCTTTGCCGATACCGGTGGCCATGCTGTGGTGCGCGTTGTACAGCTTCTTTGCTGTGTGGTGGGTGGCGCCGTCCTACAACCTGGTCACGCAACTGGTGACGCCACAACAACGCGGCACGGCCATGGCCCTGCAGACCGTCGTCAGCACTCTGCTGGGCGTGGGGGCCGGCCCGCTGTTGACGGGCCTGCTCAGCGACCTGCTGCAACCCTTGTTCGGCGTGCAGTCGCTGCGCTACGCGCTGTTGTTGATGAGCCTTCCGGTACTCGGGGCGGTGCTGCTATTACTGCGCACCTCGATGCATGTGCAGGCCGATATCAGCGAACAGCGCAGCTGACCGCGGGATAATACGCCGCCATGCACCCACTGGCTTGTTCCATGCGGTGTCTGCGATATCTCTTTTCGTACGGAGCCTAGAATTCCACCTTGCCCCGGCCCGCCTTGACAGTGCTGCGCCGGGCTTTTCCTTCGAGGCGACGGGTCTTCGAGCCGAGGGTCGGCTTGGTGGGGCGGCGTTTCTTCTCGGTCTTGCCGGCAGTGATGATCAACTCGGCAAGACGCGCCAGTGCGTCAGCACGGTTCTGTTCCTGTGTGCGGTATTGCTGTGCCTTGATGATCAACACACCGTCGCCGGTGATGCGGCTGTCACGCAGCGCCAACAGCCGCTCCTTGTAGAACTCAGGCAGCGACGAGGCGGGAATGTCGAAGCGCAGGTGCACGGCGCTGGACACTTTGTTGACATTCTGACCACCTGCGCCCTGCGCGCGGATGTATGTCAGTTCGATGTCGGCATCTGGCAGATGCACCTTGTCAGAGATGGTCAGCATGGCATGGCCCTTGTGAGTCCCTCCATTATCCAGGTTCGCCAGGCAATCATGCCAGTCGGGCTGACTTCGAAGAAGCGACCGTCGCGAGTGTCAGCTTGCGCATGGTAGTTCCCCAAAGGCCCCGGGCTTACTGTTCAGGATAACCCCGACAAGTGTTGACGTGCTCATGTACGACATCTCTTTGCCTTGGTTCACGCAGCCCCTTCTCGTATGATCGTCGCAAATCTGATCTGGAACGGATTTCGTGAAGTCGTTACCTGGAAATGTCCCAATTACCCCTGCCGCCCCCAAGGACGCGAAATGGAACGTGGGCGAGGCTGCCAACCAGCTCTCATGGGACGACCTGCGGATCATCAAAACGCTCAGTGAGTGTGGCAATCGCGCTGCCACGGCCAAGAAGCTCGGCATCAACGTGTCCACCGTCTCCCGCAGGCTCTCCCAGGTTGAAAAAACACTGGGCGTAGCCTTGTTCGACCACCGCAAATCAGGCTATCTGCTCACCATCGAGGGCGCGGAGTTGCGTGCTCTCGCCGAACGCGTGGAGCTGGACATTGTCAGCGTGACGCGACGTGTCTCACGTGCCGGCCAAGGGCCACTCGGAAAGCTTCGTATCACCACCAGCGACTCACTGCTGCTTTACTTCCTCACCCCCATCATCGCGGACTTCAAGGCCCTCAATGAAGGCATCACGATCGAGGTGCTGGTGGGCAACGAATCACTGAGCCTTGCGCGAGACGAATCGGATATTGCGGTTCGAGCCACCAGGAAACCCGCCGAAAGCCTGGTGGGTCGCAAACTGGCCACAATCGCCTGGGCGCCCTACGGCAGCAGCAACCACACATCGCCTGCTCCTCTGTTCACAGAAGGCCAGGCATGGGTTTCCTATTCCGCGGCGCTACGCGGGCTCAAGGCAACGAGCTATGTCGAAAACAGGGTCGCTGCCGAGTGCATCTCGTACCGCACCGATTCGGTTGCGGCGGCAAGTGCTGCAATCGCGGCAGGCCTGGGGGTGGGTTTTCTGCCCTGCATGCTGGGTGATATCACACCAGGGCTTGAACGAGTCGGCCCGGTGGTGCCGGAGCTGCAGGATGAGCTGTGGCTGCTGACGCACCAGGACATCCGCAAATCGTGGCGGGTCAAAGCCTTCATGACATTCTGTGCCGCTGCCGTTGCCAATCAGAAGCCGTTGATCGAGGGCCAACTGGTACTCCCGGTCACGTAGAGCGAAACCGGGAGTGCGGGTCACTCAGCGCGTGGGCCAAGTACCGCTTTGCAGGCGATTTCGATCAGTTGTGGGCGCTGGGCAAGCCTCGAAACGCCGATGATGTTGCTGGCGCATTGAGGCCGCTCCGTGCCGTAGGCGGCCTTGCGTACCTTGCCGACCACGGCAAAGGCCGCGTCCATGTCCAGTACGTAAAGCGTCTCTTCCACGACATCTTCAAGCGTCGCTCCATACAGCGCGAGCAGCTTGGCGATATTGTCGTAGGCGGCGCGCATCTGATCCCCCATCGAAGAGAAATCACAGGGCCTGCCGTCACGATCCAGCGGTGCCGGCGCGACCAGGTTGCCTTCTTCGTCATGATTGAACTGGCCCGATACGTAGATCTCGTTCCCTACCCGCCGAGCCTGCGGATACCCATAGGAACTCTCCCACGGCACGCCCCAATAGGCGGTTTGTCTGTTGAGTGGTTGTGAAGCTGCCATCGCTTTCTCCTGGCGTAAACCGGATCAGGTAGATCCGCGTTTGCGGGCGAATCCTAGCAGCAGGATGAACAAGCGGATGGTGCATTAATGCGCTCCTGAGAGCGCAAAAGTGCGCCACCGCATCGCTCAGCGATTCGCTATCTTGTGCTCGGACTCAAGCAACGGGCATCACTGAGGACGTCATCCAGTGCCTCAGCACAGTCTGCCGAAGGCAGGCGCCGTGACTTGTGCGATGACTACCATCCAACTGACAGGGAACAACAATGAACAATCCAAAAACTGAAGTCCTGACCCCATTCAACAGCCAACTGATCTTCATCGATCAGCAGCCGCAGATGGCCTTTGGCGTTCAGAGCATCGATCGCCAGACGCTGAAAAACAACACCGTAGGCCTGGCCAAGGCAGCCAGGATCTTCAATGTGCCCACCACCATCACGACGGTCGAAACTGAAAGCTTCTCTGGGCACACCTACCCCGAGCTGCTCGCCGTCTTCCCCGACGCTCCGCTGCTGGAGCGAACCTCCATGAACTCCTGGGATGACCAGAAGGTGCGTGACGCGCTCAAGAAAAACGGGCGCAACAAGATCATCGTTTCCGGCCTGTGGACGGAGGTATGCAACACCACGTTCGCGCTGTCTGCAATGAACGATGCCGGCTATGAAATCTACATGGTTGCCGACGCCTCCGGTGGCACCACCAAGGAAGCCCACGACTACGCCATGCAGCGCATGATTCAGGCAGGCGTGATTCCGGTGACCTGGCAACAAGTGCTGCTGGAGTGGCAGCGCGACTGGAAAAACCGCGACACCTACGATGCCGTCATGGAACTGGTGAAAGAACACTCCGGCGCGTACGGCATGGGTGTCGACTATGCTTACACCATGGTGCACAAAGCTCCAGAGCGCGTTCAGCACGGCCCAACCCTGGCCCCGGTTGCTGCCGCTGTCTGACCATTGCCAGCCCCTGCATCCAGGGGCTGTTCATTGACCCGCTGATGGGTACGCCGGCTGGCTGAGCCAGGTCATCGAATCGAGTGTTATCGTCTGTAGCCCGCCCAAGGCTGCAGTGGCCTGCTCTGCCCCCTCGAAACGTGCGTGCCCACTTCATTGATTAATGGATTGGTATGAACAGCGATCACTGCACTGTGCTGGCGACTGTCGCACTGAAAACAACCGGGCTCCTCAAGCCCTGGCAGGTCACGACTGCCAAGAAGTTGATGCTGGAGAACCTGGACACTGGCATAACTGTTACGGAACTCGCCCAAGCCTGCTCGCTGTCGCGTAGCCATTTCACACGAATGTTCAGAGATACCATGCACGTGCCCCCGCAGCAGTGGATGCGTGAACAACGGTTGCGCAAAAGCAAGGAACTACTGGGGGGCTCGGGAATGATGCTTGCCGAGATCGCACTGGAGTGCGGTTTCTGCGATCAGTCCCACTTCTGTCGCACATTCGTGAAGGCCGAGGGGATGTCGCCGCAGGCCTGGCAGCGACAAGCGTCCATTCGAACTGAGCCTCTGCTCAGTCAGGGAGCACATTTGTACTCTGTCGCTGACGCTGGACATCGACCAATGTCCACCCCTGGCAGTCCCAGGTACGTTCCTGGCCACACACCAAAATTTCGTACCCCTGAAGTTAATGCGTTTAGTCAGCTTCCCAGACATTCCTTGCACACTGCGGGAACGGGCCCGGGTCATAACAGTACACACAGACCTTCCTGTGTCTGACCTGAGGTAAGCGATCATGGCAAACAATCAAGACAAGGGTGGCAACCAAGGCAATGCTGACACTGGCATGGGTAACAACACTGCAGGCACCGGCCAGCAAGGCGGCCAGGGTTCGGGCGGTCGGATGCCCGGCCAGCAGCAAGGTGGCAGCCAGTCCGGCCAGAAACCTGAGGACAAGATGAACAAGGACTGGGAACGTTCCCGTGACACAGGCAGCCAAGGCGGCCAGCGTACTACTGAAAAGCAGAACCAGAACGTGACAGACAAGGACCGCATGGGCGGTCAGCAAAACCAGGCAGATGACCAGCAGTGGGATAAAGATCGCTGATCATCCGCAGCGGGCATCAGGGTGAGTTCTGCCCTGATGCCACCTCCATCGTATGGGAGGCTCCTGATGAACAACTCCAGAGAACGGCATTCGACAGTCATTTGCCTGCAAGCAGGACGCATCCTTTTCGTGCGCAAGCAAAGCGCTGAATGGTCGTTGCCAGGTGGGAAAATCGATCCAGGCGAGCATCACCTGGATGCTGCGCAGCGCGAGCTGATGGAGGAGACTTGCCTATCCTTCGACGGGGCCAGGTTCCTCAATCACTACATGCTTGCAGCCGAGGAACACTACCTCTATCAGCTGCCTGTCGAACCTGGCGCGCAACCCGCTGCAAATCACGAAATCGTGGAGTGCCGCTGGTTTACAGCGCCCGAAATTCACAAAGTGCACGTCAAACCGTCCAATATCGAGCTGCTTGAACGAGAGCATCTGCTCCCTGTGTAGTGCTTTATCGGCAGCACAGCGCATATGGACCTGGTGTGCATTAACCCGATTCAGCGCTTGTCATTTGGCCGATACCACCCGCCGGGCATCTCTTCGCACAGCTTGGGGCGGGACACCGAAACCACGAATGAACACCTCCCGCATATGCCGACGGTCCCTGAACCCTGTCTCCTTCGCCACCACATCCAGGCTGTGACGGCTCTGCTCGATCATCAAGCGGGCAGCCTCAAGACGCAGGCTCTCCACAGCCTTTGCGGGTGACTGGCCTGTCTCTGCAGTGAATACGCGGGTAAATTGCCGAGGGCTCAGATGTACGGATTCTGCGAGCTCCTCCACACTCAATGGACGATTCAAATGCTTGCGGGCGTAATCCAGGGCGTTCTGAATCCGATCAGATTTCGGCGAAAGCGTGAGCAGTTCGGAATGTTGCGATTGCCCACCGGAGCGGCGCTGATGCATCACCAGCTTTCGTGCCACCGACCTGGCCATCTCGGTTCCCAGATCCTTTTCCACCATGCCCAGCGCCATGTCCAGGGCAGCTGTCATCCCGGCGGATGTCCAGATCGGCCCATCCACAATGAAGATTCGGTCTTCTTCCACTTCGATTTTCGGGTGCAGTTCACGCAGCTTTTTCGCATAGGCCCAGTGTGTCGTGGCGCGCCGGTTATCCAACACTCCGGCCTGGGCCAGCACGAAACAGCCGGTACACAGGCCGGCGATGCGGCGGGCGCCGTCGACGAAGCCGCGAACGCTGGCCAGCACGTCATCGCCTGGCGGGGTCAGCGGGGTCAGAGTGCCCGTGATCATCCAGGTATCAGCCAAACCAGGAGCGCCCAATGGCAGTGTGTCCATGTACATGCCCAGGGAAGACCGCACCGTTCCGCCCCCGACGGAAAAATTCTGGATCTTGTAAACCGTTTCGCCCGCGACGATGTTCGCGAATTCGAACACGGCCTGCGTCGCCAGCGACATGATCTGGAAACCTTCGGTGATGAGATAGCCGACCCGGTGCATGGTTGACGCTCCACAGTTCAATGTCCTGAAAACGTACCATATGTGTCGTTTGAGACAAAGACGACCTTCTGCATCATGGGCTCCACACCCAACAACGGAGCAAGACCATGAAACAGCAATTCAAAGGTACTGCACTCATCACAGGCGCCTCCACCGGCATCGGTTCGATCTACGCAGACCGCCTGGCGCGTCGGGGTTACGACCTGGTGCTGGTGGCCCGCAATCGGGAGCGCCTGAACACCCTGGCCAGCCGGCTGACTACAGAAACCCGGCAGAACGTGGAGGTATTTCCGGCAGACCTGGCAAACCCGGATGATCTGGCCAAGGTAGAACGCAAATTGCGCGAGGACGCCAGCATCAGCCTGCTGGTGAACAACGCGGGCATAGGCACGCACACCAGCCTGCTGGAGAGTGATGTCGAGCGCATGGCTGAAATGATCACCCTCAACGTCACCGCCCTCACCCGCCTTACCTATGCCGCCATCCCAGGATTTGTCGCCCGCAAGCAAGGCGCCGTGATCAACATCTCGTCCATTGTCAGCCTGGCGCCGGAGTTGCTCAACGGTGTGTATGGTGGCAGCAAGGCCTATGTCACCGCCTTTACCCAGTCACTGCACAGGGAGCTTGCGGAAAAAGGCATCAGGATCCAGGCTGTGCTGCCAGGGGCAACCGCTACCGACTTCTGGCAGATCGGCGGCTTGCCGGTCGAAAACCTGGACCCAGGCATCGTGATGTCGGCCCAGGACCTGGTGGACGGGGCCCTGCAGGACTTTGACGACGAGGTACTGATCTCCATCCCTTCAATGCACGACCTGCAGTCCTTCGAACGTTACGAGGCAAGCCGGCAAGCCCTGTTCGGCCAACTGTCCAGCAATCGGCTGGCCCCACGTTACAACGCCAATTGATCACGGTTGCCAGCGCCAGTACCGGGTGTAGCTGTCGGCCTGTCGACCAGGGCGACAGCCACCCGATTATCAGCGAAACGCGGAAAGTGTTCCGGCAATAGCCGGGTTTTTCTGGAAGCCCGGGGTGCTTAACCTGTCACCACTGCTCACCAGAAGGTTCACATCCAAATGAAAGCAATCGTCTACGACACGCCCGGCCTCCCGATACAGGATCCCCGGTCCTTGTATGAGCATGAACTGCCCAAGCCCACACCTGGTGCCAGGGACCTGTTGGTGGAAGTCAAAGCCATCGCGGTAAACCCGGTCGATACCAAGGTCAGAGCCAGCCGCAGCGGTGACCACCCTCAAGTGTTGGGATGGGATGCCGTCGGGATCGTCCGCGAGGTCGGCGCCGAGGTGTCGTTGTTCCAGCCTGGCGACGAAGTGTTCTACGCCGGTGCAATCGACCGCCCGGGCAGTTACAGCGAATTTCACCTGGTCGACGAGCGCATCGTCGGGCACAAGCCCCGCACTCTGGACAATGCCAGTGCCGCCGCCTTGCCGCTGACCTCCATCACCGCCTGGGAACTGCTGTTCGACCGCCTGGGTGTGGAGGAAAATGGCGGCATTGGCAAGAGCCTGCTGGTCATCGGCGCTGGCGGCGGTGTTGGTTCGATCCTGGTGCAGCTTGCACGCAAGCGTACCCAGCTCAAGGTGATCGGCACCGCGTCACGGCCTGAAACCCAAGCCTGGGTCAGCGAACTCGGGGCACATCATGTCATCGACCATTCGGCTTCCTTTGCCCTGCAACTGGAACAACTTCAGCTCAACCCGGTGGATTACGTCATCAGCCTGACCCACACCGATGCGTACCTCGCGCAGATCGTCGAAGTGCTGCGGCCACAGGGCAAGCTCGCGCTGATCGATGACCCTCAGCATCTCGATATCGTGCCGTTCAAGCGCAAATCGCTGTCGGTGCACTGGGAGCTCATGTTCACCCGCTCGCTGTACCAGACCGAGGACATGATCAAGCAGCACCATTTGCTGGAAAAGGTATCGGCGCTGGTCGACGAGGGGGTCATCAAGACCACCGTTGGCGAGCACTTCGGCAGCATCAGCGCCAGCAACCTCAAACGCGCCCATGCCCTGATCGAAAGTGGCAAGGCAAAAGGCAAGATTGTCCTGGAAGGCTTCTGATCACTGATCCAGCCAAGGCAACGAAGGCGGGGCCATGCGCCCCGTCAGCTTATTCAGCAGCAGCGACGAGCTGCTCGAAACGCTCCGCCAGAAACGCTCTGAGCACCTGCACAGCCGGTGTGAGCGATGTTCGATGAGCGCACACCAGTTGCAATGGCGCAGGTTGGCCGTAATCCCCGGGAAACAACTCGATCAGCCGACCGGCGCGTATGTCCGCCAGCACATCCAGCCTGGATTTGTAAACGATCCCCAACCCTTCGACGCCCCAGCGCCGAACGATATCGGCGTCATCGCTCACACGGTCACCTGTGACTTGCACGGTCCTGACGCCATCGGGCAAATGAAAGCTCCATCGCTCGTAGGTTTGCTCGCCCATCACATAACGCAGGCAATTGTGCCTGACCAGATCCTCCAAGGCGTCTGGTGCCCCATGCCGTGCCAGGTAATGTGGTGAGGCACAGACTGTTCTGCGATTGCCAGGGGCAAGCATCAGTGAAACAAGGCCGGAATCTGCCAGCTGCCCATATCGGATACTCGCATCCAATTGTTGGCCGACAAGGTCGGCTACCTGATCGCTGACCCGCAGTTGCAGCTTCACCTTGGGGTGCGATTGCTGGAAGTCGTCCAGCCAGGGCAGCAACAGATTCCTGCCAATATCCGAAGGCATGGACAGGCGAAGTGTACCCGCGATCTCATCTCGCCCCTCGGTCAGCGCCACCTCGCCGTTGCCCAGTGCCTCCAAGGCCTGACGGGCATGGGGCAGATATCGCTCGCCATCATCCGAAAGCCGCAAACGCCTTGTGGAACGCACGAACAACCTGGCCCCCAGGCTGCTTTCCAGGCGCTGGACTGCCCCGCTGGCCAAGGCCGGTGAAATATCCAACAACCTGGCTGCTGCCGAGAAGCTGCCGGCGGAGGCTGTGGTGACGAAGACCTGAAGGTCATCAAACCGAACTGTTTTCTTCACTGTGGAAATGTCTTGACCTGGCGCGAGGATCAAAGCGTAGCGGCAATCCTGATACGTGCCCAGCGTTGGCTTGCAGGAAATGGGAGCGTGCCAGGCGTGCCGCGTCATCCAGGCAAAATAGCGCGGCCAGCCTGCCACCTATTCAGCGCCGATGGCGCATGCCACGAGACCGTTCTTTTCCAGGTAGCGCTGCTGATCTTCGTCCGCCAGCTCGAAGCGCCCTAGTTCGACCACCACTGTGGTAACCGGCCGGCGATAGCGCCCCGAGCTGTCAAGTCGGGTGCGCGCCGCGGCAGCTATCACCGCCTGAGCGCTAGTGTGCGTGAAGATCGCAGAGCGGTACTTCACCCCCACATGCTCGCCCTGGCGATCGACCGAGGTCGGATCATGCAGTCCCCAGAAGGCATCGACCAGAGAGGCATAGCTGATTGCCTCAGGGGCGAAATCCACCTGCACCACTTCGATCAGCGGCGCATCCCGCCCAGCCTCCAGCGCGTAACCGACGCGGCTGTCGAGCACCCCATCGAGCTTGCGCAACGCCATCTCCGCACCCCAAAAGCATCCCGCGCCAAAGGTGGCCTTTTGTGTTTCGCTCATACCCTTCCCTCTTCGCGGGCTTGCAGATGCTCGTTGAGTCGGGCGATGTGCTCCGGACCGATGCCGCAGCAGCCCCCGACGATGGTCGCACCCTCTTCAATCCATTGCTGCGTCCACTGCAGGTAGGCCTCTGGCCCAAGGTCGCTGCGGATATCGAGCAGAGTGTCGTTGGCCTGGGCGTCTTCACGCACCGGAGGAAAGGCATTGGCATAGACGCCGAGCGGCAACTCGCACGCGTGCTTGTCAAGCACCTGCCGGGCACTGTAGAGCGCGGCGCCCATGACTTCCGGCTGGCTGCAGTTGAACAGCAAGGCGCTGGCTTCCAGCTCAAGGGCCACTAGAACTGCCTGCTCCACGCTTTCGCCCGAGCGCAACAAAGGCTGCGCCTGTTCAGTATCGGGGTCGAGCAGCGTGAAGGATAGCCAGAGCGGCTTGCGCTCGCCGTCCAGCGCGGCGCGCACAGCCCGGGCTTCGGCCAGGGAGCTCTGGGTTTCCGCCAGCCAGAAATCCACATGCGGCGCCAGGCCGCAGATCAATTCACGGTGGATGGCATGGGAACGGACTGGATCGAAAAGGTCCGGCCGATACGATCCAAGCGCAGGCGGCAGTGAACCCGCTACCAGCACCGAAGCGTCCGCCTCGTCGGCGGCACCTCGGGCAAGCTTCCCGGCAAGCCCGGCCAGGGCCTGACCGGAACGGGCAAAGCGTTCTTCACCAATATGAAACGGCACCACCGCATAGCTGTTGGTGGTGATCACCCTGGCGCCAGCCGCAATGAACGCACGGTGTACCTGCGCCACGTATTCAGGCGCCTCAAGCAGGGCCAGGGCAGACCATTCCGGCTGCCGGAACGGCGCGCCAATGCGCTTGAGTTCTCGTCCCATCCCGCCATCAAGAAGGGTCCAGGTGGTCTTGGTCATTGCGCGGCCACCTTGGTGCCAGCGGCACCCAACCAATGATCGACGGTCGCCTGGTTGGCTGCAATCCAGGCCTTGGCGGCAGCGTCCGCCGGCTGCTTCTCGCGCTCGATCTTGAGGATAAGATCGTTTAGGGATGCAGGATCGATACTCACGTTTTCCAGGAATGCGGCGATCCTGGGCGCGCGCTGCTGCAGCGCCGAAGACGCGAGGATGTGCACCTTCGCATCCGGATAAGCGCAGGTGACTCTGCTCTTTTTCAACCAGTCGGCATCGACGGTCGGGCTGATGAATTTCCAGCAGCCGTCAGCCTTGTACAAGGGGTCGCCCTTCTTGTTGTCCTGGGCATAGCCGTCGAACGGTGGCTCATCGAGACGGCGCAGGTCATAGGCAGAGAAGATCCAGTCCGGTGTGTAGGCGTAGAAGATCACGCCGCGCTCGGCTTTGTAGGCAGCGTCGAGCTTGGCGTAGGTCACCGAGGCTTCGGTGGATACAGACTCGAAATTGCCGTCGAAGCCAAAGTCCTTGGCTTTTATCTGACCGATATAAGTCGACTCCCACCCCGCCGGGCCCACCAACAGCTGGGACTTGCCGCCCCCTGGCGGAGCGAACAGCTTCGCGACTTCAGGCTTCTTGAGATCGTACACCGACTTCACTGCGTACTTGTCCTGTATGTAGCCGGGCACATAAAAACCTTGCTCACCAACGTAGGGATGCTTGTTGGGAATCAGTGAATGTGTACCGCCAGTGACGTATCTGGCCCAGGCGGCAGACTGGTTCGGCAGCCAGATGTCGGTAAGCACGTCCACCGAACCATCGCCCTTGGCGGCGGCTGCGAGCAGTACAGGAAGATCACCAGCCAGATAGGACACATCACCGTCGAGCCGGCTGGTGATGATGTTACCGAGGATGTACTGGATGGCGATGGCGCCGGTCCAGTTCTGCTCGCCGATGACGATCTTGTCCTTGGCGAAGCTTGCCGTGGCTGGCACTAGCGCGCCCAGCAACGCGACGCCAGCGAGGGCACGAGAAAGGAAACTGGCCATGAAGGGGGTTACTCCTGAGTGGAATGATGACGTTTGCGAAGGGATGCCTGGATGATCCGGTCGGGCACCAAGGCACAGAAAACAATGGCGATGCCGGCGAGGACGCCTTCCCCACCCTTGATGTTGCGCAACGCGGTCATGACGTCGTAGCCGAG
>MTEW01000964.1_pt1 | contig 17957 bp, 14 predicted proteins | sample 1042681 | NCBI WGS metagenome assembly MTEW01 (sample SAMN06185811, study PRJNA358809) | soil metagenome | isolation source: soil biostimulated with citrate as carbon source | place: India | collected 2015-05-23
TGTAGATCTCGGTGTCTTCCTGCACGTCGATGGCCAGGTTGACCGTGGCCAGCTCGGCCAGAGGCGTCTGGCTCGGACACAGGGTGATCAGGCTGGCGCCGGACTCGCGTACCAGGTTGGCGGTGATCAGCAGATCCTTGGAGCGCCCCGACTGCGAGATGCAGATGGCCACGTCGCTCGGCTTGAGGGTCACCGCACTCATCGCCTGCATGTGCGGGTCGGAATAGGCCGCGGCATTGAGCAACAGGCGGAAGAACTTGTGCTGGGCATCGGCCGCTACCGCGCCGGAGGCGCCGAAACCGTAGAACTCCACACGCTGCGCCTGCGAGCAGGCGGCGATCGCCCGTTGCAGCGCCTCGGGATCGAGCTTCTCGCGCACCTCCATCAGGGTGTGCAGCGTGGTGTCGAAGATCTTCAGACTGAAGTCGGCGACCGAGTCGTCCTCGTGAATGGCGAACTGGCCGAAGCTGGCGCCTGCGGCCAGGCTCTGCGCCAGCTTCAGCTTGAGATCCTGGAAACCGCTGCAACCGATGGCGCGACAGAAGCGCACGATGGTCGGCTCGCTGATGCCGACGCTGTGCGCCAGCTCGGCCATGGAGCTGTGCATCACCGATGCGGGATCGAGCAGCACGTGGTCGGCCACCTTGAGCTCGGACTTGCGCAGCAGATGGCGCGACTGGGCGATATGTTGCAACAGATTCACGGGGCTAGGCTCTATGCAGAAAAGGATCTACCGCGGGCAGCGGGCTGGTCATAGCTGGGTTGCGCAGCGCCCGGCGGTTGTAGTGACCTTGTAGTTATACTACATGGCTCGCCCGCGCGCACCGCCCACAGTCCGCCGAATAACGCGGCGCTGCAGACAAGTGATCCGAAAAAGCGCGATCCGCCGCGGCCGATACGGCTCCAGAGCCCGATTTTGACGGTGCCCCTTTCAACAGGTAGTTTCAACGATCTGTTACAACCCAGTCGGAGTCTTCCCTTGAGCATTCCCTGCGACATGCTGGTTTTCGGTGGCACCGGCGACCTGGCCCTGCACAAGCTGCTGCCTGCGCTCTATCACCTGCATCGCGAAGGACGCCTGCACGCCGACATGCGCATCCTCGCCCTGGCCCGCAGCAACCACAGCCGCGAGGCGTACCAGAGCCTGGCCGAGCGCCACTGCCGCGCCCAGGTGGCGCGCGCCGATTTCTTCACCGACACCTGGGCCAGCTTCGCCGCACGCCTCGACTACTTCGCCATGGATGCCGCACAGAGCGCCGACTTCGGCCGCCTGGCCAAACGCCTGGGGCGCGACGACCAGCGCGTGCGGGTCTACTACCTAGCGACCGCGCCGAACCTGTTCGAAGACATCGCCGCCCACCTGGCCAATGCCGGCCTGGCCGGCCCGGCCGCACGCATCGTGCTGGAAAAGCCCATCGGCCATTCGCTGGAGTCGGCGCGGGCGATCAACGCCGCCATCGGCGCCGTGTTCGACGAGGCGCGGGTATTTCGCATCGATCACTACCTGGGCAAGGAGACCGTGCAGAACCTGATGGCGCTGCGCTTCGCCAACGCCCTGTTCGAGCCGGTATGGCGCGCCGGGCACATCGACCACGTGCAGATCAGCGTGTGCGAAACCCTCGGTGTGGAAAACCGCGGCGCCTACTACGACAAGGCCGGCGCCATGCGCGACATGATCCAGAACCACCTGCTGCAGTTGCTCTGCCTGGTGGCCATGGAAGCGCCGGTACGCTTCGACGCCGAAGCGGTGCGCAACGAGAAGGTGAAGATCCTTGAAGCGCTCAAGCCCATCAGCGGCCTCGACGTGCAGGACAAGACCGTGCGCGGCCAGTACACCGCCGGCAAGATCGGCGGCCACGACGTGCCGGCCTACTATTTCGAGAAGAACGTCGACAACGACAGCGACACCGAAACCTTCGTCGCCGTGCAGGTGGAGATCGACAACTGGCGCTGGGCCGGCGTGCCCTTCTATCTGCGCACCGGCAAGCGCCTGGCGAAGAAAACCTCGGAAATCCTCATCCAGTTCAAACCGGTGCCGCACCGTCTGTTCCATGAGGGCGAGGCCAACCAGCTGTTGATCCGCCTGCAGCCAGAGGAGCGCATCAGCCTGCAGCTGATGGCCAAGAACCCTGGCAAGGGCATGCGCCTGAAGCCTGTCGAGCTGGACCTCAACCTCGCCGCCGCCTTCCACAAGCAGCGCCGCTGGGAGGCCTACGAGCGGCTGCTGCTGGATGTGATCGAAGGCGACTCGACGCTGTTCATGCGCCGCGACGAAGTGGAAGCGGCCTGGCAGTGGGTCGACCCCATCCTGCAGGGCTGGCACCAGCACTACCAGAGCCCGCGCCCCTACCCGGCCGGCAGCGATGGCCCGGAGCAGCTGCAGCACTTGCTGGAACGCCACGGCCGGCACTGGGCCGAGTGAGCGCTCTGGCAGCTTCTTGCGCAGCGGACTGTGGATAAATGCTTGCTCAAGCGCGCCGAATCCAGCAGTCACGGGGCCTTCGGGATGCTGCGCAAAAAGCTGCACAGCAGTGCGCAACTTGTTGCGCAACAATCTGTGCGACGCCGCTCAATATGACCACACACGCTTACCTGGTCACGACAAGTTACTGATTTTATTCGAATTTAAATATCTGGCACGCCGCTCGCTATAGGTCTGGCTCCCGGATCGATCACGATCCATGACCCAGGCAAGGAGAGCACTCATGCCAACACCCGCGTATCTGTCCCTCGAAGGCACCAAACAAGGTCTGATCACCGCTGGCACCTTCACCGAGGACTCGGTCGGCAACATTTTCCAGGAAGGTCATGAAGACCAGATTCTGGTGCAAGCCTACAACCACCAGGTCATCATCCCGCGCGACCCGCAGTCCGGCCAACCGACCGGCCAGCGCGTGCACAAGCCGCTGATGATCACCAAGGTCTTCGACAAGTCCTCGCCGCTGATCTTCAACGCCCTGACCTCCGGCGAGCGTCTGAACAAGTGCCGTCTGGAGTGGTACCGCACCTCCTCCACCGGTACCCAGGAGCACTACTTCACTATCGAACTGGAAGACGCCGTGATCGTCGACGTACAGTCGCGCATGCCGAACTGCCAGGACCCGAACATGGCGCACTTCACCCACCTGGAAGACGTCTACTTCACCTACCGCAAGATCGTCTGGACCCACGAAGTCTCCGGCACTTCCGGCTCCGACGACTGGCGTACCCCGATCTCCGCCTAATTACTGGCTGAGTTCGCGCGTCACCGCAGCGGCCAGGCATCGTCCTGGCCGTTGCGTTTCGGCGGGCCGCGCAAAAGGCGCTGGCCAATCGCCGAAAACCTCGACCGTTGCCAGCGCGCGGCGGCCGATTCGGTTACAACCTGGAGCGCGCCACGCGCCCATCATGGAATGATCGAGAGGAACAACGAATGTTCGCCCAGGCCAACCAGACCCATTTCAGCCTCAGCATCGAAGGGGTCGAACACGACCTGCAGGTGCTCGAGTTCAAAGGGCGCGAGGCGATCAGCCAGCCTTACGCCTTCGACGTGGAACTGATCAGCGAACGCCCCGACCTCGATCTGGAGAGCCTGCTGCACCAGCGCGCCTTCCTCGCCTTCGACCAGAACGGCGCCGGCATCCACGGCCTGATCCACCGCATCGCCCAGGGCGAATCCGGCAAGCGCATGACGCGCTACCGCCTGACCCTGGTGCCGCAACTGGCCTACCTGGCGCACCGCACCAACCAGCGCATCTTCCAGCACCTGACGGTGGAGAAGATCATCACTCAGGTGCTAGAAGAACACGGCATCCAGGCCGATGCCTACCAGTTCCAGCTCGGCTCGCTCTACCCCGAGCGCGAATACTGCGTGCAGTACGACGAGAGCGACCTGCACTTCGTCCAGCGCCTGTGCGAGGAGGAAGGCATTCACTACCACTTCCAGCACAGCAGCGAAGGCCATGTACTGACCTTCGGCGACGACCAGACCGTGTTCCCGCGTCTGGCACCGCTGGCCTACCAGCAGGACACCGGCCTGGTGGCCGACGACCCGGTGATCAAGCATTTCGGCGTGCGCGTGGAAACCCGCACCAGCCAGGTCACCCGCCGCGACTACGACTTCGAGAAACCGCGGCTTCAGCTGGAAGCCAAGGCCGACGGCGATGCCCAGCCCAAGCTGGAAGACTACGACTATCCGGGCCGCTACACCGACCGCGAACGCGGCAAGCACCTGGCCAAGCGCGCCCTGGAGCGCCACCGCCACGACTTCGAACTGGCCCAGGGCGACGGCGACTCGCCGACCCTGGTCAGTGGCCACTTCCTCGACCTGACCGACCATCCGCGCGAGGCATGGAACCAGCTCTGGCTGCTGACCGAAGTGCTGCACGAAGGCAAGCAACCGCAGGTGCTGGAGGAGTCGATCACCAGTGATTCAGCCCTGCGCCGAACAGCTCCCTCGCCCCTCCGGGGAGAGGGCCGGGGAGAGGGGGATAAGAGCGACGCCGACTTCCACCAAGGCTACCGCAACCGCTTCACCGCCACGCCCTGGAACGTGCCCTACCGTCCCCAGTTGGCCCACCCCAAGCCGCGCATACTCGGCAGCCAAAGCGCCGTAGTCACGGGCCCTGCCGGCGAAGAAATCCACTGCGACGAATACGGTCGAGTGAAGGTGCAATTCTTCTGGGACCGGGAAGGCCAGGCCGACGAGAAGACCAGCTGCTGGCTGCGCGTCAGCTCCAGCTGGGCTGGCGATCACTACGGCGCCATCACCATCCCGCGCATCGGCATGGAAGTGCTGGTCACCTTCCTCGAAGGCGACCCCGACCAGCCGCTGGTCACCGGCTGCCTGTACCACGCCGAACACGTCGTGCCCTACGACCTGCCGGCGAACAAGACCCGCAGCGTGTTCAAGACCCTCAGCAGCCCCGGCGGCGGTGGCTACAACGAACTGCGCATCGAAGACCGCAAGGGCGCCGAACAGATCTATATCCACGCCCAGCGCAACTGGGACGAGAACATCGAGCACGACCAGAAGATCCGCGTCGGCAACGAGCGCCACGACACCGTCGAGGCCAACGCCTACAGCCACTTCAAGGCCGAAGAGCATCGCACCACCCACGCCGACCGCAAGACCGAGATCAAGGCCAACGACCACCTCACCGTCGGCGACAGCCAGCACATCAAGCTGGGCAACGGCCAGTTCATCCAGGCCGGCAGCGAGATCCATCTATCCAGCGGCCTCAAGGTCGTGCTCGAAGCCGGCAGCGAACTGACCCTCAAGGGCGGCGGCAGCTTTATCAAACTCGACGGCGGCGGCATCACCCTGGTCGGCCCGGTGATCAAGATCAACTCCGGCGGCGCGCCGGGCAGTGGTTCGGGGGCGGCGCCCATGCCGCCCGTATTACCCAAGCCTGCCGATACCGCACCGGTAGGCGAAAAAACCGGCACGGCCAATCTCAACCAGTTGCCGGCTCCAACTGAAAAAGGGGCTACGGGGCCGCAACAATTGATCGTGGACGTCTGGGGTGACCCAGAACAAGGCGGGCAGGTTGAACTGCTCGACCCGGAGGAGGACGCATGAGCGAGTTGAAGGATCAACCTATCGAGCAAGGTGTTCGCAAACGTACGGACTACGACAACTCACGCCGTGCGTCTATGGCATTGAATGTGCCACGCCAGGACGGTGGCACCTTGCGCATTCCCGTGGAGCAGCAGATGCGTAGCCACGAGGAAGAGGAAAACATTCAACAGAATACCTTTCTCGCCGTTGTTCCCATGGGACGACTGCCAGGCTACGACAAGCTTGGAGAAGCGCCAAAAGGCGCGGTGCTGCGCCCAGGTAGGTTGTATGTTTTTTGTCGAGGCAAACTATGGCGCGAGCTGGAAAGTGACGGCCAGGGTCAGCTATTCGAAGTAGATGTACCGCACTGGCGAAAAATCGCAAAAGCAGGGGGCGAAGCAGATGAACGTAAACCTGTCGGTACCAAGCAATACCTGTTGTTGCTGCCAATGTTGTTGCAAGGGCGCTTTGTAGGTGACCAGTATGAAATGGCCTACAGCGAATTGCCCTGGACGTGGGAATACATCGAGTGGCTGGAAGCCAGTGGCGGTCGCATCAAGCAGCGCTGCCAGAATGTCGCGCCGGCATGGTCGGCTGCCGTGGTCGGCCCCGAGCAGTGGAAGGCCACACAAGCCATGCCCATCATCCCACTCACCCGCCTCAGCAAGGGGCTCTGTGCTCGCGAGTTGCACTTCGAGACGCTCCTCGAAGATCCTCTGATCTACACCTCTGGCCTGACGGAGCTACCGGCCAACTCACTAGTCAACCAATTACAACAACGCCATCAGGAATTGGCCGCCAAGACTCAAGGGCCAGCGCCAGAGCCATTACCGCCGTTGCCTGAGAACAAGGATCTACTGAGCGAGTATCAGCTACGCGGCTATCCACGCCTGGTTGGCATCATGCTGCACGACCCGATCTTCGCCCTTCGCCATGCAGTCGCTCAGACCAAGCTATGCACAGAGCTGCTACAAACACTCAATGCCCTGGTTCCCCATCAGTCGTTTGGTCGTTACGCCGAAGTGCTATACCAGGAAATGCTCACACCTGCCGGCTCGCTCAAGGAATTTCGCGACCATGTCGATTTGGCCGCACTCAAGAAGGCCACACTCCACGATGAGCGGGAACAAGCCCGCGAGCAGCTCTACCGCCAACAGGAGCGGTTACTCGCCCTGACGCAGCAGCTACAACCTGCCTGGCAGGACTATGTGCATAGCAAGGACGAGCGCCTGCTTGAGCCATATGTGCAACTTGTAGAATTGCTGGAGGTACTGACATGCTCGCCTAAGAGCTGTGATCCTCGCTGCATCGAGCCAGCGGACACCAAGCTCGCCAGGGATGTTGAAAAGCTGAGCAAACAACTGGTGCAGGCTACCCATGCACTAACTCGCGACTTGCTGCCCCAAGCCGATAAACTTCCCAAAGCCTTGGAGCGCCTGGAGCAACGGCTTGCCAGCGGCCAGCCAGTACGCCCCGAGCGCCTCGGCCTCAGCACCCTCAGCTTCCTAAACGGCGCTTACATCGCCCAGAACATGGCAGCAGCGACTGACGAAACGCTTAACCATGTGGCTACCGCCACGATGCTGGCGATCAAGCGCATAACAGAAAGCCCGAACGTCACCCAAGTGGAACTGCACCGCAGCTTCCTGCCAACCTTCAACGCCCTCAAACGCCTGCATAGCCAGGCCAAGGGCCTGGAATTGCTACCTCAGGGCAAGGCTCTGCAAGAGCATAAGGTGGTACTGGGCGTACATGGTGGCGGTGTCAGCTTCGGTATCACCGCGGCAGAGCGCCTTACCCTGACCCGAAACAACTACTACTACGCCAATCTGACCAATCGCGGCAGAACGGTGGCCACCAGTAGCGCCAAGGCAGCGGAGCGCCTCGGCTTCGCCAGCAAGGATCTGGGCAAGGTCATGGTCGTGGTGGCCGAAGCCAACGATCCATTGGTGGAGGATTTCAGACAGTGGCGCAACGTTGCACCGCAACTGGATACGGCCAAAGCGCTGGCCAATAGCAAGGCGATCCCCGTACTAGCGACGGTATGTGCGGCGTTTAGTCTTTATGCGAATACAGTTGAAACCGCTTCACTTTACAAAGATGAAAAGGGCAGGTTTTTTGCCGGCGCAGGAGGAGCCATCATCGACTTAGGTTTGGCAGCCAACAATGTCGCGCTGAAACTATTAACGGATGCAAAACGAGGAGCTCATCCTTGGCATGTTTTCTGGGAGCGCGGACGATTTAACACTTCGGGTTTCTGGGCCGAAAACCTGATGAAACGCACGGGCAACAGTTGGCTTAATCTATCGCGCATCGGCTCCGCTGCCGCCATGGCTGTGACTGCTGCGCTATTCGCTTGGGACGCTTACCGTGCTTCGCGTGATGGCGATAACGAAGTGGCCATCGCCAATCTGGTGGCTGCCAGTGGAGCGGGCGTTTGGGCACTTTATACCATCGGCGTTATCGCCAGCCCCTGGTTGCTCGGTGTGGGGGTGGCGCTGCTGCTGGCTGGTGTGGCCGGCACGGTGCTGATGGCTGCCAGCCCACTGGAACAGGCCATCAAGCATGGGCCTTTTGGTCGCCAGCGGCGTCTGGCCCAGATGAATGCCCCCCTTCAGGCCTACCAGCAGCTGCTCGGTATCATGGGCGCTCCTGCCGTCCGTATCGAACGCATGGCGCAGTGGCTGGGACAAGCCAACGAAGATGATCGCCAGCGCCTGCAAACGCGCCAGCAGGAGCAGCGTGTCGTACTGAACGCCGGGGACTGGGTCGTGGAAATCTCCAGCCCACTGCTTGGGCAGTTCCGCAATGGTCTGGATTTCAACCTGGTTGCCTGGGAGCGCCTGCGAACCCTCAGCTATTTCTCAGGCTGGAACTACCCGCGCCCTATCAGGATCGACAAAGAGAAGCTGGGAGCGGTGCTGCTGAAAGACAATCGCCTGCTGTTCGTGTTGCCCGCCATGCACCAAATGATCGCCCAACGCGATCCACGCCGTAATCTGCAAACCATCCAATACAGCCTGAAAGTATGTGCGCAATTCCACTTGGGGGAAGCCATGTGCTATGCCAACGACCCCTTCCCCGGCTATAACCGCATTACCCTGCCGCAACCCACGCCACGTCAATGGCAGCCCTACAACCCAGGCTTGCCTGCCGATCTGGAAACCCGTGATGAAGCCGCTTACTGGCTGATCAGCAAACGAGACTTCGCCGACCAATGAATGCGCCTGCCCCCTCGGATAATTACGCACCATCTGCCTACCGCAGTACGGCCATCCCTGCCCAGCCACCACACAAATGGCCGCAGGACGCCAACCGCAGCGGCCCCACTCGCACACCATTGCGCTGGGGGCACTATGCGCATCTGGAGCCCTGGCAGGATATCGATGCGCAACTTCAACCCGGTATGCGTAAATTTCTCGATGGCAAGGGCGAGGATGATCTGTATATCAACCATAAACGCTGGAAATTCGAAAACTCCAGTAAATGGATGATTTTAATCCCATATTTTAAATGGTGGTCAATTTTATTTGTTCCGTGGCTCTTTTGGGGATTTAGCATAACAGGTGCATTGGCTAATTTTTCAGACTTTATAATTGACTCGTATGGATTGGGGTATGGCGCAGCACTTGGAACAGCCATAGCATTTATCTCAATAATATTGATGGGCTTTAACTCATACTACATGTGGAGGGACAATCCAAAAACAAAACAATACCTGATTTTAAACTGTTCAGGCCTAGCAATAGCTATAATTGCATCCTTTCTAACATTTCAAACATCACCGTATGGCACGGACTTATTTCTGATGTGTATTGCCATGGCCTTCAGCGTCTTTATGGGACTGATCGGTTGGGATTACCTGCAGGATCTTTATTTGCGCGTCTTCGCCCATGACGGCAGCGGTTTCAATCGCCAGACCGGCATGCTCACCATCGGTCGTTTTTGGCGCAAACCCTTCTCGGCGCCACTCTACGAGTTCGACGCCACCCTGGAATTTCGTCCTGGCCCTCATGGCAACAGCGGTTTCGCCATCTGGCTGCATCACCGTTACTGCGATGTCCAGATCGCACTGGGCGGCAAGCTCCAGTCGCTCGGCATGAACCTCGAAGAATCCCTGGCATTCTGGGACAGCCTGCAGCGCTACATGGACGTCACCCAGCCCCTCCCGGATCTGCCTCTACTCGAACAGTTCCGCCACTTGGACCCGGTTACTGCCGCCCATGATCAGCAGCGGGGCCGCCCACCTCGTCGCTGGCGTGACATGCCCAATCACGCCTGGGAGCGTCGTGGCAGAGCCGAGACCATGGCCCGTAATCGCGACTACAAATGGCAACAGCAGCCCTGCATCCTGCTGGCAAAGATCGATCCCAGCCTGAGCATTGAAACCTATTACCGCAGCCAGGAAGCCAAGAGCATAGCAGCCACTCCTAAAGCCGATGACTTCGATGCCGTTCATCGGGGGTAGGGGAGCATACAGATATCACTGCACACCATACACCCATCACATCAGGCGCAGCATCACCACAGGCACGCCATTGCATTAAGGGAACAAGGACTGACTATCCCCCGGAAATCAAGGAGCTCGCATGGCTGTAAGCGACCTGATCCAACAAGCGCGCACCCGTTTCGGGCAGTCCCCCAGCGTGCTCTTACGCGCCGAAGAGCCCACTGGTGAGAAGCCTTGGGAGATGTTCGTTACCGATGAACATACCGAGCATTACCTAGCGCTGAAGGCCGGCGGGGATACTGATCGAGGAATGCTCACTGGGGCAGTAGGAGGAACCGGCGGATTAGTGATGATCATGCCCATGCCAAACCCACAGGGTTTCTTGCCTTCCGGTGGCAAAAGATTGCTGACAAAAAAGCAGCCAACGAGGGCAAGAACTACCTGGAGTGGACTGATGCGGTTCTCTATCTGGGGCACCTGCTTTTCTACCCGATGAACTGGCTGCAGGAGTTTACCTACAACATCGCCAAGCGCCGTTCCCGCAATCGCTGGCCACAGATCGTCACAGAACGCCTACAGCCAAACGGTCCGACTACGCGCCTTATCGACCTGGAACGTGAGCGTGGATTGGACGTATAGCATCGTCAGTCCGCGCGTAACCGTACATACACTCAAAGAAGTCAAGGAAAGACCATGCAACAAGCCACCTGGAACCATGCCCAATACCTCAGCGTGCTGTCCTGGACAATGTTCAGTGCCGCCATCACAAGCGCACAGCTATTTCTTGTCTTTTTTCCTTTTGGAAACCTGGATAAGTACGTGCTGGGTTGGCCTCTCGGACTATCGCTGACCGCAAACGCCATTCTTGTTATTGCGTCTACATTGGGCCGACGCGACCAGCATGTGCGCGTCTCATTGACGGACAAGGGCATCCAATATGATGACGAATCCGAGTCCTACCGCCGCAACGAACTGCTTCGTGCCAGTGAGATCAAGAAGATCCGCATCCGGCGAAATCCATTCTTCAAGTCACTGATGATCGACATGAAGGAGGACAATCAACGCTTCTTTCTGAGCAATACGTCCCTCACAGAGAACTTTTTGGCTGAAGCAAATGCGCTCATCAACCAAGGAGCAAGCAACGCGCCGCAACCCTCCCTGCAAAAGGCTTAAGCTGCGAGTGGAAGGCAACTGTGCATCGCACTTCAGTTTGGCGACCAGCGCCCTTACCTCGATGTTCGTGCATGCGCCAGCACGACCAGCAATACCGCAAACCCCAACACCCCTGCCCCGACGAACAACCCCTCGTAGCCCAACGCCTTGGCCAGCACCCCGCTGCTGGCTCCGACGAAGCCGGACAGCAGCAACTGCGCCGAGGCCTGCAGGGTGAAGTCGGCGCCTTCGTGTTCGGGGCGGCACATGCGCATCATGGCGGCGAACAGGGCGACGGTGGACATGCCGTCGGCCACCTGCTCGAACAGAGTCACGGCGTAGACCAGCCCGACATTGCCGCCCTGCCCCACCAGCAGCGCCAGGGCGGCGATGCCGATGGCCTGCAGGGCGCCGAACAGGATCAGTGCGCGCAGTGCGCCGATGCGGGCGTAGAGCAGGCCGCCGAGCAGGGCGCCAGCGATGCCGGCCAGGCTGCTGATCAGAGTCAGTTGGCCGAGCGCTGCGCTGCTCCAGCCCTGGTCCACCAGCATCGGCTTGATCATCGGCGAGCCCAGCGCATCGCCCAGCTTGAAGGTCAGCACCACCGCCAGCCACAGGAGCATGCCGGGCTGCGCCAGCAGGCCGCGATAGTGGTTCAGCAGCAGGCGCGGGCCGAGGGCGGTTTCGGCCAGGGCAGGCTGGAAGGGCAGAACGCGGCGTTCGGGAAATAGCCAGATCGGCACGGTCATCAGCAGGATCAGGCCGGCCAGCAGGCCGAGCGCCAGGTTCCAGCCCAGCGGGTCGATCACCAGCAGCAGGCCGCTGCCGCTGACGATCATGCCGACCTTGTAGCCGCCGACCTGCAGACTGTTGCCGAGGCCGCGCCAGCGCTCGGGCAGCAGGCGCACGGTAAGGCCATCGGTGGCGATGTCCTGGGTCGAAGCCAGCAGATTGATCAGCAGCAGGCCGAGCAGCAGCCACAGGCCAGAGCCGAACAGGGTCTGCGGCGCCAGCATCGCCAGCACGGCCACGCAGACGATCACGCTCGTCTGCAGCGGCAGGATCCAGCCACGGTGGTGACCCAGTCGCGGCGAGGCCAGGCGGTCGACCCAGGGCGCCCAGAGCACCTTGAGCAGCCAGGGCAGCGCCAGCAGTTTGAGCAGGCCGATCAATGCCAGATCGACGCCATGCTGACGCAGCAGCACCGGCAACGAGTGGGCGATCAGCCCGGACGGCAGGCCTTGCGCGCAATAAAGCGAGGCCAGCAGCACCAGCGTGGCGTTGGATGGGCGAGGTGCGGTTGGCGACATGGCAGGCGCTCGCGGCAAAAGCGCAAGCCTAGTGGTTTGCGCCGGTCAGCGGCAATGCGAGGACGGTTACGGTTCGTAGGGTGCGCCGCGCGCACCGGCTTTCGCACCATCCATGGTGCGCACAACCTAGGCGGTGCCGCGACGCCCTACAAACTGCCCAGGCACTCGGTCAGGCCACCCGCCAGGTTTTCCAGCAGTTGCTCGTAACCGCTGGCAGTGACCGGCAGGTCGCCTCCCAGGGCATCGAGCTCGGCCAGCTTGACCGGCAGGCCAGCGGTAAGGGTTTCGGCCAGGCGCGGGCGCAGAGGCGGCTCGCTGAACACGCAGCTGGGCCCGGCCTGCTGCAGGCGCTTGCGCATGGCAGCGACGTGGCGGGCGCCGGGTTGCACTTCGGTGAGCACGCTGAACACGCCGGCATGCTTGAGGCCATAGGCGGCCTCGAAGTAGTCGTAGGCCTCGTGGAAGACGAAGTAGGGTTTGCCCTGCAGCGCCACCAGATTTGGACGAATGCGGCCGTCCAGGGCATCCAGGCGCGCCTCGAAGGCCTGCAGATTGGCGGCGTAGCGCGCGGCGTTGGCAGCGTCGAGCTTGGCCAGGTCGGCGGCCATGCGCCCAGCGATCAGCTTGGCATTGGCCGGCAGCAGCCAGAGATGGGCATCCAGGCTGCCGGGGCGATGGTCATGATCGTGCCCCAGACCGTCGTCCGCGTGCTCGTGGTCATGGTCATGGTCATGGTCATGATGATGAGCCTCGGCATGGCTGTCGCCGAAACGCCGCAGAGTCATGCCGGGCAGCTCCTGCACCGCCACGTTCGGTTTGCTGCGCCCCTCCAGCACCCGCGGCAGGAAGGCTTCCATGTCCGGGCCGATCCAGTACAGCAGGTCGGCATCGCGTACCCGGCGCACGTCCGACGGACGCAGCGCGTAATGGTGCGGCGAGGCGCCCGGGGGCAGCAGCACATCAGGGGAACCGACGCCGTCCTGCACCGCCGCGGCGATCAGTTGCAGCGGCTTGATGCTGGTAAGCAGGCGCACCTCGGCCTGGGCATTGGCGACGAACAGCAAGGTAATGAGGCAGAAAAGACGCGACACGGGGCATACTCGGGCGGGATTGAACGGGTAATATAATAACGTCTCTCACCTGCGCCGTCCTTGCCCATGACCGACACGCCCCTGGCCTCGCGCCCCCACGACCATTCCCGCTGCGTCAGCCATGCCCTGGCCGAGGCCGAAGCCATCTGCGCCCGTCAGGGCCTGCGCCTGACCGCCCTGCGCAAGCGGGTGCTGGAGCTGGTCTGGGCCAGCCACAAGCCGCTCGGCGCCTACGACATCCTCGGCGTGCTGAGCGAGGCAGACGGCCGCCGTGCGGCGCCACCGACCGTCTACCGCGCGCTGGATTTCCTCCTGGAAAACGGACTGGTGCACCGCATCGCCTCGCTCAACGCCTTCGTCGGCTGCAGCCATCCGGAGCACGCGCACCAGGGTCAGTTCCTGATCTGCCGGAGCTGCCATGCCGCCACCGAACTGGAACAGCCGGCCATCAGCCAGGCCATCGTCGACGGGGCGGCCGGCGTCGGTTTCGCCGTGGAAAGCCAGACCGTGGAAGTGGTCGGCCTGTGCGCAGGCTGCAAGGGCAAGGCATGAACGACGCCCTGATCCGTCTCGACGGGGTCGCGGTCAGCTTCAACGGCCAGGCCGTGCTGGACGACGTGCAGCTGAGCGTGCGGCCCGGCGAGATCGTCACCCTGATCGGCCCCAATGGCGCCGGCAAGACCACCCTGGTGCGCGTGGTACTCGGCCTGCTCCAGCCCGAGCGTGGCAACGTGCGCCGCGCGCCGCGCCTGCGCATCGGCTACATGCCGCAGAAACTGCATGTTGACGCCACCCTGCCGCTGTCGGTGCTGCGCTTTCTGCGCCTGGTACCGGGGGTGGATCGCAATCGCGCGCTGGCGGCGCTGGCCGAAGTGGGCGCCGAGCAGGTGATCGACAGCCCGCTGCAGAGCATTTCCGGCGGCGAGATGCAGCGTGTGCTGCTGGCCCGCGCCCTGCTGCGCGAGCCCCAGCTGCTGGTGCTCGACGAACCGGTACAGGGCGTCGACGTCGCCGGCCAGGCCGAGCTGTACCGGCTCATCTCGCGCCTGCGCGAGCGTCACGGCTGCGGCGTGCTGATGGTGTCGCACGACCTGCACCTGGTGATGAGCGCCACCGATCAGGTGGTCTGTCTGAATCGCCACGTGTGCTGCTCCGGGCATCCGGAACAGGTCAGCGGCGATCCGGCCTTCATCGAGCTGTTCGGCCAGGACGCCAAGAGCCTGGCCGTCTATCACCACCATCATGACCACGCTCACGACCTGCATGGCGGCGTGGTCAAGGCCGGCCTGACCATTCACGGCCCGGCCCACGTTCACGGACCCGGTTGCAAGCACTGATGCCCGACTTTCTGATCAACGCCCTGCTCGCCGGCCTGGCGCTGGCCCTGGTGGCCGGCCCGCTCGGCTCCTTCGTGGTGTGGCGGCGCATGGCCTACTTCGGCGACACCCTGTCCCACGCCGCCCTGCTTGGCGTGGCGCTGGGCCTGATGCTGGACGTCAACCCGACGCTGGCGGTGACCGTCGGCTGCGTGCTGCTCGCCGTGCTGCTGGTGACCCTGCAGCAGCGCCAGCCGCTGGCCTCCGACACGCTGCTGGGCATACTCGCGCACAGCACCCTGTCGCTTGGCCTGGTGGTGCTGAGCTTCATGCAAGAAGTGCGCATCGACCTGATGGGCTACCTGTTTGGCGACCTGCTCGCCGTCAGCCCCAGCGACCTGGCCTGGATCATCGGCGGCAGCGCGCTGGTGCTGGCCCTGCTGACCTGGCTGTGGCGACCGCTGCTGGCGATCACCGTGCACGAGGAGCTGGCGCGGGTCGAAGGCCTGCCGGTGGCGGCGATTCGCCTGGCCCTGATGCTGCTGATCGCGGTGGTGATCGCGGTGGCGATGAAGATCGTCGGCGTGCTGCTGATCACCTCGCTGCTGATCATCCCTGCCGCCGCCGCCCAACGCCACGCGCGCACGCCGGAGCAGATGGCCGTGGGCGCCAGCCTGCTCGGCCTGGTGGCGGTGTGCGCGGGCCTCGCCATGTCCTGGTATCAGGACACGCCGGCCGGGCCGTCCATCGTGGTCAGCGCCGCGGCGCTGTTTCTGGCCAGCTTTGCCCTGCCCAAACGCAGCGGCTGACGGCGCGTCGCGCGTAGCCCGGATGCAATCCGGGAAAGCTGCGCCACATTGTTCCCGGATGGCATCCGGGCTACCGCTCATCTTTCTCCCCAACCCCTTCCGGTTAGTGGCGAGAGCCCCTCGCAGCGTGAAATCGCTGCCGCAACCCTGTATGATTGCGCGTTTTTTGCACAACTCGAGACGCACTGTAATGAAGTCGTTCGTTTTTCGTGGTCTTCCGCTTTTTCTGGTTCTGCTTCTGGCCGGCTGCCAGAGCAGCCAGCAGCAAAGCCTTCCGCCGGTCGATGAGCTGGTCGTCGCCTTCCGCCAGCTCGACCTGAGCCTGGCCGAGGAGCGCCTGGACGACGCCAGCCGCCAGCTCGGCGTCCTGCAACAGCAGGCCCGCGGCGATACGCGCCTGGAGCAGTACCAGCGCCAGCTGGCCGAGGCCTATATGGAGCAGGGCCGCGAGGCGCTGCAGCAGGGCGATCTGGATCGCGCCGCGCAGGCGCTGGGTCACGCCCGCAGCCTGATGCCGCAGGCGCCCGCCCTGAGCCACGATCTCAATCAGGCCATCGACAGCGCCCGCGCCGCCCGCCAGGTCGCCGCCGCACAGCATGCGCGCGAGGCCGCAGCCAGAGCGGATGCCGAACGCGAGGCGCAATTGCGCCAGCAGCGCGCGGCCAGCGAGCGTCAGGCCAGTGCCGGCGTTGCCAGCCCGGTCGTCAGCCAACCGGCGCCCACCGTGCAGAGCACGCCCAAGGCCCGCGTGATCGACCCCAGCGCGGCGAGCAGCGCGGTGGCCATGCCGATGCTGGACAATCAGGACAACGAGAATCTGCGCCGTCTGCTCGACAGCGTGGCCGCGGATGTCGTGACCTTTCGCTGCGCCGTGCGCATCGAAGTGCGCGAGGCCAAGGACTATCCCTGGGTCGCCGCGCTGCTGTCGGCGCGGATCAAGAAGCTCGACCCGAGCTTCCGCCCGCAACTGAGCCAGAAGATCGCACCCCAGCAGACGCCGCGCCTGCTGCTGAGCCCGCAGCGCAGCTGAGTCAGCGCTGCGCGCCGGGCGCTTATCCGTAATGCGATTTTGTAATAACCATAGGCCAACAAAGATTTTCTCGGCCTAAACAACGCCGGGTAGACTAGCGCCCCTTTGCGCCCATCCGGCGCCCAACGGCGAGCTCGACTACCGTGAAGCTCGCCCCTGAACATACCCAAAAGGTCGTTCGCGTGATCCAGTTTCAATCCGTCCACAAGGCCTACCGCGTCGCCGGCCGCGAGATTCCGGCGCTGCAGCCCACCACGCTGCAGATCGGCAGCGGTCAGGTGTTCGGCATCATCGGCCACTCCGGTGCCGGCAAGAGTACGCTGCTGCGCCTGATCAACCGCCTGGAGGAACCCTCCGGCGGACGCATCGAGATCGACGGCATCGACGTCACCGCCCTCGACGCCACGGGCCTGCGCCGCTTCCGCCAGCAGGTCGGGATGATCTTCCAGCACTTCAACCTGCTGTCGTCAAAAACCGTCGCCGACAACATCGCCATGCCGCTGCGCCTGGCCGGTGAGTTGAGCCGCGCCGAGATCGACGCCCGCGTCGCCGAGCTGCTGGTCCGCGTCGGCCTGCAGGATCATGCGAAGAAGTACCCCGCGCAGCTCTCCGGTGGGCAGAAGCAGCGCGTCGGCATCGCCCGGGCGCTGAGCACCCGGCCGAAGATCCTGCTGTGCGACGAGGCCACCAGCGCCCTCGACCCGCAGACCACCGGCCAGGTGCTGCAGCTGCTGGCCGAGATCAACCGCGAACTGGGCCTGACCATCGTGCTGATCACCCACGAGATGGACGTGATCCGCCGCGTCTGCGACCGCGTGGCGGTGATGGATGCCGGCGTCATCGTCGAAGAAGGCCCGGTTGCCGACGTCTTCCTGCATCCGCAGCACCCGACCACACGGCGCTTCGTGCTGGAGTCCGAGCACGTCGACGAGGACGAGCAGCGCGACGACTTCGCCCATGTGTCGGGCCGCATCCTGCGCCTGACCTTTCAGGGCGAGGCCACCTACGCCCCGCTGCTGGGCACCGTGGCCCGTGAGACCGGGGTGGACTACAGCATCCTCGCCGGGCGCATCGACCGCATCAAGGACACCCCCTACGGCCAGCTCACCCTGGCCCTGACCGGTGGCGACATCGACGCCGCGCTGGCGCGCTTCGGCGCCGCCGACGTGCATCTGGAGGTACTGCGCTGATGCTCGAACAACTGCTGCCCAACGTGTTCTGGCCGGAAATCTGGCAGGCCAGCCTCGACACCCTGAACAT
>MTEW01000087.1_pt2 | contig 17786 bp, 14 predicted proteins | sample 1042681 | NCBI WGS metagenome assembly MTEW01 (sample SAMN06185811, study PRJNA358809) | soil metagenome | isolation source: soil biostimulated with citrate as carbon source | place: India | collected 2015-05-23
TCGTGCCAGCGCCTCAAGGTGCACCGGGGTCGGGTAGCCCTTGTGCCCGCCAATGCCATACCCCGGGTAGATCAACTCGAATGCGCTCATCTCCCGGTCACGGGTCACCTTGGCCAGGATCGACGCCGCCGCGATGGCCGGCACCTGGCTATCACCCTTGACCACCGGCGATGCCGGTACGGCCAGTTTCGGGCAGCGGTTACCGTCGATCAGGGCCAGCTTCGGTGTAATGTGCAGCCCTTCCACCGCGCGCTGCATGGCCAGCATGGTCGCATGCAGAATGTTCAGGCGGTCGATTTCCTCGACCTCGGCGCGGGCGATGCAAAAGCTCAGGGCCTTTTCGCAGATCTCGTCGAACAGCGCTTCGCGCTTGGCTTCGGTGAGTTTCTTCGAATCGTTCAGGCCGAGGATCGGGCGCGCCGGGTCGAGGATCACCGCTGCGGTCACCACCGCGCCGCACAACGGGCCACGGCCCACTTCATCGACGCCGGCGACCAAGTCTTCGACCAGGTTGAAATCCAGTCCCATCTGCATGTCAGCGGTCCTTGAGCAACGCCAGTACCGCCTCGGCTGCCTGGTTGGAGGCGTCACGGCGCAGGGTGCGATGAATTTCGTCGAAACTTTCGGTCTGCTGGCTGCCATCGGCTACCAGGGGCGCCAGGGTGTTGGCAAGGGCTTCGCTGGTGGCGTCATCCTGCAGCAGCTCGGGAACCAGCGCACGCTGGGCCAGCAAGTTCGGCAACGACACGTAGGGGCTCTTTACCAGGCGCTTGAGGATCCAGTAGGTCAGGGGCGCCAGGCGATAGGCCACAACCATGGGCCGTTTGTACAACAGCGCTTCGAGGGTGGCGGTGCCCGAGGCGATCAGCACCGCGTCACAGGCCGCCAGGGCCTGGTGCGACTGGCCATCGAGCAGGGTCAGCGGCAGCTGGCGCTCTTCGAGCATCTGCTCGACCTGGGCGCGACGCGCGGCATTGGCGCAGGGCAGCACGAAACGCACGCCCGGTACCTGCTGGCGCAGGCGCTCGGCAGCATCCAGGAACAGAGCCCCCAGGCGCCCTACTTCGCCGCCCCGGCTGCCCGGCATCAACGCTACTACCGGCCCTTCGCCCAGGCCCAGCGCGGCACGTGCGGCAGGGCGGTCGGCTTCGAGCGGGATGGTGTCGGCCAACGGGTGGCCGACGAAACGTACAGGCACGCCCTGCTCTTCATAGAACCGCGCCTCGAACGGCAACAGCGTCAGCATCAGGTCGCAGCCTTCGCGAATCTTCAGCACACGCTTCTGCCGCCAGGCCCAGACCGACGGGCTGACGTAGTGCACGGTCTTGATCCCGGCCTGACGCAGTTTCAATTCGATGTTGAGGGTGAAATCGGGGGCATCGATGCCGATGAACACATCGGGCTTTTCACCGATCAGGGTCTCGATCAGCAGCTTGCGGCGCTTGAGCAGCTCACGCAGGCGCCCCAGCACTTCGACCAGGCCCATGACGGCCAGGCGTTCCATGGGGAAATAGGACTGCAGGCCTTCGGCTTCCATCAAGGGGCCGCCAACGCCGATGAACCTTACGTCCGGGCGGCGTGCCTTGATGGCACGCATCAAGCCTGAACCGAGGATATCGCCGCTGGCCTCACCCGCGACCAAGGCTACGCAAAGCTGGGCCATGTCAGCGGGTGATGCCGCGAGCGGAGTTCACGATCGACTGACGGAACAGATCGACCTCAGGGTGCTTCGCAGCCAGTTCGTCCAGCTCCTTGAGCGCGTCTTCGACGGTCAGGCCCTGGCGATAGACGATCTTGTAGCAACGGCGCAGCACATGGATCACCTCGTCGCTGAAACCCCGGCGGCGCATGCCTTCGAAGTTCATGCTGCGGGCTTCGGCCGGGCTGCCGAACACGGTGACGAAGGCCGGGACATCCTTGCCAATCGCCGTACCCATGCCGGAAAACGCGTGGGCACCGATATGGCAGTACTGGTGCACCAGGGTGTAGCCGGACAGGATCGCCCAGTCCCCAACGTGCACATGGCCGGCCAGGGCCGTGTTGTTGACCAGGATGCAGTGGTTGCCGATGACGCTGTCGTGGCCGATGTGGGCATAGGCCATGATCAGGTTGTGGTCGCCCACTGTGGTTTCCGCACGGTCCTGGACGGTGCCGCGGTGAATGGTCACCCCTTCGCGGATCACGTTGTGATCGCCGATCACCAGGCGCGTCGGTTCACCCTTGTACTTGAGGTCCGGGGTGTCTTCGCCGATCGAGGAAAACTGAAAGATACGGTTGTGCTTGCCGATGCGGGTCGGCCCTTTGAGCACAACATGTGGGCCGATGACGGTGCCCTCCCCGATTTCTACATCGGGGCCAACGATCGACCAGGGGCCGACCTCGACACCCTCGGCCAGCTTGGCCGAGGGGTCGATAATGGCCCGAGGATCAATCGAATTCATAGGGAGCGTTCCGCACAGGTGATTTCTGCCGAGCAAACCGGCTTGCCGTCGACCAGGGCGCGGCACTCGAATTTCCAGATCATGCTCTTGCGGCTGAGGAACTTGGCTTCCAGCACCAACTGGTCACCCGGCAGTACCGGCTGACGGAAACGCAGCTTGTCGGAGCCGACGAAGTAGTACAGGGTGCCATCGGCCGGCTTGGCGTCGAGCATCTTGAAACCGAGAATACCCGCGGCCTGTGCCATGGCTTCGATGATCAGGACGCCCGGCATGATCGGATGCGCCGGGAAATGGCCGTTGAAGAACGGCTCGTTGATGCTGACATTCTTGTAGGCACGAATGCTCTGGGCCTCGTAGTCCAGCTCCGTCACGCGGTCCACCAGCAGGAACGGGTAACGGTGAGGCAGGTATTCGCGAATCTCGTTGATGTCCATCATTTCGGGGGGGAAGCCTGTAATAAGAATAGGGAGCGCAGGTGCTGACCACACGCTCCTTTTGCAGTCCAAAGAGGAGCCAGCTAGCGACTGTTCACTCTTGCTCAGGGAATGGTATCAGCCTTCTGATGTCGGCTGGCCACCTGAGGTCACGGTATCGACGCGTTTTTCCAGCTGCTGGAGACGCTTGGCCATGTCGTCCAGGTGGCGGATACGCGCGGCGCTCTTGCGCCATTCAGCCAGTGGCTGCATGGCAGTGCCGGAAGAATAGGCACCCGGTTCGGTGATCGAACGGGTCACCATGGTCATCCCGGACACGAAAACGTTATCACAGACATCGATATGACCCACCATGCCGACACCTCCGGCAATGGTGCAATGCTTGCCGATGCGCGTGCTGCCGGAAATTCCGACGCAGGCGGCCATGGCCGTGTGCTCACCGATCTGCACGTTGTGGGCGATCTGGATCTGGTTGTCGAGCTTGACCCCGTCAGCGATCCGCGTATCCGACAGCGCACCACGATCGACCGCGGTGTTGACACCGATTTCCACGTCGTCGCCGATGGTCACGCCACCGATCTGGGCGATCTTGCGCCACACGCCCTTCTCGTTGGCAAAGCCGAAGCCTTCACCGCCGATCACCGCACCCGACTGGATAACCACACGCTTGCCGATGGTCACATCATGGTACAGGGTGACCCGTGGAGCCAGCCAGCCGCCCTCTCCGATCACGCAACGGGCGCCGACCACGCAGTGTGCACCCACACTGACATTGGCCGCGATGCGCGCACCGCTTTCGATGACCGCAAACGGCCCGATGCTGGCGCTGGCATCCACCTGCGCGTCCTCAGCCACCACGGCGCTGGGATGAATACCCGCCACAGCCTTGGGTTTGGGGTCGAACAGATGGGAAATGCGTGCATAGGCCAGGTACGGATCGGCGACGATCAGCGCATTGCCGGCAAAGCCTTCGGCGTCCGCCGCCTTCAGCAGCACCGCGGCCGCCTGGCTGCTATCCAGGAATTTGCGGTACTGCGGGTTGGCGAGGAAGCTCAACTGACCTGGGCCAGCCTCCTGCAAGGTGGCCAGCCCGGTAATCTGCAGCGCCTCGGGCCCCTTGAGGGTGGCGCCGAGGGCCTCGGCCAACTGGCCTAGCGTCATGGTCACGGTCATATCAACGGGCTTGGTTCATGCGCTCGATGACCTGGCGGGTGATGTCGTACTGAGGCTTGACATCGATGACCGCACCACGCTCGAGGACCAGGTCGTAACCACCTTTCTTGATCACTTCCTCGACAGCGCCATCCAGCTTCGGCTTCAGTTGCTTGAGCATGTCGCGGTCAGCAACAGCCTTGGCTTCGTTCAGTTCCTTGGACTGGAACTGGAAGTCACGCGCCTTCTGCTTGAACTCGAGCTCCAGGCGCTCGCGCTCCTGCTGCTGCATCTTGTCGCCGCCCTTGATCAGACGGTCCTGGATGCCCTTGGCGCTGCTTTCCAGGCTTTTCAGCTTGGTCAGTTGCGGGCCGAACTTCTTCTCGGCATCTACCGCGTACTTCTTGGCGGCATCCGACTCCAGCAGGGCCATCTGATAGTTCAGGACGGCAACCTTCATTTCGGCGAAAGCCGGGGTGGCGACCAGCGCCGCGGCCACTACGGCCAGTTGGGTCAACTTACGCACGATGCACTCCTGGATAAACCGTTGTCGTTAAGCAAGGGCCGACCTCAGAAGGTCTGGCCCAGAGAGAATTGGAACACCTGGGTGTCGGCATCGTCCGGCTTCTTGACCGGCATTGCCAGGCTGAAACTCAGCGGGCCCAGTGCGGTGATCCAGGTCACGCCCAGGCCGACCGAACTGGCCATGCCCGAGAAACCGACCTTCTCGCAATCAGGCTGGTTGCCGCAATTGGTATCGAAGACGTTACCCACGTCCCAGAACACGGAGGTGCGCAGCGAACGCTGGTCCTTGACGAACGGCAGCGGGAACAGCAGCTCGACACCACCTTGTACCAGTACGTTGCCACCAAACGGCAACGGATCCTGGTCCGGGTCGGCGATGGTGCCTGGCTTGCCACCGTTGGCCTCGCCGCGGCTTGGGGTACTGCGTGGGCCCAGGCTGCTGTCCTTGAAGCCACGGACAGAGTTGAAACCACCCGCGAAGTAGTTCTCGTAGAACGGCAGGCCCGAGGTGCTGCCATAACCATCACCATAACCCAGCTCGGTATGCAGGCGCAGGGTGTAGTCGTTGGTGATCGGCTTGAACAGCTGGCCGCGGTAGTCGAGCTTGAAGAACGACAGGTCGCTGCCCGGAATGGTGGATTCCAAGGTTACGCTTTGCGAATGACCGCGGGTCGCCAGTACACCTTTGTTCAGGGTCGATTCCGACCAGCCGATCGAGGCTTTGAAGTTCAGGAAGTTGTCGCCTTCCTCTTCGAGGAAGTCGAAGATCTCGTCAACGGTGTACTTGCCAGTCTTGATCTTGTCCTGCTGCACGCTCAGGCCATAGGTCAGGCGCGAGGTCTCGCTGATCGGGTAGCCGAGGCTGACGCCTGCACCGTAGCTGTCCACCGCGTAGCTGGCCACGTCGACGTCGAGGTCGTCGTAGTCGGTGCTGCGGTAGAAGGCGTTGTAGCCCAGGCTTACGCCATCGGCAGTGAAGTAGGGGTCAACGAAGCCGAAGTTGTAGCGGGTCTGGTATTCCGAACGGGTCAGGCCGATCGACACCTTGTTACCGGTACCGAGGAAGTTGCTCTGGCTGATCGAACCACCGAGGATCAGGCCGGCGCTCTGGGCAAAACCGACGCTGGCGGTGATCGAGCCGGAGGCCTGCTCTTCGACGCTGTAGTTGACGTCGACCTGGTCGTCGGTGCCCGGCACCGGTGGAGTCTCGACGTTCACTTCCTTGAAGAAACCCAGGCGCTCCAGGCGGGTCTTGGACTGGTCGATCAGGTAGGTCGAGGCCCAGCCGCCTTCCATCTGGCGCATTTCGCGACGCAGCACTTCGTCTTCGGTCTTGGTGTTGCCGCGGTAGTTGATGCGGTTGACGTAGGCACGCTTGCCCGGGTCGACCACGAACATGATGTCGACGGTGTGGTCTTCATCGTTCGGCTGCGGCACGCCGTTGACGTTGGCGAAGGTGTAGCCTTCGTTGCCCAGGCGGCGGGTGATCAGCTCGGAGGTACTGGTCATCACCTTGCGCGAGAACACCTGGCCAGGCTGCACCAGCAGCAGCGACTTGACCTGGTCTTCCGGCACCTTCAGGTCACCGGACAGCTTCACGTCGCGGACGGTGTACTTCTCGCCTTCGTTGATGTTGACGGTGATGTAGACGTGTTTCTTGTCCGGCGTGATGGACACCTGGGTGGAGGCGATGTCCATGTTGATGTAGCCGCGGTCCAGGTAGTAGGAACGCAGGCGCTCCAGGTCACCGGAGAGCTTTTCGCGGGCGTACTTGTCGTCGTTCTTGAAGAACGACAGCCAGTTGGTGGTCTTCAGCTCGAACAGCTGCGCCAGGGTCTCGTCGTCGAACACGTTGTTGCCAACGATGTTGATGTGCTGGATGGCGGCGACGGTGCCTTCGTTGATCTTGATCTTCAGCGCCACACGGTTGCGCGGCTGCGGCACCACCTCGGCGTCGACCTCAGCCGAGTAGCGGCCCTGAGCCACGTACTGGCGCTGCAGCTCGTTACGCACACCTTCGAGGGTGGCACGCTGGAAGATCTCGCCTTCGGCCAGACCCGATTGCTTCAGGCCCTTCATCAGGTCTTCGGTGCTGATGGCCTTGTTGCCTTCGATCTCGATGCTCGACACCGACGGGCGCTCGACCACGTTGATGATCAGGACATTGCCATCGCGGTTCAGCTGAATGTCCTGGAAGAAGCCGGTCTTGAACAGGGAACGGGTCGACTCCACCAGTCGGCGGTCATCGGCCTGGTCGCCGACGTTCAGCGGCAAGGCACCGAAGACACTGCCGGCGGAAACCCGCTGCAGGCCGTTGACGCGGATATCGGAGATGGTGAAGGACTCGGCGTGAACTTCAGCGATCATCAGTGCGGACATGACCGCAGTTAGCAGCAGACGTTTCATGAAGTCCTTTTATTCCAACTGGCAATAAACAGCCCGCCGCGACAAGACGGCAGGTTTCGCAATTGAGCGAAGCTTTATAGTCGACCCAGATCGTTGATCAGAGCGAGCAACATCACCCCTATGACCAAACTGATACCGATCTGGACCCCCCAACCTTGCACCCGATCCGACAGAGGACGACCGCGCGCCCACTCGACCAGGTAAAACAGCAAATGCCCCCCATCCAGAACCGGGATGGGCAGCAGGTTAAGAACCCCCAGGCTTATGCTCAGGTAGGCCAGGAAATTCAGGAAATCCCCCACGCCGGACTGGGCTGAAGCGCCCGCCACTTTAGCAATGGTTATCGGTCCGCTCAAGTTTTTTACCGAGAGCTCCCCGAACAGCATTTTCTTCAGCGATTCAAGGGTCAGGACGCTCATGTTCCAGGTGCGTGACAAGCCCTCACCCACCGCATCCAGCGGGCCGTAGCTGACTTCGCGGAGCATGTTGGCAGGCCATTCGCCACCCTTTACCCCTGCGCCAAGATAGCCGCCAGCCGCCTTGCCCTCGCCCTTGCGCGCCAGGGTGACCGGGACGTCCAGCGCAGTACCGTCGCGCTCGACCCGCACCACTACCTTGGCTTGCGGTCGAGCCCGCACAGCATCGACCACCTGCTGCCATTCGCCCACTGCTACACCATCGAGGGCCAGCAGCTTGTCACCGGTTTTCAGGCCCGCAGCGGCAGCTGGCCCCTTGGGATCGATCTCTGCCAACACCGGCACAATGGCCGGGCGCCAAGGGTGCAGCCCAAGGGATTGGATCGGGTCCGGCTCGTCGGCGCCCTTGAGCCAGCTGTCCAGCTTCACCTGTAACTGGCGCTCGGCGCTGGCGCCCTCTTCACGCACGCCAACCTGCAAGGTGCCACTCTCGCCCAGACGACGAACTAGCTGCAGGTTGACCGCAGACCAACCATTGGTCGGTTTGCCGTCGATGGAGACGATTTCCTGACCTGCGGTCAGGCCTGCCGATGCTGCCAGGCTGCCAGCATCGACCGCACCGATCACCGGGCGGATTTGCTGGGTACCCAGCATCGCCAGCACCCAGAAGAACAGGATGGCCAGCAGGAAGTTGGCAACCGGGCCCGCCGCGACGATCGCGATGCGCTGGCGCACGGACTTGCGATTGAACGACTGCTCGATCAGCGCCGGCGGCACGTCACCCTCGCGCTCGTCGAGCATCTTGACGTAACCACCCAGCGGGATCGCAGCGATCACGAACTCGGTGCCATGGCGGTCATGCCAGCGCAGCAATGGCGTGCCGAAGCCCACCGAGAAGCGCAGCACCTTGACACCGCAGCGGCGCGCCACCCAGAAGTGGCCGAATTCATGGAAAGTGACCAGTACACCCAAGGCTACGAGGGTGCCGATAATCATGTAGAGCGCTGTCATATCCATCTCCGAATGATGTTCAGCGGGCTGGCATCATGCCCAGCCCCCTCGTGAACCATGGTGGGCCTGCATCAGCGACCGTGACGCCTCAGCCACTCACGGGAAAGCTCCCGGGCACGCTGATCGGCGGCGAACACCGCGTCCAGCGACGGCAGCGGTACGACGGGCTCCTGATCGAGCACCTGTTCGATCATACCCGCGATCTCCGGAAAGCGGATACGCCGCTGGAGAAATGCATCGACCGCAACCTCGTTGGCCGCATTGAGCACGGCCGGTGCGCTGTTGCCAGCCTCGGCAGCCTGCCGCGCAAGGCGCAGGCAAGGGAAGCGCTGCTCGTCGGGCGCCTGGAAATCCAGACGGGCGATGGCGAACAGGTCCAGCGGCGCCACCCCGGAATCGATCCGCTCGGGCCAGGCCAGGGCGTTGGCGATGGGTGTGCGCATGTCCGGGTTACCCAGCTGCGCCAGCACCGAACCGTCGACATAATCCACCAGGGAGTGGATCACGCTCTGCGGGTGCACCACCACCTCGACCCTGGCCGGTGCGGCATCGAACAACCAGCAAGCCTCGATCAGTTCCAGGCCCTTGTTCATCATGCTGGCCGAATCCACTGAAATCTTGCGCCCCATGGACCAGTTGGGGTGCGCACAGGCCTGTTCCGGGGTGACGTCCAGCAGCGCCTCTACAGGCGTCTCGCGGAACGGGCCGCCGGATGCGGTGAGCAGGATCCGGCGCACGCCGACTGCACTCAGGCCGCGCGCGTAGTCGCCGGGCATGCACTGGAAGATCGCATTGTGCTCGCTGTCGATCGGCAGCAGCACGGCGCCACTGCGCCGCACCGCCTCCATGAACAGCGCGCCGGACATGACCAGCGCCTCCTTGTTGGCCAGCAACACCTTCTTGCCCGCCTCGACCGCCGCCAGGGTGGGGCGCAGGCCAGCGGCGCCGACGATGGCCGCCATCACCGCGTCCACTTCCGACGCAGCCGCCACCTGACACAACCCGGCCTCGCCTTCCAGCACCTCGGTGACGCACCCCGCCGCAGCCAGGCTGTCGCGCAGTCGCGCGGCCGCCTCGGCGCTCGGCACCACGGCGAATGCCGGGCGGTGGCGCACGCACAGGGCCTGCAATTCCTCGATACGCGAATAGCCACTCAGGGCGAACACCTGGTAACGGTCGGGATGGCGCGCGATGACATCCAGCGTGCTCAGGCCGATGGAGCCGGTGGCCCCGAGCACGGTAATACGCTGCGGACGGCTCACATCACACCCCATTCGGCGGCCCACAGCAGCACGGCGAAAACCGGGATCGCCGCGGTCAGGCTGTCGATGCGGTCAAGCACCCCACCATGGCCAGGCAGCAGGTTGCTGCTGTCCTTGATGCCCGAACGGCGCTTGAACATGCTTTCGGTCAGGTCACCGACCACCGAAGACATGACCACCAGCGCGGCACTCAGCAGGCCCAGCAGGATCTGCCCGAAGCCCCAGTCGCGGCTGATACCGACCACCAGGGTGATCACCAGACTGACCGCCAGGCCGCCATACACGCCTTCCCAGCTCTTGCCAGGGCTGACCTGAGGCGCCAGCTTGCGCTTGCCGAAGGCACGGCCGGAGAAGTACGCGCCAATATCGGCAGCCCACACCAACACCATGACCGACAGGATCAGCCAGTTACCCAGCGGCCAGTGCTTGAGCAGCACCAGCCCCTGCCAGGCCGGCAGCAATACCAGCAGGCCGATCAGCAACCGACAGGCGGCACTGGCCCACAGTTCACTGCTGCGCGGATAGGTAAGCACCAGCCAGGTGGCCAACCCCCACCAGATCACCGCGGCGCCCAGCACCCAGGGCGCCAGCTCCGGAAGGATGTACAGCAACATCAGCGCTCCGGCGACGACCACGGCGTAGGCGATGCGCAGCGGTTGGGCCATGAGCCCGGCCAGGCGCGCCCACTCCCAGGCACCGAGGGTCACCACGAAGCCGATGAACAGGGCGAAATCCCCACCGTTGAGCAGGAAGAAGCCACCCAGCGCGATCGGCAGCAGGATCAGCGCGGTAATGATGCGTTGTTTAAGCATTAAGCACGAGCTCCAGCCTCGACCTGCTCGCTGGTCTTACCGAAGCGGCGCTGGCGCGAAGCGAAATCGGCCAGGGCGTTGCGCATGGCCTCGTGTTTGAAGTCCGGCCAGTAGAGGTCGGAGAAGTACAGCTCGGCGTAGGCCAGCTGCCACAACAGGAAGTTGCTGATGCGGTGCTCGCCACCCGTGCGGATGCACAGGTCCGGCAGCGGCAGCTCGCCGGTTGCCAGGCAGGTCTGCAGCAGACCCGGGGTGATATCTTCCGGGCGCAGGTGCCCGGCTTGCACCTCCCGCGCCAACCGCTGGGCGGCCTGGGCGATGTCCCACTGGCCACCGTAGTTGGCCGCGATCTGCAGGATGAAGCGGTTGTTGCCGGCGGTCAGCGCCTCGGCCTCGCGCATGGCGGCCTGCAGCTCGGGATGGAAACGCGAACGGTCACCGATGATACGCAGGCTGATGTTGTTCTCGTTCAGGCGCTTGGCCTCGCGGCGCAGGGCCGAGAAGAACAGCTCCATCAACGCACCGACCTCTTCGGCGGGGCGCTGCCAGTTCTCGCTGGAGAAGGCGAACAGGGTCAGTACCTCGACCCCGGACTCGGCACAGACTTCGATGACCGCGCGAACGGCGTCGACACCCGCCTTGTGCCCGGCAACGCCGGGCAACAGGCGCTTTTTCGCCCAGCGGTTGTTGCCATCCATGATGATCGCGACATGACGCGGCACCGAGGACGGCGCCGCTGGCTTGGTCTTTTCCATTAAAAAACCCCGGCCTTAGACGGCCATCAGGTCCTTTTCCTTGGCTTTGAAGGCAGCATCGACTTCGGCAACGTACTTGTCGGTGAGCTTCTGGATCTCGTCAGCGGCACGACGCTCTTCGTCTTCGCTGATTTCCTTGTCCTTGGTCAGTTTCTTAAGGTCGGCCAGGGCGTCACGGCGCACGTTGCGCACGGCTACCTTGGCATCCTCGGCAACGCCGCTGGCCTGCTTGGTGTAGCCCTTGCGGGTTTCCTCGGTCAGGGCCGGCATCGGCACACGGATGGTGGTACCGGCGCTGGACGGGTTCAGGCCCAGATCGGAGGTGAGGATGGCCTTCTCGATGGCAGCGCTGAGGTTCTTGTCGTGGGCGACGATCTTCAGGGTGCGGGCATCTTCGACGGTGATCGCGGCCACCTGGTTCAGCGGCATCTCGCTACCCCAGGCCGGGACCTTGACGCTGTCCAGAATGCTCGGGTGGGCGCGACCGGTGCGGATTGCCGCCAGGTTGCGGGCCAGGGCCTCGAGGGACTTGGTCATGCGTTCCTGCGCGTCTTTCTTGATGTCGTTGATCATGCTTGGCCTTCCTCGATCAGAGTACCTTCAGCGCCACCCACCACGATGTTCAGCAGGGCGCCAGGCTTGTTCATGTTGAATACCCGCAATGGCATCTTGTGGTCACGGCACAGGCAGATTGCGGTCAGGTCCATCACACCCAGCTTGCGATCCAGGACCTCGTCGTAGGTCAGGTGATCGAACTTCTCGGCATGCGGGTCCTTGAATGGATCGGCAGTGTACACACCATCGACCTTGGTCGCCTTCAGCACCACATCGGCATCGATTTCGATAGCGCGCAGACAGGCCGCGGAGTCGGTGGTGAAGAACGGGTTGCCGGTACCGGCGGAGAAAATTACCACATCCCCGGAGTTGAGGTGGCGAATAGCTTTGCGACGATCGTAATGATCGGTGACACCGACCATGGAAATGGCCGACATGACCAGGGCCGGGATGTTCGAACGCTCCAGCGCGTCGCGCATAGCCAGGCCGTTCATCACGGTGGCCAGCATGCCCATGTGGTCACCGGTGACGCGGTCCATGCCGGCTGCGCTGAGCGCGGCGCCGCGGAACAGGTTGCCACCACCGATCACCAGGCCGACCTGGACACCGATCCCTACCAGCTGGCCAACTTCCAGAGCCATGCGATCCAGCACTTTCGGGTCGATCCCGAAGTCTTCCGAGCCCATCAGGGCCTCGCCGCTAAGTTTGAGCAAAATGCGTTTATAGCGAGGTTGGCGACCACTCACCTGCTGAGCCATTGCGAGTCTCTCCTGCGGCGTACTTTTAGAAAATTCGTGCGGGCTGTTTGCAGCCTGCTAACTGTAGCGTGGCACCGTCTTGGTGCCAGCGGCGGCAGGTTTTATAAACCCTTCGCCGTTTTGACAAAGAGGCTGCGCGCGTGAGCGGGCAGCCTCTTCGGGGCGACAGACGGGGCTGTCTTACTGCTTGGCAGCAGCTACCTGAGCGGCAACTTCAGCAGCGAAGTCGTCGACTGGCTTCTCGATGCCTTCACCGACCTTGAAGTAGGTGAAGGAAACGATTTCAGCACCGGCTTTCTTGGCCAGCTCGCCAACCTTGACTTCCGGGTTCATGACGAAGGCTTGCTCTTTCAGCGAGGCTTCGGCCTTGAACTTGGTGATACGACCGTTGATCATGTTCTCAACGATGTTTTCCGGCTTGCCAGCGATCTTGTCGGCGTTCAGCTGCAGGAAGACGTTCTTCTCGCGCTCGATGGCTTCAGCGGAGATTTCCGACGAATCCAGGAACTCAGGGTTCGAAGCCGCAACGTGCATGGCGATGTTCTTCGCCAGCTCGATGTCGCCGCCTTTCAGGACAACGGCAGCGCCGATCTTGTTGCCGTGCAGGTAGGCACCGACAACGTCACCTTCGACGCGCACCAGGCGACGGATGTTGACGTTCTCGCCGCACTTGGCAACCAGGGCTTCACGAGCAGCTTCACGCGATGCGATCAGCGGGGCGGCGTCGGTCAGCTTCTGGGCGAAGGCTTCTTCGATGCTGTCGGCAACGAAGTTCTTGAAGTCGTCTTGCAGGGCCAGGAAGTCGGTCTGCGAGTTCACTTCCAGCAGGACGGCGGATTTACCGTCGGTCTTGACGGCGATAGCGCCTTCAGCAGCGACGTTGCCAGCCTTTTTGGCGGCCTTGATGGCGCCCGAGGCACGCATGTCGTCAATGGCTTTTTCGATGTCGCCGCCGGCCTTCTCCAGGGCCTTCTTGCAATCCATCATGCCTTCGCCGGTACGCTCGCGCAGTTCTTTGACCAGCGCTGCAGTAATTGCTGCCATTTCAAAATCCTCTTGGAAAGTTTTTCAACCATTCCACCCGCTCGTCACGGGCGTTCAATTCTGCAAATCCGCTGTATTTATCTCAGCGAGCCCATGATGCGGGGCCGATGCTGACAGCAGGATTTCAAGGTGGCAAAAAGGGGGCAGAGCCCCCTTTTTGCGTGCCAAGTCGACGCTAGCGTCTAATTACTCGGCAGCAGGTGCAGCCGCTTCTTCAGCGTAAACTTCGGTGCCGCCGGCAACGTTGTTACGGCCGCGGATGACTGCGTCAGCCATCGAAGTCATGTACAGCTCGATAGCGCGGATGGCGTCATCGTTACCTGGGATGATGTAGTCAACACCTTCCGGGCTGCTGTTGGTATCGACAACGCCGATAACCGGGATGCCCAGCTTGTTGGCTTCGGTGATCGCGATGCGCTCGTGATCAACGTCGATAACGAACAGTGCGTCTGGCAGACCGCCCATGTCCTTGATGCCGCCCAGGCTGCGATCCAGTTTTTCCAGGTCGCGGGAGCGCATCAGGGCTTCTTTCTTGGTCAGCTTGGCGAAAGTGCCGTCTTCGGCCTGGGTTTCCAGGTCGCGCAGACGCTTGATCGAAGCGCGGATGGTCTTGTAGTTGGTCAGCATGCCGCCCAACCAACGGTGGTCAACGTACGGCGAACCGCAACGAGCAGCTTGCTCGGCGACGATCTTGCCGGCGGAACGCTTGGTGCCGACGAACAGGATCTTGTTCTTGCCCTGGGCCAGGCGCTCTACGAACGCCAGAGCGTCGTTGAACATCGGCAGGGTTTTTTCCAGGTTGACGATGTGGATCTTGTTACGCGCGCCGAAAATGTACTTGCCCATTTTCGGGTTCCAGTAACGGGTCTGGTGGCCGAAGTGCACACCGGCCTTCAGCATATCGCGCATGTTGACTTGGGACATGATAGTTCCTTGATAAGTCGGGTTGGGCCTCCACGTATCCCAATGACCAACCCGCGAATTCTGCAACTCGGGGCACCCAGGTCATCGTGTCGACACGTGTGTGGGTTAAGTGCTGACGGGGTCGTCCCCGAAAGCGGCGCATTTTATACCACAGACCGCGGCCGAACGGAACCCGAATGCTGTTGCGTCCGTCAGCGGCTTTTGCAGCACCCCGGCTTTCGCGCCAGAATGCCAGCTATAGACAGCAGCATGGCCGCCTTTATCCCGACCGATCGGCGCCCTGCTCTGCTAGAATCCGGCCTTTCCCGTTTGTTCGCGCCGTGCACGGCGCTGTAGAGAGCCTGTAATGACCGTCACCATCAAGACCGCAGAAGACATCGAGAAGATGCGCATCGCCGGCCGCCTGGCCGCCGAGGTGCTGGAAATGATCGAGGAACACGTCAAGCCCGGTGTCACCACCGAAGAGCTGGACCGCCTCTGCCACGACTATATCGTCAACGTCCAGCAGGCCATCCCGGCGCCGCTCAACTACAAGGGCTACCCGAAGTCGATCTGCACCTCGATCAACCATGTGGTCTGCCACGGCATCCCCAACGACAAGCCACTCAAGGACGGTGACACGCTGAACATCGACGTCACCGTGATCAAGGACGGCTACCACGGCGACACCAGCCGCATGTTCCACGTCGGCACCGTGCCGGTATGGGCGGAGCGCCTGTCCAAGGTCACCCAGGAGTGCATGTACAAGGCCATCGAACTGGTCAAGCCGGGCTGCCGCCTGGGCGACATCGGCGAAGTGATCCAGAAGCACGCTGAAAAGAACGGCTTCTCGGTAGTGCGCGAGTTCTGCGGCCACGGCATCGGCAAGGTGTTCCACGAGGAGCCGCAGATCCTGCACTACGGCCGCGCTGGCACTGGCATGGAGCTGAAGGAAGGCATGACCTTCACCATCGAGCCGATGATCAACCAGGGCAAGGCCGACACCAAGGTGCTGGGCGACGGCTGGACCGCCATCACCAAGGACCGCAAGCTCTCGGCCCAGTGGGAGCACACCCTGGTAGTGACTGCGACCGGCTACGAGATCTTCACCCTGCGCAAGGACGACACCATCCCGCGCACCTCGGCCTGACCGCACTCCGACAGGCCACCCCCACGACAGGAACGTGACGCGATGCCCCAGGTGGATCCCGAGCTGTTCGACCGCGGCCAGTTCCAGGCGGAACTGGCCCTCAAGGCGAGCCCCATCGCCGCCTTCAAGAAAGCCATCCGCCAGGCCGGCGAGGTGCTCGACAAGCGTTTCCGCAGTGGCAGCGACATCCGCCCACTGATCGAGGCCCGCGCCTGGCTCGTCGACAACATCCTGCAACAGGCCTGGAACCAGTTCGACTGGGGCGACCAGAGCGGCATCGCCCTGGTCGCGGTGGGTGGCTACGGCCGCGGTGAGCTGCACCCGCATTCGGACATCGACCTGCTGATCCTGCTGGGTGCTGCCGAACACGAGCAGTACCGCGACGCCATCGAGCGTTTTCTCACCCTGCTGTGGGACATCGGCCTGGAAGTTGGCCAGAGCGTGCGTACCGTCGACGATTGCGCCGAGCAGGCCCGCGCCGACCTGACGGTCATCACCAACCTGATGGAAAGCCGCACCGTTGCCGGCCCCGAAGCCCTGCGCCAGCGCATGCTGGAGGTGACCAGTACTGCGCACATGTGGCCGAGCAAGGATTTCTTCCTGGCCAAGCGGGCCGAACTCAAGGCCCGTCACCACAAGTACAACGACACCGAGTACAACCTCGAACCCAATGTGAAAGGCTCGCCAGGTGGCCTGCGGGACATCCAGACGGTGCTGTGGGTGGCCCGGCGCCAGTACGGAACCCTCAACCTGCACGCGCTGGCCGGCGAAGGTTTCCTGCTAGAAAGCGAGAACGAGCTGCTGGCCTCGTCCCAGGACTTCCTGTGGAAGGTGCGCTACGCCTTGCACATGCTGGCCGGGCGCGCCGAGGACCGCCTGCTGTTCGACCACCAGCGCAGCATCGCCGCACTGCTGGGCTACAGCGACGACAACCCCAAGCGGGCGATCGAGCAGTTCATGCAGCAGTACTACCGGGTGGTGATGAGCATCAGCCAGCTGTGCGACCTGATCATCCAGCACTTCGAGGAGGTCATCCTCGCCGATGACGACAGCGGCACCACCCAGCCGCTGAATGCGCGCTTCCGCCTGCATGACGGTTATATAGAAGCGGCCAGGCCGAACGTGTTCAAACGCACGCCGTTCGCCATGCTGGAAATCTTCGTGCTGATGGCCCAGCACCCCGAGATCAAGGGCGTACGCGCCGATACCGTGCGGCTGCTGCGCGAACACAGGCACCTGATCGACGATACCTTCCGCACCGATATCCGCAACACCAGCCTGTTCATCGAGCTGTTCAAGTGCGAAATCGGCATCCACCGCAACCTGCGGCGGATGAACCGCTACGGCATCCTTGGACGCTACCTGCCGGAGTTCGGCCTGATCGTCGGGCAGATGCAGCACGACCTGTTCCACATCTATACGGTCGATGCGCACACCCTCAACCTCATCAAGCACCTGCGCAAGCTGCAATACACGCCGGTGTCCGAGAAATTCCCGCTGGCCAGCAAGCTCATGGGCCGTCTGCCCAAGCCCGAGCTGATCTACCTGGCCGGCCTGTACCACGACATCGGCAAGGGCCGTCAGGGCGACCATTCCGAGCTGGGTGCGGTGGATGCGAAGAAGTTCTGCGAACGCCACCAGTTGCCCGCCTGGGACAGCCGACTGATCGTCTGGCTGGTGCAGAACCACCTGGTGATGTCGACCACCGCCCAGCGCAAAGACCTGTCCGACCCTCAGGTGATCAACGATTTTGCCCTGCACGTGGGTGACGAGACGCGCCTGGACTACCTGTACGTGCTGACCGTGGCCGATATCAACGCAACCAACCCCAGCCTGTGGAACTCGTGGCGGGCCAGCCTGCTGCGCCAGTTGTACACCGAGACCAAGCGCGCCCTGCGCCGTGGCCTGGAAAACCCGCTGGACCGCGAGGAGCAGATTCGCCAGACCCAAACGGCGGCACTGGATATCCTGGTGCGCGAAGGCACAGACCCGGACGACGTCGAGCAGCTGTGGTCGCAGCTGGGCGATGACTACTTCCTCAAGCACACCGCCGCCGATGTGGCCTGGCACAGTGACGCGATCCTCCAGCAGCCGGCCGATGGCGGGCCGCTGGTGCTGATCAAGGAAACCACCCAGCGCGAGTTCGAGGGTGGCACGCAGAT
>MTEW01004959.1_pt3 | contig 17709 bp, 19 predicted proteins | sample 1042681 | NCBI WGS metagenome assembly MTEW01 (sample SAMN06185811, study PRJNA358809) | soil metagenome | isolation source: soil biostimulated with citrate as carbon source | place: India | collected 2015-05-23
CGGCCTGGCCGTGGCCAACTCCCTGGCCGCCGTGGTGGCCGGTGCGCGTCAGGTCGAGTGCACCATCAACGGCCTCGGCGAGCGTGCCGGCAACGCCGCGCTGGAAGAGATCGTCATGGCCATCAAGACCCGCCAGGACCTGCTCGGCGTGCACACCAACATCGACACCCCGCATATCTTGAGCACCTCGCGCATGGTCTCCGGCATCACCGGCTTTCCGGTGCAGCCGAACAAGGCCATCGTCGGTGCCAACGCCTTCGCCCACGAGTCCGGCATCCACCAGGACGGGGTGCTCAAGCACCGCGAGACCTACGAGATCATGTCGGCCCAGTCGGTGGGCTGGAACACCAACAAGATGGTCATGGGCAAGCACTCCGGGCGCGCCGCCTTCCGTTCGCGCCTGGACGAGCTGGGCATCGTCCTGGCCGGCGAGGCCGAGCTGAACGCCGCCTTCGCCCGCTTCAAGGAGCTGGCCGACAAGAAGCACGAGATCTTCGACGAGGACCTGCAGGCGCTGGTTTCCGACACCCTGGCCGAGGAAGCGCCGGAGCACTACAAGCTGGTCACCCTGGAAGTGGCGAGCAAGACCGGCGAGGTGCCGCAGGCGCAGCTCGTGGTCAGCGTCGAGGGGCATGAGCAGCGTGCCAGCGCCGAAGGCTCCGGGCCGGTGGACGCCACCTTCAAGGCCATCGAGGCCATCGCCGCCTCCGAGGCCAGCCTGCTGCTGTACTCGGTCAACGCCATCACCAAGGGCACCGACTCGCAGGGCGAGGTCACCGTGCGCCTGGAGAAGGGCGGGCGCATCGTCAACGGCAACGGCGCCGACACCGATATCCTGGTGGCCTCGGCCAAGGCCTATATCAACGCGCTGAACCTGATGCAGGTCGGGCAGAAGGCGCATCCGCAAGTGGAGGGCGTGTGATCCCCGAGCTCCGTCGGCGCGCCTACCTGGGCGCCATGCAGGTGGCCAGCTGGCTGCCGCGCACCGTACTGCCCTTCGCCGCGCCCTCGCGCCCCGAACTGCTGGAACCGCCGCAGGTGGACGCGGCGGCTGACACGCCGGTCGAGCCGGTCGCCGCCCCCGCGGTAGCTCGCGACACTGCGCCGGCGCCCCCTGTCGAGCGGCCGAAGATCGAAGTGCCGCGCCCCGGCGCCCAGCCGCGCCAGGCCGCCGCCGTGGTCGAGGAGCCCGCACCGGTCGAGGAAAAGCCGGCCCGCGTCGCCACGCCGCCGCCGCGTTTCGCCCTGCAGTTGCTGCGTGCCGGCGACTGCGCCCTGCTGGTCGAGCTGCCCACCGGTCAGCCGTTTCAGAGCCGCGATCCGGCCTACATCCTGCTCAAGGACCTGCTGCGCGCCGCCGGCTTGCCGGACAGCCCGCAGCTACTCGGCGAGCCGGTGCGCTGGCCGCTGCTGGTGCGCGGCAATCTGGATCAGGGCCCGGAGGCGGCACTGGAGTTCGTGCAGAGCTTCGTCGCCGCGCGCCTGGAGGAGCAGCCCAGCACCTGCCTGTGGCTGGTCGGCCTGCCGGCCATTCGCTTCGCCGGCGAGGGCGACGAGCACAGCTACAACCGCGAACTGCAGGTCGAGGGCCTCGGCGCCTGCTGGGCACTGCCGGGCCTGGAGCTGCTGATGGAGGAGCCGGCGCGCAAGCGCGAGCTATGGCAGGCCATGCAGCGCGTGCGTCAGCGCTGGCTGGCCTGATACGATCAGCTGCGCGTCGGCCCTGCTGCATTGAAAACAGGTTCGGAATGCTCGTGTACAAAAGTACAGTCGCCCGCGACTCCGACCGTTCCTCACCTTTGTTCGCCTTGCATGGCTCCAGCTCGCAAGATCGTGAATATTTCCGAGTATCCCAATGAGCGATGCGATTTCCTTCCGCCCCATGACCGAGGCGGATCTCGATGCCGTGCTGAAAATCGAATACGCCGCCTTCAGCCACCCCTGGACCCGCGGCATCTTCACCGACAGCCTCAAGTCCTATAACTGCTGGCTGATGTTCGAAGGTGGCCAGCAGGTCGGCCACGGTGTGATCAACCTGATCCTCGACGAGGCGCACCTGCTCAACATCACCATCAAGCCGGAAAGCCAGGGCCGCGGCCTTGGCCTGCGCCTGCTCGAACATTTGATGAAAGAGGCCTACGAGCTGGGCGGGCGCGAGTGCTTCCTGGAAGTGCGCGCCAGCAACCAGAGCGCCTACCGCCTGTACGAGCGCTTCGGCTTCAACGAGGTGGGACGGCGCCGCGATTACTACCCGGCGGTGGGTGGGCGCGAAGACGCGCTGGTGATGGCCTGTACCCTGGTCGTTTGAGGCCGCCTGCATGGGGTGGATGGCGCGTTGTCGATCCATCTCCTTGGTGGATGTGAAGAAGCGACATCTACCCTACGCGCTAACACCTGCGTCTGACTCGGTGCGCACGGCGCACCCTACGCGAACGCGCTAGTCCGTCCACCCGTAGGGTGCGCCGTGCGCACCGACATTTCCGCCAACGCTTATTACCCCGGATGCCCATCCGCCCGTGCTCGGCACAGCATCGGTGCGTAATTCAGGGCGAACAGGGCGAAGGCCACGCCCCAGCATGCCGCTGCCAGCCAGAGCCAGCTGCCACCTGCCGCGACCCGGATCAGTGCGCCCAGGTTGAGCAGGCCGAAGGCCCAGGCCATTGCCTTCGGCGGCTGCAGGGCTCGGCCGGTGTGACCAAGGCTGACTCGCGCCATCATCGCCAGAATCAGCCCGCCCATCGCGCCCACTGCCAGTGCGTGGCTGGCCAGGCCGGGTTGCGCCAGCCAGCCCAGGTGCCAGGCGGCCATGCCGAGACTGGCGAGCAGCAGCCAGGCGTAGGCCATATGCAGCGACCACAGCAGCGGCACGCGCCAGATGCCGCGCAGGTGCCAGCGCCACAGACGCAGGCCGTGCAGCACGCTCAGCACGATGAAGGGCGCGGCCAGGCCAGGATGTGGTTGCAGGTTGTGCCCGCTGGCGAACAGCGCGGCGACCAGCATGCCGCAGACCAGCAGCAGACGATCCAGCCAGGGATGGGCGGCGAAGGGCTCGACCCGGCCCAGGCCGCGTTGGGTGAAGAAGGGGATCACGCGGCCGCCGATCAGGCTCAGCAGCACGCCGATCAGCCACAGGGCAGCCAGCGCGCCACGGCGTTGCAGATTGTCGTCACCCAGCGCCACACCTGCGAGGGTCAGCGCCTGGCACAGGGCGAGCAGGCTCAGCACCAGCAGAATCGGGTAGTTGTTGCGTTGCCTGGCTGCGATCAGCTGGCGCGCCATCTGCGCGATGAACAGGCCGATGAAGGCCAGTTGCAACGCGATCAGCACCGCCAGGGGCATAGGTACGAACCAGGCCAGGCGCGCCGCCAGCCACAGCCCGAATAGTGCGATCAGTGGCCGACCGCTGAGGCCCGGGCGCCCCGTCCAGTTCTGCACCGCGGTGAGCAGGAAACCGGCGATGATCGCCAAGCCGAAACCGAAGGGCATCTCGTGGCGATGCCAGGCGAGCAGGCCACCGGACACCGCAGGGCTTGCCAGCCCGTGCAGCGCTGCCGCCCAGAGGGCGACGGCGAGCAGGGCGAACAGGGCGCCGGCAAGAAAGAACGGACGAAAGCCCAGGCGCCACAGCGGCGCAATGGCCAGTGCCTGCTGGCGATCAAGCAATTGCATGAGCACACGTCTCGTCTTTCAGGCGTTGCTGCGCGACCAGGCGCAGCACGTAGCCGATCTTCAAGATGCTTGGGCCGATCAGCGTCAGGCTGTGCGCCAGCACCAGCGTCGGCACGTTCAGCTGTTTTTCCAGACCATAGGCTGCCGCCAGCCCGACCAGCAGCAACGCCAGTCCGCTCCAGAGCAGTTGGCTGGACAGCTGCAGGATCTGCGCGGGGGGAAGATTGAGCGGATACATGAGGTACCTCCTGATCGATCAGCTTTCCAGGGCCGAGGCCGGGCCGAAGAACTCGTAGCGGCTCTGCTCGGCGGGCACGCCCAGCGCCTGCAGGTGACGCCTGACCTGGGCCATGAAGGGTTTCGGGCCGAGGAAGTAGGCGTCCAGGTCACGCTCGGCCGGCAGCCACTGCTCCAGTAGCTCGCGGCTGAGAAATCCCTCTGCGTCGGCCTGGTCACCCTGGCGCGGCTCGCTGTAGCACACGTAATGGCGAATCTGCGGATGCTCGGCGGCATGGGCGTCGACCCAGTCGCGGAAGGCGTGCACCTCGGCATTGCGCGCGCAGTGGATGAAGTGAATCGGCCGACCGCTGTGGCGCGCCGCGTCGAGCATGACCAGCGCGGGGGTGATGCCGACGCCGGCGCTGATCAGGGCCAGCGGCTTGTCCGACTCGTTCAGGGTGAATTCGCCTGCTGGCGGGAACAGTTCCAGTTCGTCACCGACCTCAACCTCGTCGTGCAGATGGTTGGAGACGCGGCCGCCAGGCTCGCGCTTGACGCTGATGCGGTATTCGCGGCCGTTGGCCAGGGCCGACAGCGAGTAGTTGCGGCGTACTTCCTCGCCGTCCAGCAACAGGCGCATGCCGATGTACTGGCCAGGTTGATGGTCGATCAGAGCGCCGCCGTCGACCGGCTGTAGGTAGAAGGAAACAATCTCGGCGCTCTCGGCCACCTTGCGCGTCACCCGGAAGGGCCGCGCGCCACGCCAGCCGCCGGGCGCCGCGGCATTGCGCGCGTACTGGCTCTCTTCCGCGCCGATAAGAATGTCGGCCAGCTGTTGATAGGCCGCGGCCCAGGCCGCGATCACCGCGTCGGTGGCGATCTCGGCACCAAGCACCTCGCGGATCGCGCGCAGCAGGCAGCCGCCGACGATGGGGTAGTGCTCGGGCAGGATCTGCAGCGACACGTGCTTGTTGACGATCTGCGCCACCAGCGGGCCGAGGGCCTCGAGGCGGTCGATGTGCCTGGCGTACGTCAGCACGCCGTTTGCCAGGGCGCGCGGCTGGTCACCGCTGGCCTGGTGGGCCTGGTTGAACAGTGGGCGCACCTCGGGGTACTCGCTGAGCATCATCCGGTAGAAATGGGTGGTCAGCGCTTCGCCGCCGCTTTCCAGCAGCGGGACGGTGGCTTTGATCAGGTCGCGTTGGGCGTAGCTCAGCATCTCGGTATCTCCGCAAGGCAAATAAAGGCGCCGGTTGGCTCGTTTGGCCAGTTGTGGCGTGCTAGCGTTAGCACTGGAGATACTTCAGAAAGCGTGCCATTTAAATAATCTTTAAATATCAATAAGTTGAAGATTTTGTTGTTTTAATGACTCGCTCTGGTTGTGAGTCATAAAGACTTCGAGTAGTCGAAATGACCGCTAATCCTCTGCTGGAAACCCTGATTCCCCTGGTGGCCGATCTGTCGCGCGAGCTGGACGACGGCGAGCGTTACCGCCGCCTGTTGGCGGCGCTGCGCCAGTTGTTCCCCTGCGATGCCGTGGCGCTGCTGCGACTCGACGGCGAGGTGCTGGTGCCGCTGGCAGTGGAAGGCCTGAGCCCCGACACCCTGGGGCGACGTTTCAGGGTCAACGAGCATCCGCGCCTGGCCGCGTTGCTGGAGCATGCCGGGCCGACCCGTTTCGCCGCCGACTGCGGCTTGCCCGACCCCTACGACGGCCTGGTCGAGGGCCTGCACGGCCATCTGGAAGTGCACGACTGCCTCGGTTGCCCGCTGTACCTGGACGAACAGCTCTGGGGCCTGCTGACCCTGGACTCGCTCGACCCGGCCAGTTTCGGCCGCTTCCAGCTGGACAACCTGGAAGCCTTCGCCAGCCTGGCCGCGGCAACGGTCAAGGTCAGCGAGCGCATCAGCGGCCTGGCGCAGCGGGTGGAGGCCGAGCGCCAGCTCACCGAGCTGTACAAGCAGGCCCTTCAGCGGCCGCGCGAGCTGGTGGGGCAGAGTGCGGCGCTGCGCAAGCTGCAGGAGGAAATTCGCTTGGTCGGTGACAGCCCGCTGACGGTGCTGATCACCGGTGATACCGGCGTCGGCAAGGAGCTGGTGGCCGAGGCCATTCATGCCGCCTCACCACGGGCGCAGCGGCCGCTGGTCAGCATCAACTGCGCGGCCTTGCCCGATGCGCTGGTGGAGAGCGAGCTGTTCGGCCATGTGCGTGGCGCCTTCTCCGGGGCGATGAGCGAGCGCAGCGGCAAGTTCGAGCTGGCCGATGGCGGCAGTCTGTTCCTCGACGAGGTGGGCGAACTGCCGCTGGCGATCCAGGCCAAGCTGCTGCGCGTGCTGCAGAGCGGGCAGTTGCAGCGGGTCGGCTCGGATCGCGAGCACCGTGTCGACGTGCGGGTGATCGCCGCCACCAACCGCGACCTGGCGGCCGAGGTGCGCGCCGGACGTTTTCGCGCCGACCTCTATCACCGCCTGAGCGTCTACCCGTTGCCGGTGCCGCCACTGCGCGAGCGCGGCCGCGATGTGTTGTTGCTGGCTGGCTATTTCCTTGAGGAGAATCGCGCGCGCCTCGGGCTGCGCAGCCTGCGTCTGGGCACGGAGGCGCAGAAGGCGCTGCTGGGCCACGACTGGCCGGGTAACGTGCGCGAGCTTGAGCACCTGATCGGCCGCGCGGCGATCAAGGCGCTGGCGCGCCATGGCGAGCGCCCGCGCATTCTCAGTCTGGAGGCGCAGGATCTGGATCTGCCGACGGCCGACGCGCCACCTTCGGTCGACGAGGGGCTGACGCCCGCCGAGCCGCTGCCGGCAGGGGTGGAGCTGCGCAGTGCCGTGGACGCCTTTCAGCGCCGGCTGATCGAGCAGTGTCTGGCGCGCCACCAGGGCAAATGGGCTGACGCGGCACGTGAGCTGGGCATCGATCGCGCCAATCTCAGCAGATTGGCGAAGCGCCTCGGTTTGCGTTGAGAGCCTGATTCCCACCTTCACTCGCCTGTTCTGGTGCGGTCGTCAACGCTGTTGCGCCGCTTCGCGTCTCTGCATCGGCTCCGTGCGCAGGGGGTTGACGATCTGTACATTAAAGTCCAGAGTAGACTTTAATGTACAAGTGAGAGCGACCCATGCAGTCCTCCCCATTCGCCTTCGCGCCTGCCGGCTCCAGGAGCTCGCTCAAGGTCGGTGCGCCTTGCTTCTGCCCCTTTTCCTTCCAACCGGGTCCCGCCGCCCTGTCGCGCGTGGCGGGCTCGTTCACCCCGAAGCAGGAGACACGTCCATGAAGAAAATCGCCTGGTTGGGCGCCATTGCCCTGAGCCTGATCGCTTCCAGCCCCTTCGCGGCCGACAAGCCGTTGCGCCTGGGCATAGAGGCTGCCTACCCGCCATTCGCCTACAAGGAAGCCAACGGCGAGATCGCCGGTTTCGATGTGGATATCGGCAACGCCCTGTGCGCAGAGATGAAGGTGCAGTGCCAGTGGGTCGAGCAGGAGTTCGACGGCCTGATCCCCTCGCTCAAGGTGAAGAAGGTCGACGCCATTCTTTCGTCCATGACCATCACCGACGAGCGGCGCAAGTCGGTGGATTTCACCGGCAAGTACTATTACAGCCCGGCGCGTCTGGTGATGAAGGAAGGCAGTACGGTCGATGCCGATTTCGCCAACCTCAAGGGCAAGCGCATCGGCGTGCAGCGCGCCACCACCACCGACCGTTTCGCCAGCTCGGTGATGGCCGCTCAGGGCGTACAGGTGGTGCGCTACAGCTCGCAGAACGAAATCTACCTGGACCTGATCTCCGGACGCCTGGACGGCACCCTGGCCGATGCCATCCCGGTGGAAGAGGGTTTCCTCAAGACCCCTAACGGCAAGGGCTTCGCCTTCGTCGGCCCGTCCTTCACCGACCCGGCCTACTTCGGCGAGGGCGCCGGGATTGCCGTGCGCAAGGGCGATAGCGAACTGCTCGGCAAGCTCAACGCCGCCATCGCCGCGATTCGTGCCAGCGGCGAGTACCAGCAGATTCAGCAGCGCTACTTCAGCTTCGATATCTACGGCGACTGAGCGGGCCGCGCCACGCCTGGCCATGAGGGCCGGTGCGCGCGGCGCACCCTACGGCTCGGCTGGCGCCAGGCCCCGTAGCCTGGATGCAATCCGGGGGAGCCCTCGGAGCCCCCTTGGATTGCGCTCGGGCTACAGCTGAAACACCAGCGCCTTCAGGCCGCTCTCGGCCGAGATATCGGGAAACTCCGGCGGGTTGTCCAGGCGCCGCGCGAAGTGCAGCTGCGGCGCCTCTGCGGCCATGCCCTGAATCAGGAAGTCCGGGCCGACATCCGGATCGTTGACGCAGGCCAGCACGGTGCCGCGCTCGGTGAGCAGTTCTGGCAGGCGGCGGAGGATCTTGCGGTAGTCCTGGGTGAGGGCGAAGCTGCCCTTCTGAAAGCTTGGCGGGTCGATGATGATCAGGTCATAGGGCCCGCTCTTGCGCACCTTGCCCCAGGACTTGAACAGCTCGTGGCCGAGAAACTCCACCCGGCCCAGGTCGTGGCCGTTCAGTCGATGATTCTCACGCCCGCGTGACAGCGCGGCGCGTGCCATGTCCAGGTTGACCACCCGCTCGGCGCCGCCGGAGATGGCCGCCACCGAGAAGCCGCAGGTGTAGGCGAACAGATTCAGTACGCGCTTGCCATCCGCCTCTTGCCGAACCCATTGCCGCCCGAGGCGCATATCGAGGAACAGCCCGCTGTTCTGCTTGCTGCCCAGGTCGAGCAGGTAGTGCAGGCCGTCTTCGATGATCGGCCATTGCGCCTGCGGCTCGCCGGCCAGCCACTCGCTCTCGCTGCCCTGCACATAGCGGTGCTGGACGAGCAGGCCGCGTGCGCCGCTGGCCAGCCACTGCGGCGTCTGCAGCAGCTCCATGAGCAGCGGCCGCAGCGCGGGGGAGGGTTCGCGAAACAGCATCATCAGGACGATGCCGGACAGCCAGTCGACGGTGATCTGCTCCAGCGCCGGCCAGCAGCGGCCGCGCCCGTGGAACAGGCGGCGGGTTTCGGCGCCCGGAGGGTGCTCCAGCGCCTGCAGCAGATGCTCACGCAGGGTGGCGAGGGCGGCCTCAGTCATCGCGGGTCAGCACTTCAAGCAATTCGATCTCGAAGATCAGGTTGGAGTTGGGCGGTATCGAACCCATGGTGCGCTCGCCGTAGCCCAGATGCGCGGGCACGAACAGCTTGCGCTTGCCGCCCACCTGCATGCCCATCAGACCCTGGTCCCAGCCCTTGATCACGCGGCCGGTGCCGATCACGCACTGGAACGGCTTGCCGCGCGAGAAGGACGAGTCGAACTCTGTGCCGTCTTCCAGCCAGCCGCGGTACTGGGTGGTGATCAGGGCGCCCTTGACCACGGCCTTGCCGTCGCCGGGTTGCAGGTCTTCGACGATCAGTTCGCTATTCATGTCGGGTTTCCACTCTTGTGTCGGTTCTGGCTGGCCTGCACGGCGCGCTGGGCGGGCACGCGCAACTGGGCCAGCAGGTAGTCGGCAAAGGCCGGCTCATAGTTCTGCAGGGCGATGGCGCCGGCCATGCAGCTCAGCCAGCTCTCGGCCAGGGCCTCGTCGATCGGCCACTGCGCATGGAAGCTGGGGATACTGATGCTGCCGTACTTCTCGGCGAACAGCCTTGGCCCGCCCAGCCAGCCACTGAGAAAGCACGCCAGCTTGTCGCGCGAGGCACTTAAGGAGACCGGGTGCAGGGCGCGCAGGGCGGCCGCCTCGGGGCGTTCGTCCATCAGCCGGTAGAAGTCGTCGACCAGGCGGCGCAGGCCATCGATACCGCCGGCGGCTTGGTAGGAGGCGTCGCCGGTGCCGTAGGGAAGTGTGTCGCTCATCGAGCCATGTCCGAAAAGGCGCCATTGTAGCGCCGCCTGGCGCGGCGGTGGGCGCGCTACTTGGCCAGACCGGCGAACTTCTGGATCAGGTGGGTCGGGCCGGAGACTATCAGCAGGTCGCCGGGCAATATCCGCGTGCTCGGCGTGGCATGCTGGAAGTCCTGGTTGGCACGTTTCAGCCCGACCACGGTGATGCCGTGCTTCTCGCGGATGCCGGCCTCGGCCAGGGTGGCGTTGAAGCTCAGCTCGGGGGCCTTGATCTTGGCGATGGCGAAGCCGTCCTCGAACTCGATGAAGTCCATCAACCGGCCGGTGATCTGGTGCGCCACCCGCTCGCCCATGTCCGCCTCCGGGTAGACCACATGGTGGGCGCCGATGCGCTCGGCGATCTTGCCGTGCTCCGGGGTCAGGGCCTTGAGCCAGATGTCCTGAATGCCCAGCTCGGTGAGCGCCATCAGGGTCATCAGGCTGGCGGCCAGGTCGGTGCCGATGCCGACGATGGCGTGATTGAAGTCGGCCACGCCGAGCTGGCGCAGGACCATGACATTGGTCGAGTCGGCCTGCACGCAATGGGTCAGCAGGTCGGCCCAGGCGTGTACCGGCTCGGCGTCACAGTCGATGCCCATGACGTCGTGGCCCAGGCGCATCAGCGAGTGCGCCACCGAGCCGCCGAAGCGGCCCAGGCCGATCACCACCACGCTGTCGCCCTTGGAAAAGGCGAATTTCTCGGTGAACAGGAAGTTAGCCAACGATGGGGTGCTCCTCTGGATAGCGGTAGGGCATGCGGTGCTCGCCCAGGGCCAGGGATGTGGCCAGGGTGATGGTGCCGACCCGGCCGGCGAACATTAGCAGGGTCAGCATCCACTGACTGGATGGCGGCAGATCCGCGGTGATGCCGGTGGACAGGCCGACGGTGCCGAAGGCCGAGATCACTTCGAATATGACCTGATCGGTGGGAATCTCGGTATTGCGCAGGATCACCAGGGTGCCCAGCACCACCATGGCGCTGCCCAGCACCAGCACGGTGATGGCCTGGCGCTGGGCCGAGTCGCTGACCCGTCGCCCGAAGGCCTCGGTGTCGCTGCGGCCGCGAATCTCGGCGACCACCAGCAGCACCAGCACGGCCACCGTGGTGATCTTCACGCCGCCGGCGGTGCCGGCGCTGCCGCCGCCGATGAACATCAGAAAGTAGTGAACGGCCCAGCTCTCGTGGGTCAGTGCGCCGATATCGATGGAGTTGAAGCCGGCGGTACGTGCCGAGACCGAGGCGAAGGCGGCCGACAGCAGCTTGTCGTCCAGCGTCATGGCACCGAGGGTGCGCGGGTTCGACCACTCGGCCAGCAGCATGACGAGAAAACCGCCCAGCAGCAGGAGCACCGTGCCGCTCAGGGTGAGCTTGGTGTGCAGCGACCAGTGACGCGGGTCGCGCAGCCGGTTGCGCAGGTCCTGCAGCACGGGAAAGCCGATGCCGCCGATGATGATGGCGGCCATCACCGGAGTCAGGATCAGGCTGTCGCCGGCGTAGCCCATCAGGCTGTCGGCGTGGATCGAGAAGCCGGCGTTGTTGAACGCCGACACCGCATGGAACAGCCCGCTCCAGGCCGCCTGGTCCCAGGGCAGGCCGTAGCCGACGTGCAGCCTGAGCGTCAGCAGGGCGGTGATCAGCGCCTCCATGCCCAGGGTCACCACCAGCACCAGCTTGGCCACGCTGGTGATATCGCCCAGGCCCAGCGAGTGCGACTCGACCTGGGCCACCAGCTTGGTGCGCAGGCGAAACGAGCGATTGACCATCAGGCCGAGCAGGGTGGCCAGGGTCATCATGCCGAAGCCGCCGAACTGGAACAGCAGCAGGATCACCCACTGGCCGAACGTCGACCAGTAGCTGCCGGTGTCCACCACTACCAGGCCGGTGACGCAGACGGCGGAGACCGCAGTGAAGGCGGCAGTGAGCAGGCTGGCGGACTGACCGTCGGCACTGGCGTACGGCAGCATGAGCAGCAGCGTGCCGACGACGATGACCGCGAGAAACAGCAGCGCCACGGTGCGGCTGGGATGCAGGGAGGCTTTCATGCGAAATGGGTTTTCGAGGCGGGCTGGAGGGGCGGGGTGTGACGCTTGGTCAGCGCGCATCGAGCGCTGCGCCGATAACTGGATGGGCTTTGCATGGTGCCTCGTAGAGCGGTTCGCACCCGATCTATTCAAGCACGATTTTCCGGAACGGTGATGGGAATCCACGCGAATCATTCGCCGGTCATGAAACTCGTTCGGGCGCGTGCGTCACTGCGATGGCGAGCGATTGAGGCGCGCCGCTGGCGCCAGGCACGTAGAATCGCGGCTATCGAGTTTCGAGGTCGTTCGGGTGGCAGTGCAGCAGGGTTTCGTTCTGAGTCGCCATTGGCGCGACACGCCGCAGGGCACCGAGGTGGCCTTCTGGCTGGCGACCGATGCCGGCCCGATACAGGTGCGCCTGCCGGTTCAGCCGTCGGTGGCCTTTATTCCGGCCGAGCAGCGGGCCTGGGCCGAGCCGTTGCTGGCCGGCGAGCAGGGCGCCGAGCTGCGCGAGCTGGCGCTGCGCGACTTCAGGCAGCGCCCGGTGCTGGGGCTGTACTGCCAGCAGTATCGCCAGCTGCTACAGCTGGAAAAAAAGCTGCGCCAGGCCGGCGTGGATGTCTATGAAGCCGATATCCGCCCGCCGGATCGCTATCTGATGGAGCGCTTTATCACCGCCAGCGTGACCTTTGAGGGCGTCGAGCAGCAGGACGGCAGCCTGCTCTGCAAGTCGCTCAAGGCCGCTACCGATTACCGCCCGGCGCTGCGTCTGGTGTCGCTGGATATCGAGACCAGCGCCCGCGGCGAGCTGTATTCCATCGCCCTGGAAGGCTGCGGCCAGCGCCAGGTGTACATGCTCGGGCCGGCCAACGGCGATGCCAGCGGCGTGGATTTCGACCTGGAGTACTGCGACAGCCGCAAGGCGCTACTCGAGAGGCTAAATGACTGGCTGGCGCGCTTCGATCCCGACGCCATCATCGGCTGGAACCTGGTGCAGTTCGACCTGCGCGTGCTGCGCGATCATGCCGAGCAACTCAAGGTGCCCCTGCGCCTCGGGCGGGGCGGCGACGTGATGGGCTGGCGCCAGCACAACAGCAGCCAGCACTACTTCGCCGAGGCGGCCGGCCGGCTGATCATCGACGGTATCGAGGCGCTGCGCTCGGCGACCTGGAGCTTCCCCTCGTTCAGCCTGGAGTCGGTGGCGCAGACCCTGCTCGGCGAGGGCAAGGCCATCGACACGCCCTATGCGCGGATGGACGAGATCCAGCGCATGTTCGACGAGGACAAGCCGGCGCTGGCGCGCTACAACCTCAAGGACTGCGAGCTGGTCACGCGCATCTTCGCCCACACCGACCTGCTCGCCTTCCTCCTCGAGCGCTCCAGCGTCACCGGCCTGGCCGCCGATCGCAGTGGCGGCTCGGTGGCGGCCTTCACCCACCTGTACCTGCCGCCGATGCACCGCCTGGGCTTCGTCGCGCCGAATCTCGGCGACATCCGTGGCGAGAACAGCCCCGGCGGTTTCGTCATGGATTCGCGCCCCGGCCTGTACGACTCGGTGCTGGTGCTGGATTACAAGAGCCTGTATCCGTCGATCATCCGCAGCTTCCTGATCGACCCGGTGGGGCTGGTGGAGGGGCTGCAGCAGCCGGACGATGCGCATTCGGTGGAAGGCTTTCGCGGCGCGCGCTTCTCGCGCAGCCGGCACTGTCTGCCGGCCATCGTCGAGCGGGTGTGGCAGGGGCGCGAGGCGGCCAAGCGCGACGGCAACGCCGCGCTGTCGCAGGCGCTGAAGATCATCATGAACGCCTTCTACGGCGTGCTCGGCTCCAGTGGCTGCCGCTTCTTCGACCCGCGCCTGGCCTCGTCCATCACCCTGCGCGGGCACCAGATCATGCGCCGTACCCGCGAGCTGATCGAGGCCGAGGGCCATGCGGTGATCTACGGCGACACCGACTCCACCTTCGTCTGGCTCGGCCGCGCCCACGAGGAGGCCGAGGCGGCGCAGATCGGCCGCGCCCTGGTAGCAAGGGTCAATGCCTGGTGGCGCGAGCATCTAGCAGATGAGTACGGCCTGACCAGCGCTTTGGAACTGCAGTTCGAGACCCATTACCGGCGCTTTCTCATGCCCACTATTCGCGGCACCGAGGAGGGCAGCAAGAAGCGCTACGCCGGCCTGGTACGGGCGGCGGATGGCAGCGAACGCATGGTGTTCAAGGGGCTGGAGACGGTACGCAGCGACTGGTCGCCGCTGGCCCAGCGCTTTCAGCAGGAGCTGTACCGCCTGGTGTTCGCCGGTCAGCCCTATGAGGACTATGTGCGCGACTACGTCAAGCGCACCCTGGCCGGCGAGCTGGACGAGCTGCTGGTCTATCGCAAACGCCTGCGCCGGCGCCTCGACGACTACCAGCGCAACGTGCCGCCGCACGTGCGCGCCGCGCGCAGCGCCGACGAACACAACCAGCGCCTCGGCCGGCCGCTGCAGTACCAGCGCGGCGGCTGGATCAGCTACCTGATCACCACCACCGGGCCGCAACCGCTGGAACGCCTGCTGTCGCCCATCGACTACGAGCACTACCTGAGCCGCCAGCTCAAGCCGGTGGCCGACGCCATCCTGCCCTTCGTCGGCGGTGACTTCGAGCGGCTGGTGGACGGGCAGCTGGGCCTGTTCTAGAGGCCATCTCGTTGCACGACGTCCGTAGGGGGCGCCGTGCGCACCAGCTTTCTACTTCGCCGCCACCCTAAAGCCACTCGCTACGGCCCCGCCCAGCTCTCCAGCGCCAGCGCCTGCTGCAGGAAGTCGCACAGCGCCTGGACCTTGGGCGAGGCACGCCGCGCACGGGGATACAGGGCGTGGATCTGATCGTCGGTGGGCCTGATCTCGGCCAGCACCTGCACCAGCCTGCCGGCCTGCAGGTCGCGCTGCACGATGAAGCGCGGCAGCACCGCCACGCCCAGGCCGGCCAGGGCCGCGTCGCGCATGGCCTCGCCGTTGTTGCTGGTGAAGCGCCCGCCGGCCGCCAGGGTCAGTGGGCGCTGCGGGTCGGCCGGATCGTCGAACGACCACAACTGCCCGGCGCTCAGGTTGCAATAACCGATGCAGGGGTGTTCGAGCAGCTGCTCCAGGCGCTCGGGCGCGCCATGCTCGCGGATGTAGTCCGGGCTGCAGCACACCACCCGCGGGCTGCTGCCGAGGCGCCGGGCGATCAGGGCGCTGTCGTGCAGGCGCGAGATGCGCAGGCACAGGTCGTAGCCTTCGCGCTCGAAGTCGCTGACGCGGTCGTCCAGCTGCAGGGCCAGTTCCAGCTGCGGATGCTGGCGCATGAACTCGGCCAGCCGCGGCGCCAGCCACAAGGTGCCAAAGCTCATCGGCGCAAGAATGCGCAGGCTGCCGGCCAGGCTGCCATCCTCGAAGGCCACCGCTTCGGCGGCGCTCTGCAGTTCGGCCAGCGCGGCCTTGGCCTGGTGATAGAAGCGCTGACCGCTGTCGGTCGGCGCCACCTTGCGCGTTGAGCGAAACAGCAGCCGGGCGCCCAGGTTGCGTTCCAGGTCGCTGAGACGCTTGCTGACGACCGACTTGGCCACCCCCAGCTGCTGGGCGGCGAGGCTGACGCTGCCGAGTTCGGCGACGCGCAGGAAGGTTTCGATTTCCTGAATATCCAGTTTCATGGAACGACCGTGCGGGGGAACCGGGATGCCGCTCAGCATAACGCCTGGTCGCCGCAGGTGATTGTTCGTTCAAAGCGAAAAGCCATTTCGCCGGGTGGCGGGAGGTGGAACGTTGCGCTGGCGGCTACGCTTGAAATCCCCCACTACGGGTTGATTCGCTCACTGCCAATGGAGGCTACGCCATGTCTTTTACCTACAAGCGTCTGAACAAGGACGATGCCGTCGTGCTGCTGGTCGACCACCAGGCCGGCCTGCTCTCGCTGGTGCGTGACTACTCGCCGGACGAGTTCAAGAACAACGTGCTGGCGCTGGCCGATATCGCCAAGTTCTTCAACCTGCCGACCATCCTCACCACCAGCTTCGAGAACGGCCCCAACGGCCCGATCGTGCCCGAGCTCAAGGCCATGTTCCCCGATGCTCCCTATATCGCCCGGCCGGGGCAGATCAACGCCTGGGACAACGCCGACTTCGTCAAGGCCATCGAAGCCACCGGGCGCAAGCAACTGATCATCGCCGGGGTGGTCACCGACGTCTGCGTCGCCTTCCCGACCCTGTCGGCGCTGGAGGCCGGCTATGAGGTCTTCGTCGTCACCGATGCTTCGGGCACCTTCAATACCAGCGTGCGCGATGCCGCGCTGATGCGCATGGCCCATGCCGGCGCGCAGATGCTCAACTGGTTCAGCGTCGGCTGCGAACTGCACCGCGACTGGCGCAACGACATCGAGGGCTTCGGCGGCATCCTCGGCGGGCACCTGCCGGCCTACGCCAACCTGATCCAGAGCTACAGCCAGAAGTGACGCGGCGAGCCCCCGCCGGCGCTTGCCGGCGGGGGCTATGGGGTATGCCGCCAAGGTGCTTGCAACAGCAACACCAGGAGCAGCCCCGGTATCAGCGACAGGACCCACAGTTGCCAGTGGGCGAGGTACAGCTCGCGGAAGATTTCCCCCGACGCCCAGGTGTTGCCGAAGGATGGCGCGAACGCCACGGCGCTGCAGTAGGCCGCCAGTGCGGCTGCCGCGACGAAGGTCGCGATCACTGCCGGGCCGCCGTGACGACGCAGCAGACCCAGTGCGGAGCAGACGAAGAACAACAGCAGGCCGGGTAGCGAGGCGAACAGCACCTCGCTGGCTGGATGGCTGCCGGGTTCGAGTGTCAGAGGCCATTCCAGCCACAGCCGGTCATGGCGGAGTTCGCCGGTGAGCAGGCCGATGAACAGGCCGGCGCTGAGGGGGATGCCAAGGCCTTGCAGCAGCCGCACGGCCGGCTCACGCAGAACCATGGGGCTAGCCCTCGCCCTTGATTTCCTTGAGGTGCTTGTACACCGTCGCCCGGCCCATGTTCAGCACGTTGGCCACGTAGTTGGCGGCGCTCTTGCCCTTGAACGCGCCTTCGGCGTGCAGCGCCTCGACCAGTTCGCGCTTGTGCTCGCGGGTCAGCAGGTTGAGGCCGAGCTGGCGCTGGCGCAGCCAGGCGTGGAGGAAGGTGTTGATACGTTCCTGCCAGTCGTCGCGAAACAGCGCGTCGGGCTGGGGGATCAGCTTGTTCGCCGAGAGGAACAGGTCGAGTGCCTGACGGGCGCTCTCGAACAGCGAAATATTGAGGTTGATGCACAGCAGCGCGACCGGCTTGCCGCCGGCATCGCGCAGCACGCTGCTGACCGAGCGGATCTTCTGCCCGTCCCAGTTGAGCTTCTCGTAGGGGCCGATGTTGCGCGCGTCGCCGGCGTCGTCGAGCATGTCTTCGAGGGCGGCGTCATCGCCCACCGCGCGCTTGGAGATGTTGTTGGCGATATGGTCGATCTTCTGCGTGCGCAGGTCGTGCAGCACCACCTCGGCATGGGGGAAGAACAGGGTGGCGATGGCGTCGGCGATGGCGCGGTAGTTGTCGAGGTCGGCGGCGGGGCGGGGCGTCATGCGGTGGGCTCCTGGGTCGGCGCGACGAGTGTGCCGCAAAGCGCCGGGGGCGTCATCAGGACGCGCCGGCGCCGCCCCCGGCTGCGGATGCGATCTGCGACGGGCGTCGGGTTTATTCCCGGCCTGCATCCGGGCTGCCTAGGCGCGCAGGACTGAGCATGGCTTCGCTGAGACCGAAGCGGGTCAGCGCCTCGGGCAGCGGCTGGCGGCGGATCAGCGCGGCGCTGGCCTGGCCCATGGCCGCGCTGGTCTGGATGCCGTAGCCGCCCTGGGCGGCGACCCAGAAGAAGCCCTCGGCCTGGCCGTCGTAGCCGGCCACCAGGTCGCCGTCGG
>MTEW01004029.1_pt2 | contig 17679 bp, 11 predicted proteins | sample 1042681 | NCBI WGS metagenome assembly MTEW01 (sample SAMN06185811, study PRJNA358809) | soil metagenome | isolation source: soil biostimulated with citrate as carbon source | place: India | collected 2015-05-23
TCGTAAACTCTGTCACGGCGGCAAGCATCGGCGGTATGCAGCGGGCTTCTGGGTCCTGCCCGATATTGCCAGTCGGCCGGGTCCGGGACGAACTCCGGGTATTTCGATCCACGGACATCCGGGCTGTCGGATTCTGCATGGGGAATCTTCCGGATTGCCTCTCATGATAAGAAACCCTGCGTTCCCGATCGATTGCCAAAACGAGTGCCGCACCTGCCCGCTCCCAGAGATTTGCCACCTGCTGGCGCTTTTGCGCCAGCCACGCAATCTGGCGTCTTGCTCCTGTCCCTGTGCCAGCGGCAATCCCGGCAAGTAGTTCAATGCCACGCCTGCGGGCAAAGTCCTGGACATGTGCCTGGTAGCCAGCCTCGCCAGCAAAATCCAGCGTCGTGGTTTTGGCGCTCGAACGCCCGAGGCGTTTGGACAGTTGCCGGAACAATTCCGATGTATGGCTTTCCCCTTCAATGCTTTTGCGGCGAACATCTGTGGCTTCATGCAGCTTCGCCGTCCAGACATTGCGTTCGACTGTGCGCTCCTCAAAGCGCCATTCACCGCCTTTCGCATCAGGGACTGCAATTTTTACCTTCACGGTCTCCACGCCATCCTTGCGAAGCGTGACCGTATCACCTCTGGAAGCTCCCGCAGCCGACAGGACTGCCGGCAGACCGACACCCCGGAGGCGATGGACCTTCCCGCCATCAACCTTCAGATCAGCATAAGGCGTATCATTCGTACCCTCATCCCCGGGCCGGAATTTTGTCCCCCCGGTTTCGACCAGTTCGCCGGTGATACCCTTCGCGTAATCAATACGGGATCTGTCGTCCCGTTCGGGCCTGAAGTCCTCGCGCGCAGCATAAAGATCAGCCCTGTGACGATGACGGGTCATGGACACATAGGTCAGGTGCCTGTCCATCATGCCACTGGCAAGCACAAGGGCCCGGTCGACAGTCGCGCCCTGCGACTTGTGGATGGTCACGGCATAGCCGTGATCGATGTTGCGATAACTGTCCTCACTGAGAACAATCTCACCGCCGCTGTCGAGCCGGACAGAAAGAAGCGGCGCGCGGAGCGCGTTGCCGGTGGAGACCACCGTGCCGAACATGCCGTTCCTGACATATTGCGGACTGTTTCCTCTTGCACGCGGTTCGAGGAAACGGGCGTTCTCGAGAAAGATAATCCGATCGCCTGCCGCAAACTCCCGCATGCCCCGCTCTGTCCGGAAGCGGCGCGCGCCCTCGAGCGCTCCCTCTTCCCTCATCACCTTGCGCAAGGCTTCATTCAGCCTGTGGACATCCCTGTTGGTGTGCGCCAGAACCAGCAATGCATCACCCCGCAACTGGCCACCACCGTTTGGTGCTGCGATCCCCGTCCCGGGCCGCATGTCTCGTCCAGGCTGTGATGGCCTGATCAGTTTCCGCCGCGCATCCGTCCAGTCCCTGACCAGACGTCCGATCAGTACATCCCGGGTTTCCGCCTCGACCAGATGCCCGCGTCTGGCGTAAATCTCCAGCCCCGCCGCGGTGTCGCCGCGAGCAAAGAGTTTTGAGGCATCGCGTGCCCATTCATCCTGTTGCCGGCGCACACCGGCAAGTTCGGCGGAACCGATCCGCTCCGATATTGCCCGGAAAGCCGCACCGGCCCCGATCGGCTGAAGCTGCATGGCATCGCCGACCAGAACAACCTTTGCGCCAGCCTTTTCTACGGCATCCAGCACACGTGCCATTTGCAACGACGAGACCATGCCTGCCTCGTCGATGACGAGGATGTCACCGCGCATCAGCTGATCGCGCCCGTTATTCCAGGCATGCTCCCACGCGGCAAGCGTTCGCGATCTGATGGCGGAACTCTCCTCCAGCCCCTCGGCAGCCTTGCCGGAAAGTGCCGCGCCCAGGACGCGATGATGTCCGCTTTCCCAGGCAAGGCGCGCAGCTGCAAGCAATGTCGACTTGCCCGTACCGGCAAGACCGACGACAGCAGCGATACCGCTGTCCCCCGTTACATGCTGAATGGCTTCAATCTGCTCAAGATCCAGCCTGAACGGCTTCAGTGGATTGTCCCCTTCGACGAAACGCACTGCCGCTGCGCGTCCAGCGTCCGAAATCCCGAAACCCTTCCTCCCAGACAGGATATCGGCTGAACGCATCATGTTATGTTCGGTGCGCAAGATCTTTCGGGTGGTGAAGATGGCCGGTTCCGTTGCCTCGCCCTTCACCCGGCCATTCACACGACCCTTGATCGGGTCGGTCAGCGCGCCAGACTGCTGTGGTTTAAGGAGCACCAGATCAGGAGAAGCCATCAGTCGTGCACGGATATTGGCAAAGTCTGCCGGATCATCGACATAGCGGTGGATGACCCTTGCGATATCCTTCTCGTCAAAGGTGGAGCGCTCATTGCCAAGCTGTCTGAGGAGAGGCTCCGGATCGGCAAGCAGTCGGGCGGTCATTTTGCGCCGGCGCGCCAGATCGGCAGGTGCAAAATACATCTCGACACCCTTGCGCATCATCGCCGACTTTCCGGGTCCCAGATGCCTCTGGGCAATGCCGTCAAGTCCCTGTTCGGCATGGGAACGACCGTCAAGGCGGATATCACGGCCAGCAAGCGCCAGATACCGGCTGGCTGTTTGCGCCCAGGCGATCTTCCACGCCTTCATTGTCTCCCTGTTGCCGGCCCAGACTGTGTAGACGATCCTGCCCTTCGGCTGGTCCCCTGCTGCCACACGCAGTGGCTTTCCGTCATCGCCGGGGACAGGCATGACCTTGAGACCGAAGCCTTGCGCTGTCAGGGGTCTGAGCGTTGTCAGAACATGTACATGCGGATTACCGTCCCTGTCGTGATAGACCCAGTCAGCAATCATGCCCCTTGAGGTCAGGTTGTCTCTCACGAACTCACGGACCAGGGAGATGTTTTCCCTAAGCGTCAGTTCCTCCGGCAGTGCTATAATCAGTTCGCGGGCAAACTGCGCGTTCACACGCGTCTCGAATGCGTCAACCGCATTCCACAGTGTCTCGCTTGCGTCAGCGGCAGTCTTCCCCTCGATAGCAGTCTGCAGCCACGCTGGAACCGCCTCCGGTAGAGCCAGTTCCTCGTGCCTCAGTTCGTCGTCGCCATCCTTGAAGCTGAAAGACACCCCCCTTTGTTCGTCCACCATCCGGGTGCGGTGCCGATAGGCGGCAGCAGAAATAATGTTGCGACCCGCGCCCCTGCTGATCATCTGCGCTCGCACGAACATTATCGCCACGTCTTTTCTCCTGACCGGCAGTCAATACGTGTGAAAGCCCAGGATTACCCGGGCAGCTGACTCGCCACTTTTCCGTCCCCTTCGCGAGCTGCACCGTTGCACTTGGGGGATTGAAATTGAAAACATGCTTAACTATCTTTTTTAAGTCAGTCAAACTCACAATGCCTACGGTTCGAACAGAAAGGTTCACAAGATGCACATTGATTTTCCGCACAGAATATTAGACGCGACATTGAAGAATGCCGCAGGAACATAAAAAACTATAAACACTAAAATTAGCTCACCGTATGAAACGGCTGCACGACTGCTGGCCGGGCGAACCCCTTGTCCAGACGGAAAGGATGTTTGAACGAACGACGCGTCTTCTCGCAAGACCCACAAGAGCAACGCCTTACAGCAAGGCTTTTTATCCTCTGAAGAGCCAGAATGGCGACACTGGAGCAACGGCGTATGTCCAGCAAGACAATTGATCGAAAGACAGAAGCGCGGAGCAAACGCCTGCTGGGGGCGATTGTCGTGCGGGCCGGATTGTCGAGGGTCGATCGGGCATTCCTGTTAGGAGGTCTGCTGGAACTGGCCAAACTTTCGCCCGGAACACCCGAATACCGCCGTTTGCGCAAAATTGGCGAAATTGCCTTCAGGTCTGAAGTGCCAGAAGAAAATCCAGGTTCAAACCAGGGAGATCACATTTGATGATTAGAGCAATACCGCTCCCGGGTCTGCTTTTCGCTCTTGTGCCAGTCGTTCTTTCTGGCTTTACTTTTTATGTCGCGCATTGGTTTTGGACCGAACTTGCCGCAGGCTTGTCAGGAAAGCTCCAGTACTGGTTTATGCGTGCTGCGCCTGTACCAGTGCTTCTATCGGGGCCGCTTGGGGCACTGCTGACGGTTTGCTTGCTACCGCTGCACCGGCGCCGACCGGTCGCCATGGTCAGCCTGTTTTGCTTTCTGCTTATTGTGGGTTTTTACACGCTGCGCGAGATCACCCGCATCTCCCCTTTCGTAGAAAGCGGAGTCCTGCAATGGGATCAGGCTCTATCATTCCTCGATATGGTGACCCTGGTTAGCGTCGCAATTGGATTTGTTGTTTTAGTGGTATCCGTGCGCATCTCTAGCGTTGTGCCCCAAACGGTGAAGCGTGCTCGTCGCGGAATCTTTGGAGATGCAGACTGGTTACCGATGTCGGCGGCGGCACAGCTCTTTCCTGCGGACGGCGAAATCGTTGTTGGCGAGCGCTATCGTGTCGACAAGGAACTCATCCATGAACTGCCTTTCGATCCGGTCAATCCGTCTACCTGGGGGCGCGGTGGAAAAGCTCCACTCCTGACTTATAATCAGAATTTCGATTCAACCCATATGCTGTTTTTTGCGGGATCAGGTGGGTTTAAAACGACCAGTAATGTCGTGCCCACAGCCCTTGTCTATAGTGGTCCGATCGTTTGCCTGGACCCGTCATCCGAGGTTGCATCGATGGTAATCGAGCATCGCCGCAAAAGGCTCGGGCGAGACGTCGTGGTGCTCGACCCCGCCAACCCGGTTAACGGTTTTAATGTACTTGACGGGATCGAAACGTCGATCAAAAAAGAAGAAGACATCGTCAGCATCGCACATATGCTGCTGTCGGAAAGCGCTTGCCCTGAAAGTTCAACGGGGTCATTTTTCCAGAGCCAAGCACACAATTTGCTAACAGGACTGTTGGCGCATGTAATGCTATCGCCAGAATTTTCCGGGCGGCGAAATCTGCACAGCCTGCGTCAAATTGTTTCCGAACCGGAAACGTCGGTTCTTGCCATGCTGCGTGAGGTTCAGGAAAATTCCGTCTCGACATTTATTCGCGAGACGCTTGGCGTTTTCGTCAACATGACAGAGCAAACATTTTCAGGCGTTTACTCTACGGCATCGAAGGACACCCAGTGGCTATCCCTGGCAAATTACGCATCCCTTGTCTGCGGAGACAGCTTTAAACCAGCGCAGATAGCCCAGGGCGAAAAAGACGTATTTCTCAATATCCCTGCATCAATCCTTCGCTCCTACCCGGCAATCGGGCGAGTAATCATCGGCTCGTTAATCAATGCAATGATGGAGGCGGATGGCGCATTCCGGCGACGGGTTTTGTTCATGCTCGATGAGGTCGATCTGCTTGGCTATATGCGCATACTAGAAGAGGCACGTGATCGCGGGCGCAAATACGGAATCAGCTTGATGCTGATGTACCAGTCCGTTGGCCAACTGGAACGCCATTTTGGCAAAGATGGTGCAGTTTCATGGATCGATGGATGCGCATTCGCAAGCTACGCTGCGATCAAGGCGCTCGATACCGCGCGTAATGTGTCGGCGCAATGCGGGGAGATGACGGTAGAAGTGAAGAACAGTTCACGCAACAAAGGATGGGATAAGAGCCATCTTTCCCGAAAATCTGAAAGCATCAATTTCCAGCGTCGACCGCTTATAATGCCGCATGAGGTTACCCAGTCTATGCGCAAGGATGAACAGATCATTATAGTACAGGGGCACCGCCCCATCCGCTGCGGTCGCGCCATTTATTTTCGACGCAAGGAAATGGACACAGCCGCCGCAGTCAACCGGTTCGTTAAGTCCGGAAAATGATAAATCAAAAAAGTATTCGCGAAGCTGCCGTTAGCCCCCGCTTTTTACCGTCTAGGTAAAAGGCGCTTTCGCCGCAAAGCAGTGCGTCAAAGCCTTTCCGATAGAACAAGGGGACGTCGGGTTTGTGAATTCAAGACCGGTTGATTTGAAGGGATGGGGCCCCGTCTCCGGCAGAAAAGAGGAAGGGGCACGAACCCGGGTGGAATTCGCGTCTAACATTGCGGAGGTTTCACGCTTCAACACAAGGATGTATCTGACTTCAGCCAGACCTGAAACCGCCACCGCACACTTTCGAGCATCAAACCCGGCGAGCCTGATGATCAAGGTGGTTCGGTCCACCCACTCGCCGCTGCTGTCGACTTTATCGAGCGAACTGCAGAACCGATTTTCAATCGGCGAAGGTGAAGCCCTTCCCGCGAATTGCATGCAAAGGGAGCACGATCCCGGCTTTTCTGGCCCGCCGTCTCAGGCGACTCACAATGGTATCCAGGTGAGCATAGTTGAACTCATAAATATCTTCTCCGAGCGCAACGACCAGATCATGCCGCTCAACTATTGCGCCGCGCTCAACCAACAAACGGCTCAAAATCCGTTGTTCGGATGTCGTGAGCCGCAGACGATGCCCCCGGCCATCGGTAATGACCCAGCCGCTTTCCACCAGTGCCCATTCAGGAGACGGACACGGCGAAACAGTTATGGGCTTCTCCAGACGATTAAAGACCGCCGTCACAGTAGCAGCGAGTTCCCGAACATCCACTGGTTTGACGAGATAGGCATCGGCGCCAGATTCGAGACCATTAATACGATCATCAATAGAACCGCGAGCTGTCACCATAATAATGCCGACTGATTGCGATGTTCTCAAATGCGCGGCCGCGGATAGCCCGTTTTCCCCCTTCAGTCCGACGTCGAGAATAACAATGTCTGACGGCTTGGCTGCATATGCTCGGTACAGAGCTGCAGCGGATTCGAACCCATGAGTGTTCAAGCCCAGACTGGCTAAACCAAAGACCATTTCCTCGCGGAAGTCGTCGTCATCATCGACCACATATACGAGAGGGATACTGGCGGCATCATCTTTTCCACGTCTCTCGTCGAAATTGGGGCGATTTCGTAAGATATCTGACATTGTCAATCTCAAGTATTCACGACGTTACCGGTATCGGCAACTTTTTGGCATACAGGTCCGCGGGGGCAAGCAGAAGAGCGGCTAAATCTTGCTCACTGAACGCGAACTCTTGCCAATCCGCTCCTCGTATAGCAATGACGTCTTTGGTGCATTATCCAGATGTCTCACTTTTATTGCCCAGCGGTCTCATCCGGCATGCTCTTTCAACGCCACTCCCGAATCTCAACAAGTGTGCGCGAAGTTCCGGAACAAGCGGCTCAGACAACCGCTCGCGCCGCGCTTCACCGGGCATCAAGCCGAAACGTTCACGGAAACTACGCGAGAAATGGCTAGCGCTCGAAAATCCGTGTTCAAATGCGATTTTGGCAATCGATCGCGGAATCATGTCTGTTTGCGTGATCTCAAGAAAAGCTGCGTCGAGTCGGCGGTCTCTGATCACGCCCGCAATGCCACCGTCTTCCGCAAACGCACGATAGAGATGCGCGCGCGAGACATTAAAACGACGAATAATCAAGTCCAGGCTAAGTTCCGGATTATTGAGATTCCGATCGACATAATCCAGAACCCGCTGACGTAAGGCAATGCTTAAGGGGCGAAGTTCTTCAATCCCTGTTGCGCGCAAACCTTGCAAGGCGGCGGCCAGAATCGTAACCAACGATTCCTGCACTGCGACAATTTCGTCATTCGATAGATGTTCGCTCAGGCCATTCAACCCCTCGAGGTAAGCAGTGATCAACTGCGTCATCGGAAGATGTGCTTGCAGTACTACACCATGCAGATTTGCATGCCCCGTCGCCTTCGCCAGAATTCCGCGCGGTATAAGAGTAGACAGAGTGCCGCCCGCGGTCACGTCGCTCTGAAGAACTTGTGTTAGATCAAGGATACAGATATCTCCCGATCGTGCCGTCAGGCTGTTGTTCGCGGCGTCGCCCAGGATTTCCCCTCCCTTTACAACCGCAACGAGGAATTGATCCAGACCACTCCATGCTATTATACGTCGGTCGCGATTATATCGCTGAGAGTTAAATGTAACGGAAGCCAGAGTAAACCCGGCTATCTCGCGAGATCTTATGGCACCCTCCAGTCGACCACTTTTGCTTCCAGGAATCGGTGTCGTTTCATAAAAGGGTCGGGAAGCCTCCCGCCAGAAATCATTCCTCAGGCGTTCCTCGACGAAATCAGTTGAAATAATAACGTCCTGACCGGATTTAGCCTCACAGCCATTTTTCTTCACCGACATTTGCCGCCCTGTCCTTCGATCCAACTGCGAGTCGAGGTATTTACCTGCGAGAAGTTATAACACGCGTTTTGTTCTGCATAATGCCTCGTCCCCAAACTCAATCCTGGATCGCCTCACGCACAGGCTCATGCCGATTGAGCGAGTAGATAATTTTTTGTGCTATCTCCGCGGTTCAAAAGGCCCGAGCAAGAACCAATTCACCATCCTGTTCGTTTAATGGCGCTGGAGACGGTCAACGTCAGTTATATCAGTAATAGCTAACAGTGCTTGCATTAATATTAATTTTCATCAATTTACAAAACAGTCTATTGATAGGATATCAGTATATCAATGAGTGTGTTCTTCTAATGGAATGAAAAGCCGGGAGCCTGTTGCTCAGAAATTTCCCCGTATCCGGAGGTTGATGATGTCTAGATGGACAATAGCTGCAATGGTTTTGGCTGGTGGGACGTTCATACCGCCCGTCGTCTTCGAAGCTGGGGCACAAACGACAGTAGAGTGCCGATCCAGAGACTATAAATATGATGAATGCTATGCTGGCCCCCTGTCCAGGCCACAGCTCATTCATCAGACATCGAGTGCCTCTTGCATATTAAACCGCACATGGGGATACAACCCGAAAAGCCGCTATATATGGGTGGCTCAAGGGTGTTCGGGTGTGTTTGCGGATGTGGGTGGCTATCATCACGGTCGTGGCGACGGGTTTGATCCAGGAGCACGCCAGTACGATCACCGAGGCCATGATGTTGGCGGGGTAGTAGCGGGCGCGGTACTGGGAGCGATTGTTGAAGGAATGTTGACGGATCATCCGAAGAAGCACCATCACACGACGAGCAACCACCGTGATACGGACGACTATAATGGCTGTCACGGCATTGGATGTAATGTTGACCGACCGAATAACTCCGGTGAGATCGATACGACGCCCCAGTTCGACAGAAACGGGGAACCAAACTACGATACCCACGGCAACTACATCGGCTGCCATGGAGTTGGCTGCCTGGTCGATAGTCAAGATTAGTAAAAACCGTGCAGCCCGCCCTCCTTCAAATATTACAAGACCCACGACGAATGTTCATATTCGTGGATAGACTTCATGTCACTATCACTTCTTAATATTTCCAGAACCTGACACTCCGGCATGAAAAACATTCGAATGCGTTGAATCAATTTATACCTTTATCACGTTCCAATGGGAGAATTGAATGACAGGCCTGAAACCCAGACATTTACTGCTTGCGTTTTTACCCTTGGCGGTTGCCGGATGCGTTACCGCAGATGATGTATACTGGGACAACTGTACCTCCTTCGGTTTCAGGCCCGGCACTGATGCATTCGCAAACTGTATGATGGAACAGAGCGCACGCCACGATGAGGATGAACAACGCGCACAAGATCGCATTTATGCTCAAGAACAGCGCGACCGTGAGCGCAAAAGGGAGCGTCGCCGCCGCGAGGAACAACAGATCGATACCAGGCCTCAGTTCGATAAGGACAGCAATCCAAACTTTGATACACAAGGGAATTACGTTGGTTGCCATGGAGCCGGATGTGGGGTCGACAATCCCGATAATCCGGCTGATAGTAACAACTAAAAATCTGAACGGTATCAAAAATCTGAACGGTATCGCCGCTTATGTCTAAAAGCTGTTTGACCCGGGCAAAGGTCAAGATCGGGCCGCCGCTGCGTCAAATTCTATCGCCTTTGACATTGGGCGTATCCGTAGCATGGCTGGCTATAGTGGCGTGCCTTGGCTGGTGGATTTCCCACCTTGCAGTATCAGCTGAGACCAGGAGATTGGCTGCAAGCGCCGAGTATGAGGCACAGACAACGGCGCGCGTTGTTGATCGGCTGTTCACGGAGATGAACAGCGTCGCCAACATGGTTGCTAAGCAGAACCGGGTAATCGAACTTGCGTCTCGCTATCGGGTTGATCCCCCGGGCTTCTCGGAACTAACGCGTGAAGAGCGGGCAGCTATACTTACAAGTGATCCCCTCGTTCGTCTGGTCGGCGATTTCATGACCCGGCTATCGGACGACCTTCACTATGCCCGTATTTATATGAACAATTTGTCACACGATACCGTAACATCCAGTCAGTGGGCTGATCGCTTTAACATAGTGGGACAGATTTATACCGGCCGGGCATATCTAATTGATGCATTGCGCGATGGTAGCGGGCAACTGTTTGGTATCGCTCGCTTGAACCAGATGCCATCGTATTTTGTTACCAGTCGGATTGAGGGCACTGGCGACGAGGCGCTGGGGTCGGTTACGGTGCGGTTTGACGCACCGGTAATGGCACGCTATCTGACAGGTCAACACGTCGCATTGATCGTGAATCGCCAGGGACGAGTAACGACGGCATCTTCTGCGACATTCATGCTACGCAACGTTGCGGCGGTTTTGCCGCCCGAAACCCTGCAGCCTTCAAACAGCGACGAGAGTCCAGGAGAGGCGATGGCCGTGCAGCAAATTGCGGACGTGGAAGGGGGCGACCAGTGGTTGATCGACGGCCACTCCTATCTGATACGGCATCAGCCGCTGGGTAACGCGCAGTACCAGTTACTTACCTTGGCGCCGCTCGATTATTTGGGCGCTCTACAACGGCAATATCTTGTCGCCGCCGGGGGCGTTGCAGCCTTGGGCCTTGCGCTGATTGTACTTGCTGGTCGTTTGGTTGACCAACGTACCGAACGCCGTCAGCGAGCAGAGCAGGATCGCATTCTGGCCATCTCGCAGGCAGCCGAGCGCGAGTTGACCATCAAAGTACAGGAGAGAACGGCAGAACTAGCGGAGAGTAATGCGTCACTTGAAGCCGAGGTGGAGCGCCGCCGGCTGCTTGAGATAAAGCTCCAGCAGTCTCTCGACTCGGTTAACGATGCTCTTGCACAGCAACGGGACTTTGTAGCCGTGGTGTCCCACGAGTTCCGGGGCCCGCTGGCAGTGATTGCAGCTGCTGCTGACAACCTGCTCATTTCATTGGCTGATGGCACAGACAGCATAAAGTTACGCGTCAGCAAAATAAGCCGCACTGTTAAACGTATGGCATTGCTAATCGAAAACGTGCTGGCTGGCGACCGGATAGATGCGGGACAATCACAATCCGGGCAAGCGGATGTATTTGATCTCAACGAGATTATACACACGGCACGGATGGGATTTGATGAGGCTGCCGCTGATCGCATTACTTTCGTGAATGGTGGCAGAACGCCGGTTAAATGTGACCGCGCCCTTATAGAGATTGTTCTACACAACCTGATACAAAATGCGCTGAAGTACTCTCCTGAGAATTCTCCAGTAAATATCCAATTGTCGACTGATCACAATATGGCTCTTATTACGGTGACTGACCAAGGCAAAGGCATCACTCCAGATGAGCGTGAACTGATATTTATGAAATACTTTAGATCGCCTGGCCATACTACAACAGGGTTTGGCCTGGGACTTTACATATCACGCGAGATTGCCCGACAGAATGGGGGCGATATCACACTGATGGCCAGCGATACCACGGGATCAACTTTTTGCTTCTCGCTTCCCATTGAGGCAGAATTTGGGGCAAGTACCGTATCCAAAGCGGAATAACGACCGTTGTTGGACCGATCATCCGAACCTCATTTATCGGAATTGCCACGCCGCCGTTCCTGATGCACGTTCAAGACCCGGAATTGCCCGGCTCCGGAACCGGCCATGACGCAGATGCTCATATCAGAACAAGAAATGGCGCCGCAATGACAGGAAGTGACAGTTTGTGCCAGTTTCTGCAATTGCCTTATGAGTGCATGCTGTTAGACATACCAATTACAAGTATCACATGAACGATGGTGATTTTGCGTTGAGCGATACAAGTATTCTCTATCTTGTTCCAGATACGGGCGCGGCATTTTCGAAAATTTTGAGAACAGTATCCGGGTTTGGAAATGATTATTCAGATTTCCAGAAATCGACGACCATCAACGCCGGATATTATTATATCGACGCAAATTGGCTGCGTCAGGGATGCAAGTTAGATGTGGAAGGGGACATCAATGAAACCAGGGCGAAAAAAAAGCAGAAATAATGATCAGCCTGAAGTGACTTGGCTTCGTGGAGGTCGTGTCGGCAAGTATAAGGGAGTTGCTGGTGGCATAGCGCCTTGTGAAGCGAGCTTTACGCTGTCCCTTACAGGTTTGTCAGCCGTCTCAGCTGCGGTGTTTGCATCGCTCTTTGTTTGGTCTTCACCATCACGGGCAGGTAGCTGTGTGGAAACCACGCCAGCTTCGGGAACCTGGACTTGTTCCGGTCCTGCTTCCGGCAGCGATACATCGGTCGCTATCTCATCCTCTCCGCATGTTACAGTTGTCACTCAGCAGGGCTTTGGTCTTTCGGCCGGCGCTGGCCCGGCTTTTGTTGTAAGTTCAAGTGGCGGCATAAGCATAACGGACCAAAATGCTTCTTCCATCACGTCTTCTGGTGACCGAAGTATTGATGTTTACAATGATGCTACTGGCGACGTATCTGTCACGTCGAATGGTAGCATAACCGGCACAGATGCTATTTATATCGCCAATGATGGCACGGGATCTACAATGGTCACAACGTCGGGGACAGTGACCGGAACAACCAACCATGCCATCTACGTTGGTAATAACGTTGACACAACAGATATAATCGTCAGCCAAACAGCCGGCACCATTTCTGGTGCGCGGGATGGCATTCATACATCTCAATATGGAACTGGTGCTACGGTAATCAGTGTCTCCGGGGACGTGAACGGTGTAGGTGATAATGGCATATGGGCGGCAAATCAGGCTACCGCGACAGACATCACCATTACCCAGGAAGCAGGTAGTACGATCACAGGCTATACGCACGGTATTCGCGCAGATAACCGCGGTACTGGAGCTACATCGATCACAACTGCTGGGATCATAAACCAGACCCAGACAACTGGCGCTTTAGTTTATGACACCTATGGTGTCTATGCCTACAATTATGCATCTTCGACGGATATTACCCTTACCCAGACCGCCGGAGCGATTTCCGGCAATTATTTTGGAATGTATGCCAATAATCAGGGTACGGGTTCAACGACGATCGTCAGTGCGGGCAATGTGACGGCAGCGGTATCTGGCGTTCTCTATGCTTTTAACGCCAGCACAGCGAAGGACATCGTTGTCAACCAGACATCCGGAACGGTCAACGGTGGTACTTATGGTGTTTTCGCAGACAACACGGGAACCGGATCAACGACAATTACATTGTCTGGTGACGTGATCGCTTCTGGTAACTACGGCGTCTATTCGCGAAATCGCAGCAGCGCAACCGATCTGACTGTAAAACAGACCGCAGGCACTATTGCTGGCAACACCGCTATTCTCGCTCGGAATCAAGGTACGGGCGCGACGTTGGTCAGCGTTGTGGGTACAGTAACCGGCGGTGCGGGCGCGGGCATCCAAACGATAGCAGCAAACGGCTCGACCATCGATATTGCAGCTTCGGCAACAGTCAGGGCAACATCCGAGATCGCCATTCGGGATGGCGGTGCTGCTGGTAATTCGACCGCGTCGGATACGGTCGGGGGCAATGTCATTGTTAACAGCGCTGGCACTGTAACCGGCGATGCGATCCTTGGCCTCGGCAACGATACCTTCAATCTGGCTGGTGGAAGCTATAGCGGTAATATTTACGGCGATGACAGGGACGATCCCCAGAGCAATGACGGTATCGCCAACCATGAAGGCGATGATACGTTCAACTGGACGGGCGGCAAACTGACTGGTGGTTTCTACGGTCAGGATGGTTCCGATACCGCAACGGTGAGTGCATCGAGCTATGATGGTTCGCAGGTGCTTGACGGTGGCGATGACACTTCCGTCGCCGATGGCATGATCGATACGCTCACGCTCAAGGGTGTGACTGCGACCACGAATGGCGGCAAGATCACCAATTGGGAAGTCGTCAAGCTGGACGGTGCCAATCTGTCCATTGATGGCGGTGCATGGCATGTCGGTGAGCCAGATGAAGGAACGACCGGTGTGTTCCTGAACAACGGTTCTACCCTTGACGGCATGGCGTCGCTCGACTTCGACGCCAATATGACGATTGATTCAAGCTCGACTTTTGTTGGTACAGGCGACGGAGCCGGGGTTTACGCGTTCAGCGGCGATGTGACCAACGCCGGAACTATCACCACGGTCGATGATGCCGTGGGCGATGTTGTGATCATCGGTGGAAACTACAACGGCAATGGCGGACAGATGCTGTTCGATGTTGCGCTCGGTGATGACAACTCCAAGACGGATATGATCATCGTCAATGGCGATACATCGGGCACGACGAATGTTGGCGTCAACAATGTCGGTGGAACCGGCGCGCAGACTAATGAAGGTATCCGTATCATCGAAGTGAACGGAGCTTCCAATGGCTCGTTCTCGCTCATCGGCGATTACACGGTTGGCGGCAAGCAGGCGGTTGTTGCAGGCGCATACGCCTATCATCTTTACCAGGGCGGCACTTCAACACCCTCTGACGGAGACTGGTATCTGCGTTCACAGCTCAAGCCTACTGAACCTGAAACGCCGCTGTATCAAGCTGGTGTACCGAGCTATGAGGCGTATCCTCAGGCCTTGCTTGGTCTTAATGGCGTACCGACCCTACAGCAGCGTGTTGGCAACCGCTTTTGGGCCGGTAGTGGCAACAAAGTTGTTGCGCAGGGCGCTGATCCTGTCGGAACGCCTTATGCCGCTCCCGAAGAAGCTGGCGTTGCGATTGGAGGCAACGGAGTCTGGGGTCGTATCGAAGGCGCCCATAACAGCATCGAACCTCGTTTCTCGGCCTCGGCTACCGATTACGACCAGAATGTTTTCAAACTCCAGGCCGGTATTGATGGACTGCTGACTGAAACCGAAAACGGCAAGCTGATTGGTGGAGTGACGATCCATTACGCCCATGGCAAAACAGACATAAACTCCGTTTACGGCGATGGTGAAATCCGTACGGACGGTTACGGTTTTGGCGGCACACTGACGTGGTATGGCGAAAACGGCTTCTATCTCGACGGCCAGGGACAGGTGACGTGGTACACGAGCGATCTGAATTCCCTTCTTGCCAACACAAATCTGGCCGATGGCAATGACGGCTTCGGCTATACCTTCTCGCTGGAAGGTGGCAAGCGGATTGCCATTGACCCGGCATGGTCCCTCACCCCACAAGCACAGCTCGTCTATTCGAACGTGGATTTTGACGCATTTACCGATGTTTTCGGTTCTCGTGTCAGCATTGATCACGGCGAGAGCCTGCAGGGCCGTCTCGGGCTTACACTTGATCATGAAAACTCATGGCAGAATGACAAGGGCTTGCTTGACCGGACCCACGTCTACGCCATCGCCAATCTCTACTATGAGTTCCTTGAAGGAACGAAGGTCAGTGTTCAGGGAGTGAGCTTTGCAAGCCGCAATGATCGCGTTTGGGGCGGTCTGGGTATCGGCGGGACCTATAACTGGGATGATGACAAGTATTCGATCTATGGCGAGGGCCTTGTCAACACCAGCCTCAACAACTTCGGCGACAGCTATTCTGTCAAGGGAACAGTGGGCTTTCGCATGAAATGGTAAAATAGTCACCGAGGGCTGATGTTGACGCCCGAACGTATTCAACATCAGCAATCGTGACAGACCGCTGTCAGTCCGCCCTCATTTAACTGACAGCGGTCTCCCGATTTATTCAAGACGTAGCCGGAAAGAGCCTCCGGGTTACCTGTAGATAAAAAGTTGAAGGAGTCGCGTTAATGGTTGATCATTCCATCAAAGGTAAAACCGTTCTTATTGCTGGCGGCGCGAAGAATCTTGGCGGACTCATTGCGCGGGATCTCGCCGTACACGGCGCAGGGGCGATTGCGATTCACTACAACAGCGCGACGAGTAAGGCCGATGCCGACGATACGGTAGCCGCAGTGAAGGCATTGGGTGCCCAGGCAGTCGCCTTTCAGGCAAACCTTGTCACAGCCGGTGCAACCGAGAAGTTGTTTGCCGACACCATTGCAGCAGTTGGCAAGCCGGATATTGCTATTAATACCGTCGGCAAGGTATTGAAGAAGCCAATGGCCGAGATTTCGGAAGCCGAATACGACGAGATGTCTGCGGTGAACGCCAAAGCCGCTTTTTTCTTCATCAAGGAAGCCGGCAAACAAATAAAGGACAATGGCAAGATCTGCACGCTCGTCACCTCCCTGCTCGGCGCCTATACGCCATTCTACTCCAGCTATGCCGGCACAAAAGCTCCGGTGGAACACTTCACGCGCGCAGCTTCAAAGGAATTTGGAGAACGAGGTATTTCAGTAACCGCTATCGGACCTGGCCCGATGGATACGCCGTTTTTTTACCCAGCTGAAGGCGCCGACGCGGTTGCCTATCACAAAACAGCTGCAGCGTTGTCGAATTTCTCGAAAACAGGACTGACAGATATTGGGGACATAGTTCCCTGGGTACGACTTCTGGTCTCTGAAGGCTGGTGGATGACCGGTCAGACCATTCTGGTAAATGGCGGCTACACGACCAAGTAGTTTATTGCAACGGGAACTGGTACCGTCTGGACTGAAGGATGCACGACAACAAGAGGTTGGGACAGGACATGAAACGTTTAGCGACTGCGGGTTTCCTTATCCTCGCAATAATGCAGTCGTCGGTCGCATACGCCGACCTGAAAGCGGCAGACCGCAGACTGAATAATCTCTATAGCCAAGTAGTCAACTCTCTGCCTGCCTCAAATCAAATGCAGCTCAAGGAGAGCCAACGCAACTGGATCAAGTATCGCGATAGTGAGTGCCGATATCAGCAAGTAAACTATGCGATCATGGTTTCAGAAGCAGATTGCAAGGAATTTCTAACACGCCAAAGAGCTGATCTCCTTAACCAACAATTAGGCTGGCTGAAAAAAATGGCCGACGAGGCTGACACCGAATCCTCGACAGAATGCAGACAGGAGATCGGTGCGAAGGCAGCAAACGTTCTTGTTAATCAATGCAAGGAGATCTCACCTGCAACGCACCCGCCGTGTAATGCAAGCAATTCGTGCGACATGATCAGGGATGAAATCAAGCGTGGTTGCGGCATGGTCGGTGACAAGAAGCCACCTTACTGCCAGTAGAAATGGCCTTTCAATCCGTCTGCGAGAGCTCTTCCGCTCGCCGGTGTTTTGGGAAAGCGGAGCCGGCAGATGAACTGATGAAGCGTAACAATGCATGGTTCTTGACCATACGTTCCTTTTTCGCTGCCAATACGACCTGACTGCATTCTAAGAAGGCCACATTAAATGATCAATTCCTCGTTGGAATGGTCCGTTCCGTTATTGATCCTATTTTGCGGTACTGGTTTGATCGTTGCAGGCCGTGACCTGCCACTGAACTTTCATCCAACGGCGATTAGAGCCTCGGCGGTTTTGACTACGCCAATTGGCGTGTTGGTAGCAACCGGCGGAAACGCC
>MTEW01003001.1_pt1 | contig 17420 bp, 26 predicted proteins | sample 1042681 | NCBI WGS metagenome assembly MTEW01 (sample SAMN06185811, study PRJNA358809) | soil metagenome | isolation source: soil biostimulated with citrate as carbon source | place: India | collected 2015-05-23
CCTGTAGGAGCGAGCTCTGCTCGCGAACCTTCCGGGCCAGACCTTTCGCGAGCAAGCTCGCTCCTACATCACAATGCTCCGCCCCAACCACGGCGCCCGGCTAACCCGCCACACCTGTAGGAGCGAGCTCTGCTCGCGAACCTCCCGAACCAGACCTTTCGCGAGCAAGCTCGCTCCGACATCACAAGTCCCCAACCACGGCGCCCGGCTAATCCGCCACACCAGTAGGAGCGAGCTCTGCTCGCGAACCTCCCGAGCCGGACCTTTCGCGAGCAAGCTCGCTCCTACACAAAGCGGTGCTGCGTATTTCGATCGACCCTGCGGCATCCATCCTACGGCGTTCCCGGCAGCACCCACCTATACGTAGGTTGCGGCTGAGCTACGCGAAGCCCAACGAACGCGCGTTCCGGCAGCCGAGCACCATCACTGCTCGTAAGGATCCAGAACCGCCTCTTTCGGCGCTTTCAACATCCACACCACCAGCTTCGCCGGCTTGGATTCGCTGGCGTTACGTGATTGCAGGTGGACGCTGCCAGCGGGTTCGTACCAACTTTCGCCCGCCTTGTAGTGCTTGGCCTCCTCGCCCTTGAGCTGGGAGATCACCTCCCCTTCCTCCACATAGGCGAACACCGAACCCGCATGACTGTGAGCCACGGAGCGCTGCCCCGGCGCATAGTCCACGGTCAGCAGGATCGCCTGCTTGCCTGGCGCGTTGAGCAGTTCGTGATCCTGCAGGATGCTGACTTGCTCCTGGCCCTCGTCCGCTTTGTGCGCATAGGCCAGCGGAAGGTTCAACAGCACCAGGCCGGCGGCCAGGGCACTCAAAGTCTTCAGATTGCGCATGGTTGGCCTCACTCGCTCGGGATTTTGCGGAAGCCGACTGCCAGCCGATTCCAGGAGTTGATGGTGCTGATGGCAAGGGTCAGGTCCACGCGCTCGCGCTCGCTGAATGCTTCCGCGAGTTGGGCGTAGTCCTCGTCTGGTGCGTGGGTTTCAGAAAGGCGCGTCAGGGCTTCGGTCCAGGCCAGAGCAGCACGCTCGCGAGGGGTGAAGAAGGGGCTCTCGCGCCAGACGGCCACCGCGTAAAGACGGCGTTCGGTTTCCCCGCGCTTGCGGGCGTCCGTGCTGTGCAGGTCGACGCAGAAGGCGCAGCCGTTGAGCTGCGATGCACGCAGCTTCACCAGCTCGATCAGCGGCTTTTCCAGCGGAAGTTTGCTCACCGCGGCGTCCAGGGCGAGCATCGCCTTGAGGGCATCGGGAGAGGCGGCGTAGAAATCCAGGCGTGGGGTCATCGGGGCATCCTCGGGGTGGGAAGGGATGCCTTCAAACTACTGCTGGCGGGGTCTTTGACCTACGGCCAATTGGCCTGAATACGGGGTGACCAATCACGATGAATCAGGCGATCGCAGATCATCTGTAGGGGCGAATTCATTCGCCAACCGGACCGAAGGTTCGGCGCTTGGGCTTGGCCGTGGCAGCTGCGCAGCCATTGGCGATTGAAATCGCCCCTACACAACACGGTCACGCCTTGAGCTTGTGGGTCCAGTCCAGCAGGCTGCGCCACAGGCAGATGCCGACGAAGTAGGCCGATGCCAGCCACCAGATGCCCAGCACCAGCGACTTGTAGAACGGGTGCTGGAGGATGAGCAGCATGCTGCTGATCATCCACACGAAAGTGACCACGATGTTCAGCGGCATCAGCTTGCGCACCCGGAACGGGTGAAGGAACTTCAATTTGGTCAGCGTCAGCGCCGCGAGCACGCAGATCAGCAGCAGGCTCACCACCGCCGGCGGGTCGATGATCCAGACGTACAGCGCCACCACGTTCCAGGCTGCGGGGAAGCCGACGAAATAGTTGTCGCTGCTCTTCATGTTCAGGTTGCAGAAACAGAACAGCGACGACACCAGGATCAGGCTCACCGCCACCAGCGCCGTGTGGTCCGGCAGGTCGATGTAGCGGTAAATGAAGATCGCCGGGATGAACACGTAGGTGAGGTAGTCGATCACCAGGTCCAGGGTCGAGCCGTCGAAATTGGGCAGCATCGTGCTGGTCTGTACACGCCTGGCGAGGGTGCCATCCAGACCGTCTACCAGCAGGGCGGCGCCAAGCCAGAGGAGGCAATCGCGGGGCTGGTTGTCGAACAGGGCGAGAATGGCCATCAGGGCCAAAACAACGCCGGTGGCGGTGACACCGTGAGCGGACCAGGCCTTGGCTTTATTGACGACACTTATGTTGGTGGACACGACAGCTCTGCTCTAAATGGTGGGCGACAGAATCGATAGACCGCGATTATGCGTTAGCTTCTCAAATGCCTTCAGAGTTTTATGAATCCGGCCATGTCGTTTTCAGACATCTTCACCTTGCATATTCGAGCCTAGGTCATCCGCGCCAGACAGCAACACCGGTCGGCGGCGCGATCATCCGAAAACGGCCGCCATCAGCGCGGACTTGCAGCTCGAAACCCAAGGCGTCACCCTTGCGCCCTTTCCTCCTGATCGACTGTCATGAGCGCCCCATCCGATCCCACCCGCTGTCCACTTTGCGGCCAGAGCAATCAGTGCACCCAGGCTGACCCTGCCAGGAATGGCGAGGCGTGCTGGTGTTTCGACGCAAAGATCGACCCGGCTGTGCTCGACAGGATTTCCCCGCAGGATGTCGACCGCACCTGCCTCTGCCCCCGCTGCGCACGCGCGTTGCCACACGATGCACCAAGCTGATGCGCCTTGATCGATTTTTGAGCAATTTCCCGGAATTCAGCCGTCTCGATGCGCGTCTGTTGCTGGCCGCCGGTCGGATTCGAGTGGATGGCCAAACGGTCGCCGACAGCCGCTTCGAGGTTCGGGAGTTCAGCTGCGTCGAACTGGATGATCGCCTGCTGCAAGCCGGCAAGCCGGCCCGTTACTTCATGCTCTACAAGCCTTCCGGCCATGTCAGCGCCACTGAGCACCCGGAGCATCCCACCGTGCTCGACCTGCTGGACGAGCCCGACAAACACGAGCTGCACCTGGGCGGGCGTCTGGACCTCACTACCACCGGCCTGGTGCTGATCACCAACGACGGACTCTGGTCGCGTCGGCTTACCCTCCCTGGCAGCAAGCAGCCCAAGGTCTATTACGTGGAAACCGAGCAGCCCATCGGAGCGGAATACGTCGACACCTTCGCCGAAGGGCTCTATTTCGCCTATGAAGGCCTGACCACCCTCCCCGCCCAGCTGGAAATTCTTAGTACCCGAGCAGCGCGGTTGACCCTTCACGAAGGCCGCTACCACCAGGTCAAACGCATGTTCGGTCACTTCCAGAACAAGGTCGTATCCCTGCACCGCGAGAGCGTTGGCCCGCTGAAGCTTGACCCCCACATGCAACCAGGCGACTACCGGTCGCTCACCGCCGCGGAAGTGGCCTACTTTTAGCTAGATCACTCGTGAGTCACATCGGGATCGAATAACCCGACGAACTGCAAGAATTTTTCCTTTCAATACGCTTGCGAGTGAAATCATGGCCTGCTTAAATCGGACACAAGGTCAGAGCGTGACCAAAGAGTCACGCCGACCGTCTAAGCGTTCCCTGCGGTCTCTTGTGCTCTGCACTCGTAGGTTCCCTGCCTGGTTAGAAGACACGTTCGGTGCCCGAAATGCGCCGGACGCCCTCGTCTTTTCTCGACCTATCCGCTTGATAAATAAAGAATTTTAAAAATTCCCGCCTGACATTCGATTGTCATCGAAAGGCGTTTTCCTACTGCCAAGACTTAGAGCGGACCAAGCCGTTGAGAGGGCCCGCATGACCCATCTGCGCCAGGAGGAAACGACATGAGGCCGGAAACCGCCATCGTCGAGATTCACAGCCAGTACAAGGTTTACACGGAGTTCTACGGCAACCCGGAAGCCAGGGAGACCATCATTCTGGTCAACGGCTCCTTGTCGACGACTGCCTCGTTCGCGCAGACAGTGAAATACCTGCAACCGCATTTCAACGTGGTGCTCTTCGACGAGCCTTATGCCGGCCAATCCAAGCCGCATAACGACAACTCGCGCTTCATCGGCAAGGAGACCGAGGCCGACATCCTCCTTCATCTGATCGAGCACTTCCGGGTGGACTACCTGATGTCCTTCTCGTGGGGCAGCGTTTCCGCCCTGCTCGCCCTGGCCCAGTGCCCGGCACGGATCAAGAAGGCCGTCGTGACTTCCTTCTCGCCCATCCTCAACGAACCGATGATGGACTACCTCACCCGCGGCCTGGATTGCCTGTCGGCCATTGATCGCGACGCCGTGGGCCACCTGGTCAACAACACCATCGGCAAATACCTGCCGAGCCTGTACCAGCGCTTCAACCACAAGCACTGCAGCAGCCTCGACGACCACGAATACCTGCAAATGCACCACCACGTGTGCCAGGTGCTGAACATGGATTCGCGTTGCTACGTGGATTGCCTGGCCAACGTCGACATCCCGCTGCTGTTCATCAACGGCGATCGCGACGAGTACACCTCCGCCGAGGATGCCCGCCACTTCGCCAAGCATGTGCGGGATTGCCAGTTCGCCACCATCGACAACGCCGGCCACTTCGTCGACGTCGAAACCAAGGCCGCCTGGCTGCAGACCCAGCAAGCCATGCTGGGCTTCCTCAAGACTCCGGCTACCAAGGGCATGGCTCGCCCGCAGGTCGCCGACTACCAGGCAGTAGCCGTTTGAACGCGTGGCCGCCCGGACAGGCGCAGGTATTTTCAGTAACTTGTGGCTGTCCCGGGCTTCACCTCGCCCGCGCCTTCTGGTAAAAAGGGCACCCTTCGCGGGCGTCGTATAATGGCATTACCTGAGCTTCCCAAGCTCATGACGAGGGTTCGATTCCCTTCGCCCGCTCCACATTCCACGGGCTTTTGAGCCCTGAAAGCGGAGAATTCGCTTTCCTTGGTGACAGTTTTGGTGACAGTTAGAGCATGGCAAACGCACTGCTGTGACCAAAGCCTTTCACACAGCCCTCCCTTTACAGGCTATTCTCTAGACGCAGCCACGCGGGCTCGCAATTGACCAAGGAGGTCACATGTTCCTTCAATTGCTTAAGTCGAAGTCCAAAGAGGAAAACGAACTCTCTAGACTCTTCGACCACATCCGCGAATCCCAAGTCATCGACGTGGTAGGTCGCGGCACTGTCGTGATCGAGCCAGAGACGATTTTTGATTCCCCTGAGTTCAAGAAAGCTCTTGAACGGGCCGCTTCTATCGTAAAACGCTGATGGGTATCCTGCTTATTCTGCCACTGCTAGTCAGTGGCTTTTTAGTTCTGCACCACCATCCTCTTTATTTCTACAAGATCCACCGACAAGACGGCCAATATTTTTATATTCAATGCGTGCGACTTGGCATCTACAGCTTGGTTTTTGGTTTCTTAATCTGCGTGGCCTTGTATCATTTCTTGGAAAACTACAAGTTTCTCTGCTTTGATCTTAAGAAGATCAATTTCATCAACTGGACGGCCAATCACTTGTCGGGAGTCGGTGTAGTTAGCCAGAAAAGGGCTGTCAGCGCAGCTATCATTTCTTGGTCGATTCTCCTTGCTTTCTATCCAATCCCACATCTTTGGGGTTACCTTACCAGACGCCTCTATTACATGTGGCGGCTGGGCGCGAAGAACGCAGGCCAAGTAAAATTGATGGTAATGGCCACTATTTTCAACGATAGTCCACTAGATGCCTTTTTATTCAAGTCCGCACTGAGCGGAGACTTAGTTATGCTCCATATGGATGACCGAAAAGTATATGTCGGAGTTATATCAACAATGGGCGAGCCCAACGAAACCCAAGGTGCCGACCAAGAAATATCCATAAAACCAGTAATGAGTGGTTATCGGGACAAAGACAATTTGACTGTCACCTTTACCACTCAATATAAAGAGGCGGGAGCTGATGTAACCCTTATCCTTCGCCAAGATGAGATTATTTCTGCGACAAAATTTGATTTTGAAGTCTATGAAAAATTCAAGGCTTCGAAACCACCCCTCCCCTCCGAGACCGCCCGTTGACTTAACGTCCCATCTGATTGAGTCGGGCCAGGTAGTTATCCGCAACATCGGATCCCTGCTCGGCACTTCGCCCCCAGCAGGCGAGGATTGCGATAGCGCCGCATTGATGAAAAAACTCAGAAAATAGCACGAGAAAGCCCCGCACTTGCGGGGCTTTGTTTTTCCTCTCAAGAACACCCCAAACCTATAACTTTAGACTTACTCCCTTTCTTCAACCATCATCTCAAGGCCTGGCGGAAGATCTGAATTCGCCGCCGCAGGCTTTTCCACAAACTCGACTTTAAGTTCCCGCCAATACTTACCAGCCGCAGCAGATCCAGTCCTCACATAGTCCTGGTGATATCGCTTTCCGTGCCAATCAATATATGCCTTGACAGCGTACTGCCCCCAAGTACCAAATATTGCGCCCTTTCCAAGCTCACATGGATCAACTGTATCCGACCCTCCTGGTCCCATTTTGGACGCTGCTACAAACGTACCTGTATCGGTAACATATCCTGGCCTTGCAGGAATCGTTGACTTAAGCTGAAACATTAAAACATCAATAGTCCATTGAGTCTTATTACCAATGTATATAGCGTAAGTCCTATCGCGCCCATCACATGGACCACTTAGCACTTCTACCTCACTATCAGCTCCTGACGAAAGATTGTAGTTCGAAAGTTCAACTTCGGGAGAAGAAGTAAGAACGTCCAGTTTTTTGTAGCTCATTTTGTCCATCTCCATGATCCCTGCAAGACGCAGAAATCTGAGTTTGGCTGGCCCGATGAGAAAATCAAGAAAGGGCAGTCAGTGATCGGCCAAACCGTAACAATCAATACTAATTGCTAGGAGGGCGCGATTCAGCCCGACAGAAGCTCCACGCCAGAATCTCACGCCACCCGTCGGTCGACAAATGGCGTGCAGGCAACACTCGACGGGAACATCATTAGCTCAAGCTAAAAGTTCAGATATGTATTAACTACAAGCAAGACACTTTGGCACTCCAGGGCGAGTCGCTACTGCCCCCAGTTCACATCTCGATTAGTGGCCAGATTTGCCGACACCGACCGACGCCAGCGCAATGAACCCTGCAGTAACCAGCACCTCAGCAGCTGGCGAATAGCCCCCCGAGGGCGTCCGGTTCCCAGTTCATGATAACCAATTCTCCAGTGACCTCCGCCTGCCCCTGTCGCTGATTGGTGTTGCTGTAGCGGATATCCGTCCGCTCCAGGTGGAAGCTCTCGAACACGCGCCGAATATCTGGGTGATCATTGATGCTGACCATCACCCTCCCCTTGCAGCGCCTCATGAAGTCGGCCATCCGCTCGTAGTTCTCGAAGGGGAAATCTACCCCATAGCCCTCGGTCTGCCAGTACGGCGGATCCATGTAGTGGAAGGTGTGCGGCCGGTCGTAACGCTCCGCGCAGTCCAGCCAGGGCAGGTTCTCGACGTAGGTTCCAGACAGCCGCTGCCAGGCCGAGGAAAGGTTCTCCTCGATCCGCAGGAGGTTGATGGCCGGACCGGTCGTGGCTGTGCCGAACGTCTGCCCGGACACCTTGCCGCCGAAGGCATGGTGCTGCAGGTAGAAGAAGCGCGCAGCACGCTGAATGTCGGTGAGAGTTTCGGGACGGGTCATCTTCTGCCACTCGAAGATCTGGCGGCTAGAGAGAGCCCACTTGAACTGGCGCACGAACTCCTCGAGATGGTTCTGCACCACCCGGTAGAGGCACACCAGGTCGCCGTTGATGTCATTCAGCACCTCGGTGGGTGCTGGCATCGGGCGAAGGAAGAAGAGCGCAGCACCGCCGGCAAACACCTCGACGTAGCACTCATGGGGCGGGAACAGCGGGATAAGACGGTCGGCCAGGCGGCGCTTACCGCCCATCCAGGGAACGATCGGATTAGTCATTTTATGCAAGCCTTTACTGTATGGATATCCAGCAGATAGACTCCCCGCGCTTCGTGCACGAGGCGAGGAGCCGTGGCTGGGCTTGCAGGTACGGTCTGCGGGTTCAGCGACCGGTTCAGGTGGTGGAACACCTGAACCGGTCGCTTCTCTTTGGTGAGTTGTGAAGCAGATTTGGGAGACAGCTATGCGTCGCTACATCAGCATCCAATCGCTGATATCAGTCAGGAGCAGCAAGCACGACTTCTTACTGACGCCCTCCACCGCCGAGGACCTGGCCGGCTTCGCGCTCATGCTGCTGGTCGAGGAACTGGGGACCGAAGGTGCCCGGCTATACTTGCGTAAGCGCTTTTCGGAATACCGCCCCGACTTCCAAGGAATCGGCCGGGACAGCGGCGAGGCTCTCAAAAACGTAGGACCACCACCAACGGGCTACTCTCCACGGTCGCATTTGTATTGACCCACTAGGGATGTGGAGGATTGGCGATGTGCGGACGCTACGTCACCCCATCTGACCGAGCCATTGAGGATTTTTGGCATATCGGCGCCCGCAACTCGGGCGGATGGGTTCAGTCGTTCAATGTGGCACCCACCACCCCCGTGCCCATTCTGCGGCGAGACCAGGATGGCGAACTCGAACTGCGCGCGGCGCGCTGGGGACTGATCCCCTTCTGGTGGAAGCAGCCCAAGCCACCGGCCTTCGGCTTCAACGCGCGCAGTGAGGAAGCGGCGACCAAGCCCATGTGGCGCGACAGCTTGCGCACCCACCGCTGCCTGATGCTGGCGCAAGGTTGGTACGAATGGAATGAGCGGCAGCACGCATGGAGCCGATCCGGGCGTAAGGTCAACCAGCCCTACTATCACCACGCGCTGGATAACACAGTGCTGGCGATCGCCGGCATCTGGTCCACCTGGTGCAATTCCGACGGCGAGGATGTTCTCTCCTGCGCCCTCCTGACCAAGGACGCCCTTGGCCCAGCTTCGGCCATACACCACCGCATGCCCGTCATCCTGGCGCCGGAGCAGTTCGAACTGTGGCTCTCACCAGAAACCCGCCTGGAACGAGTCCACGACGCCATTGCGCTCAGCCGCCAAGACTTCGCGGCCTATCCGGTCACCCCAGATGTAGGCAACACCCGGAACAACTACGCCGAGCTGATCGAGCCGGTATCAGAGCCGCGAATCGATGACGCCGTAGGTCCGCGATAACGAGGTAGAAAACTACCTGAACGCTTTCGCGATGCCGCCCTCTATCCGATTGGAGCCCCTGGTCTGATTCTCCAGGAGTAGGCGAAAGAGTGGGTTGCTAGTCTGTGGCTCCACTGGCGGCCCCACTGATTCGCAGCAGTGGGGCGGCCTTTATCTTCGGCGCTGCCGGGGGGCATCTTTGGTTCAGGAGGCATCCATGAACGATAACGACATTCGCGACCGCGCATATGAGCTTTGGAAACAGGCGGGGTGTCCCGAGGGGTTGGACGACCGATTTTGGCAACAGGCTCAAGAGCAATTGCAGGCAGAAACGCCCCAATCCGAAAGCAGCAGCGAGCGTACGGAAGAGCTTTCCACAAGGGAACCCGGTGTAACCGAGGAATGAGGTCGTTGGGATAAGCCGAGGGTATCGTCAAAGGCTGGCACGCCGCTGGTCACCGTCAGCCGTGCACGTTTACACACGGCCTATGCTCAAAAAAGGGCCCTCAGTCGTCGCCGCCCCTAAAGCGTCGATCCGGCCGAATACTCTACAGTCGCCTGCAATGAGCTTTCTCGGTGGCTGCATTGCCTGGTGGTTTACTGACCCCTCCGTCCCTCCGTTTCGACGCTGGTCTCAGCGATCACTGCCCAGACGGAGGGCCAGCTATGTGCGCGCGCTATATCACCGCCTCCACCCGCAACATCGAAGAGAACTGGCAAATCAGAACCTACGCCTCGGGCGAATGGGAGCGGGCTTACCAGGTTAACCCGCTGGATGAAGTACCCATATTGCGCCTGAACCAGCATGGCGAATTTGAAATGGTCCCCGCCAGATGGGGGTTGATTCCCTATTGGTGGCGTTCGGACCTGCCCCCTCCCCTGATGACCTTCAGTGCAAGGAGCGAGGACGCCGCAAGCAGCGCAATGTGGTACGAGAGCATGCGCAGTTGGCGATGCTTGATGCCCGCCAGAGGATGGTACGAAGACGGCTTCGACGAGCAGGTATCTGGGGATGCAGTCCCAATAGGCCCTACCCAGTATTACCGGCATGACAATGGCGTTCTGCTCGCGATCGCAGGGCTATGGTCGATCTGGATCAGCGGCAGCGGTCGGCCCTGTATTTCTTGCGCCGTGCTGACCAGGTCTGCCCTTCCCGGGGCGCACACCACCCGCATGCCGGTCATCCTTTCTCCGGACCAGTTCAGCATATGGCTTTCGCCTTTCTCCAATCGCGAGCGATTGCAGGCAACGTTGCGAGAGGGGCGAACAGACTATGCCACGAGGGTAATGCGAGCCCCTGTGCCTTCACACTGAGCGGACAGCAAATGGGCGTTCAGCCATCACCCTTTGCTACGACGCGGATCCTCGCTTCGGGGGTAGGTTCGTTCTTCCTCGATTTCCCCCGTTTGCGTATGGATTTTTACAGTGCCGTTGCGGTCGGCCATGAACCGCGGCAGCTCCTCGAGCAGCGCGGCCTTTGTCTCGGCACTGGCCAGGATGCGATCCGACCCTTGCTGCTGCAACTGCCAACCCGCAGCTGCGGGGACTACGTGGTAAGTGTCCATAGATCCTCCCGATTGTTGTGGAACACGGGCGCGACACAGCCGCGCTCGAAGGCTCCTCTTAAGAGATGGATCGCTGGAGGAAGAGAATGATCAGACAACATTACCAGGGCCACTGCGATTTTGTTCGAACGCTCGGGAAGGACATTCATCAAACCCTTTGAGCATTCAGGACCACTTTCATTGGCGCACCATCCTGAACGTCTCAGGGGCCGCCATGGTTCTCTCCTCTACCATGGCGGCCTCACAGCTCCCGGAGTGCGTCCCGAATTTCCCAGTAGAGTTCGTGAACCGCCTGGTCGAGCGCGTTCGGCGTGGCTAGATCTTTTGCATTAATGCCAGTTATGACCCAGCCGTCATTCCCGCCAAACGGTTTCGCAACAATCGTCAGCGCTCCGGTCGTCGCTGCGGAGCAGTCAATCAGACAAAAAGGTAACGCCCTGCAAAGCTTCGCTTGCAGCAAGTGCGCTATGCCTTGATGCATCAGCAGACTCTCACGTGGCACCTGGTCAGCACTCGATAGTAAATTCGGCATATCGGGTATAGACCCCTTACTCGGATGCGCCTCCCCCGTTTATCGACTAATGGCGTTCATCTAGGACTGACGTTTCTCACCCCGCGATAGGCCGCCTCGCAAGCCAGCCCCGCTACTCCCCGCTCGTCGGCTTCGGCAGCATAGAGTCGAGCAGCCGCTCCAATCCGGCCGAGCAGGTCGGCGCGCATTCGGGCTTCGTCTTCGGCTGCCTGGCCGAACTGGGCAGTGAGGGAATTGCCGCAGGCGCGACTCCTTCGCTGGGCTTCGTCGAATCGCTGCTGCAACCGCTGCAGAGCATCACCAGCCCGAGCAGCATCGGCCCGAGCCACCTCCAGTTTTCCTTCTGCCTCATTCCCCACCTCATCTACCGCCTTCTGGCGGCGTTGCTCTTCCGTTCGGGCCAGGGCGTCGGCGCGCCGATCGCGCTCCGCTACTTCCAGGCGGTAATCAGCCAGGTCGCTGCGGGCCTCAGCAGCATCGGCCCGGGCGCTGCTGAGGCGAAGCTGCTGCCCACCAGCCACCAGGAGCAGCGCCAGCACCCACCATGCCCAGCCCGGTATCAGCTTCAATCCCATCATCCGACTACCCCCTCCAGCGCCTGGGCGTACAGCGCATCCCAGGTGTGCCGGTGCGGCTTGCCCGGCCGCCAGGTGCGCAGGTACAGCTCCCACGACTTGGCCGCCTCACCGACCGACGGCAGCCTGGCCGGATCGGTCCAGAGCAGCAGTCGCGCCAGCGCCGCCGCCAGCACATCGTCATGCTCGATCGCCTTGTAGACGTTGGCATCCACTGGCGGCACGCCCCGGGCGTCACAGACCGCAAAGGCTGGCTGCCGGGTCAGCGGGTGCAGCAGCACGCCATGCACCATCCCGCCGCCCTGCTCCGCCTGCCAGAAGCTACGGGCCGGCCCCTTGATCTGCCGGCGGTGGAGGAAGCGGCTTTCCTGCAGGCCGATCGCAAGCAGCATCACCTCGGCTTCAAGGTTGGCCATCCGCTCAGGCAGCAGTGCAAACGCCGGGCGAATGATTTCCCGGCGGACCTGTTGTAGATCCATGCTGATCTCCAGAAATGAAAAACCCCGCCGAAGCGGGGTTGTGGGTGGGTCACTGCCGGTAGCGCGCCGCGCCGAACAGGCGCACGCCGGCCCACATCAACCAGGCGCGCCAGCGAGAATGGCCGCTGGAGCGCAAGGCATTGAGAAAGACCCTGTCAGCCGCCGACCGGGCCAATGGACCGGCGTGGTACAGGTGATCATGCAGCACAGCCGCCGCGTGGCCATAGGCACCGAGCAGCAGGAAGGCCAGGGGCAGGCGCGGTACCGAGGCCAGATCCGTCTCAAACCCGGACGGCACTACCAGCAGGCCGTGAGCGGGGTCCAGATACGAAAACGGCGCCAGGAGGCGCCATTTCTTGCGGTTATGCTGCAGTTCGATCTGAAGGGGCAGCGGGAACCTATCCATTGGGCCAGCCCTCCTCCAGCATGGTGTCGGTCAGGCTGCCGTCCGTCAGCGCCGCGAGCAGATCCGCCTCGCGGTCGAAACAGGCCTGCACATGGGCGCGCACCGCCCTGGCCACGGCAATGACCTGGCTGGCGGTCAGCGGCACGAAGCCCGCCGGCGTCTTCCATTCCAGGGTGTAGGCCGGGTCAATCACCGCCTCCAGGGCGGCGCCATTGATCAGCAGCTTGCTGCGGTCGTCGGTGTCGACGCGGATCCCGGCTACCGTGATGCCCGCCACCTCGGCGCGGTAGCGCCGTTCGGCAATCTGGCGGCGAATGGCCGGGCCAGTATCCGGCGTCTGCGGTACTTCCAGCTCGCCACCCTCGTCCAGCCACTGGCGGAACACGCGGTAGTCGGCGTTGTGCTCGTCCTGGGGGATGGTGGCGTTGTCGCTTTCGCGAATGATGGCGCCGAGAAGATCGATGCGGTACATGGTTAAAGCTCCGCGCTGGCGTCGAGGTACACCCCGCTACCGCACACCAGGGTGGTGGGCACGGCGCTGAGGGTCATACCGTAGAAAAGTATCGACAACACCTCATGGTTACCGCCCACGCTAATGGTCATGGTGCCGGTCTTGGTGCAGGCCAGTACACCGGGGACATGGAAGGAGTAAGTCCCTGCGGGCGGCGAACCGCTGGTCGAGTAGTTGGCGTCGGTAATGAACGGATTGATTAGCGTCGGGGTCGCCCGCATGCTGGTGGGGTAGGCATGGTTGAGCGTCACGCCCGCGGTGGTTGCTGCGAGAGCGCTCGCCAGTCCACTCAGGTGGATGCGCTGGAAGTACCCCTGGCACAACAGCACTTCTTCCCCTATCTGGCGCCGCTCGAACGGCGTGGCTATTGGCCCCTCTTCCAGTTGCACGTCATAGAGGATCAGCGGGTTGGCGTTGTTGGTATGGTTCTCGCCGAGGAACATCACCTCGATGCCGTTGACTGCTCCTGCCGGCACGGTAAAGGTCACCGACTGCCGGCCACCCGTGCTGGGTAGCACCTGCCCGTTGATGATCGTGGTCACCGCGCTGAAGTCGTTCAGCGCGTTGGCGTATTGCACGGTGAGCTTCTTGGAGGCGGTCGACAGGATGTCGTAGAAGAAGAACGACAGCGTGACAACTTTGCCTGCCAGATCACGGCAGTTGAGCGCTTCGATGCGCTGGCGGAAGCTGATCCCGGTGTTGCCAACTGCACCATAGGTGGCAATGTAGGTGTAGGGGTAAGTCGAGGCTGTCCCCTGAGTCACCAGCATGGTCGCGCCGGTAACCCCCGCCACCCAGCGGTCGAGGGTATAGGTGAAGACGTTCGGCGGGCAGCTGATCGATGCCCCACGTTGGCTGATGGCCATGCCACCGTTGATGATGCGGTTCTTACCCACCGAGGGGGTGAACGCCACCACCGAGCCGTCAGCCTTCTCGGTGAAGAGGATGCCGTCCGCTGTGTTGATGGCCAGCTCACCCGGCACGAGCTGCGCGGCCGTCGGGATATCGCCGGGCGTACTGGAGCGCTTGTGGACGAGCGTAACCGTCATGTCGCCTCCTTAGAACGCGCCGCCGTCCAGCGTGATGCCGTCGATGCTGCCGCCCGTGATGGCCACCGCGTTGGCGTTCTGCGTACCCATGGTCCCTACGCCAGCCGCCGTCCGCACGGCCGCCGCGTCTGCCGCACCGGCCAGCTCGCGCCCCTTGGTGGTGAAGGTGGCCAGCGCTGCCGAACCGCTGCCCGTGTAGTACGGCAGCCGATCCGCTGCCGGGGTCAGGCCACCAATGGACGACAGCGCCGCGCTCAGGGCCAGGGTCGGGTTGCCGGAGACGCCATCGGCGTTGGTCCACGAGAGGCCCGAGCCAGACGCAGCCAGCGAGCGCGCCACGATGGTGGCGGCAGCGGTGCGCACGAAAAAGCCGTTGCTGCCATGGTTGTGCAGCGCCAGGGCCTGGCCGGTGAGCGCTACGGCATCGGAGGTGATGGTGAGGCCTGCGCCGGTGTTCACGTCCAGGGTGTTGCCGGTCTTGCTCAGGCCCGCGCCGTCAATGATCTGTCCGGCACCCGTGAACTGCGCCCAGACCACCGCCGTGGTGCCCAAGGTGTCGGTCTGGTTGTTGGTGCAGGTCCAGCCGGTGTCGGCCTGGGTGGTGCCCTCCTCCACGAAGGTGTAAGCGGACGCCAGATCCAGCATGGTGTCGGCGTCGAGTGCACGGGTCCACGCGCCCGAGGCCACCAGGTAAATGCCGTTCTGCGCGGCGGTGGTCTGGTTCTTCACCAGCACACGATCACCCACCACCAGCACCACACCGTCCACGGTCTGGGTGCCGGACAGGGTGATGTTGGCGGTGGTGGCGACGTGGACCGACTGCTTGGGCGCCAGACCCTGCACCAGGGAATCGACATACGCCTTGTTGACGGCATCGTTGGCAGCGGTCGGGGTGGCGAGGTTGACGATCTTGCGGCTGTTCAGGCTGACGTCGGCGGTCGGCACGGCCAACTGATCCAGGCGCGTGGTGCGCACCTGCGAGTCGAAGTCGCTGATCTTGGCAGCGGTCAGGGTGGGGATGTCCCCCGCAGCCAACTGGGTGGCGCTCGTCACCAGGCCCTTCGAGTTGACCGTCAGCTTGGTGTAGGTGCCGGCCCCCACGCCGGAGCTGGCCAGGGTGATGTTGATCGACACGTCTTGCGAGCCGTCGAAGCTCACCGAGCCGGTGGCATCGTTGCCGATGCTGATCAGGCGCGCGGTCTGGAGCACCTGTGCCGAGTAGGCCAAGGAGCCCACCGGGATCACCGAGCCGTCACCCTTCTTCAGGAAGACCAGGCCGTCCGTGGTGTTGATGGCCAGTTCGCCGAGCACCAGGTCAGCCGGCAGCGGCACCTTGCTGGCAACCGCCGAACGCTTGTGGATGAGGAGGTTACTCATGGTTGGTAATCCCTTGAGGTCAGAAGAAACCACCGTCCATGACGGTGTTGTTGATGACACCGCCACCGATGGCGACGTTGTTCGCGTCCTGATTGGCCATGCTGCCGAGGTCCATGGATTCGTCCTCGGCCAGCTTGATCCAGGTCATGCCGGCCGGGTTCCAGGCGTACAGTGCACCGCCCGCGTTAATGCCGACGTCAGCGCTGGCGTCCTGCACGCGCACCAGGGCGGCCTGGGTCAGGCTCGGCACCAGGGCGTTGCGCGCGGCGATGTCGGCCACGAACAGGATCGGCGCGCCGCCGCTGGGCAGGCTGCTCAGGGCCTCGACGATCAGCGCGTTGACCATGGCGCTGTTGCCAATGGCTCGCGGCTCACCGGTCAGGGTGGAGAGGTAGGCCTCGGCAAAGGCACCGTTCTGCACGAAGTAGAGGGCGCCCGGCTCCAGCGTGGTCGGCAGCGCCGCGACCTTGTGAAAGGTGATCGAGGGCATGCGGCCTCCGGTCTAGGGGGTTACCAGTCGTTGTCCTGCCATTCGGCAGCGCCGCCGCTGCCGGGCGGGCCGGGCGGGCCCTGCTCACCGGCTGCGACGACGATGGTCTGGGGTTGATCGAGGGTTATGGCGAAGTCATCGCCGCCCTCCACCAGCACCGGAGCAACAGCCGTCTCGACCACTAGCACGTAGGCCTCGGCGGTCTGGGTGGGGTCGGTCATGTGGTCACCTGCGGCGACAGGGTGACGGGGCCCTCGGCCCAGCGCTGCACCGTGCCGTCGGCAAAGGTCAGTTCCAGGTCGTAGACGGCAGCGGCGAAGCTCAGCGCGCCGGTCTGCGCGGCGGTGATCTCGCGGCGCAAGGTGCCGGCCGGCTCCAGGGTCAGGCCGGCGCCGCTGCTCAGCTCCAGCAGCAATTGGCCCCCGGGCTTGTCGCGGATCTGCATCCGCGCGCTGCAGCCGGTGAGGTCGACCGGCGCCTGGTAGATCAACTGGCCGCCGAGGGGTTTCAGGCCCACCGCCGACAGCCCGTTGATTTCCAGGGTGTTGGCATCCAGCCGCTTGGCCGACCAGGGCAGGCTCTTGTGGGGCTCGCGGTTGATCTCCGGCCACTGCTGGACGCCCCGCACCCACACCGGCCAGTCGCCGGCCAGTCCATGGTCAGGCACCACGAGCCGGGCGGGCGCTTCGGCCGGGATGGATTGGATGGTCTTGTAGATCAGGGTCGGCTGGCTGAGCCGCAGGGTGTCGCGGTAGGTCGCGCCCTGAATCAGGCGCAGGGGTATACAAGCCGGCTGCATGGCTGGCTGCTCCTTCAGAAGAATTACGGGGGGTATGGCGACGGTTCAGCAGCCCTCGATCAGGGGCTGAACGCCACGCCGTTGCCTGTACCGGCCGGCAGGGAGGCCGGGTTGGCGAGCTTCGACCAGGTGGCGACGTTGTAGAGGCTGAGGAAAGGCGACGTGGCATGCCCGATCGCCAGGATGGCGCCGCTACTGTTGAATGCCACGCTGCGCCCATGGCCCGCCGGCAGGGCGGCCGGGTTGGCAATCTTCGACCAGTCGGCCGTGTTGTAGACCGTGAGGTACGGCGAGGAGCTATGAGCCACGGCCAGCTTGGAGCCGTCCGGGCTGAACGCCACGTTGTAGCCAATGCTCGTCGGCAATTGTGCCGGGTCGGCAATCTTGCTCCAGTCGGCAGTGTTGTAGAGCGTGATGTGAGGAGCAGTTTCGTGTGCCACCGCCAACTTCGAGCCATCCGGGCTGAAGGCCACGCCACGGGCAATGCCAGCGGGCGGAGTCGTCGGATCGGCAATCTTCGACCAGTCGGCCGTGTTGTAGATGGTGA
>MTEW01002201.1_pt1 | contig 17368 bp, 19 predicted proteins | sample 1042681 | NCBI WGS metagenome assembly MTEW01 (sample SAMN06185811, study PRJNA358809) | soil metagenome | isolation source: soil biostimulated with citrate as carbon source | place: India | collected 2015-05-23
CGCCGCGGCTTCGCCCTCGCGCACCGCCTGGCGCGCCGAGGCCAGGGTGGCGCGCACGCCCAGCGGCGCCTGCGCGGCGATGCGTTCGGCCAGGTGCAACGCTTTGGGCAGCAGTTCCTCGCTGGCCAGCACCTCCTGCACCAGCCCCAGGCGATAGGCCTCGTGAGCGTCGAACTCGTCGCCGGTGAGCAGCCAGCGCATGGCGTTGCCCCAGCCGGCCTGCTGGTGCAGGCGCAGGGTGGCGCCGCCGAAGGGGAAGATGCCGCGCTGCACCTCCATCTGGGCGAAACGGGTGTTGCTGGCGCACAGGTTGATGTCCGCGGCCAGCATCAGCTCGATGCCGATGGTGTAGCAGTAGCCCTGCACCGCGAGCAGCACCGGCTTGCTCACCCGCGGCCCGCCGAACACGCCCCAGGGGTCGCAACCGCCCGCGGGAATCTGCCAGCCGGCGGCGAACTGGGCGGCCACCTTGGCCAGGTCGAGTCCGGCGGTGAAGTGCTCGCCATGGGCGAACACCAGCGCCACGCGCGCCTCGTCGTCGCGCTCGAACTCGCCGTAGGCCCGGCACAGGTCGTCGAGCATGTCGAGGTCGAAGGCATTGCGCTTGGCCACCCGGTCGAGGCCGAGCAGCAGGATGTGGCCGCGTTTTTCGCGGCTGACGCGGCCGCGGTCGGAGGAGGTCATGAGGATGATCCTTGGCTCGTGGAGGAGGTCGCAGGGATATAGCCGGCCGCCGCGCGCTTGTCCATGGCGGCGACCGTTTGGCAGCGCACGGCCGGGGAAACTGCAAAAACCGCCACCCGCGTCAGGAATTTCCGGTATAGTGCGCGCCGGCCAATTCTCTGGCCACGTTCAGGTAGCGCAATTCGCCCGAAGCTCGACTTCGGCAGCCAGTCCCGCAGCGGACTATCCTTGACGATTCACTTTTCATCACGTCTTCGCAAATCCCCGCCGAACCAGGCTGCCAGGGTGACCCACAAGGTCTTACACGGCATGCGCAGCTTTGGAACATGGGTCTTTGCGGATGCACTAGAGGCAGACCCATGACCCAGGAAATCGGCGGCTTCGCCGCGCTCGGACTTCACCCCAATATTCTCGCCGCTCTGACCGCCGTCGGTTACGAAGAGCCTTCGCCGATCCAGGCGCAGGCCATTCCGGTGATCCTCGCCGGCCATGACATGATCGGCCAGGCGCAGACCGGCACCGGCAAGACCGCCGCGTTCGCCCTGCCGCTGCTGTCGAAGGTCGACCCGGCCAAGCGCGAGCCGCAGGTGCTGATCCTCGCCCCGACCCGCGAGCTGGCCCTGCAGGTGGCCACCGCCTTCGAAACCTACTCCAAGCAGATGCCCGGCCTGAACGTGGTCGCCGTCTACGGCGGCGCACCCATGGGCCCGCAGCTCAAGGCCATCCGCCAGGGCGCGCAGGTCATCGTGGCCACCCCGGGCCGTCTGGTCGACCACCTGCGTCGCGACGAGAAAGTGCTGTCGACCATCCAGTACCTGGTGCTCGACGAGGCTGACGAGATGCTCAAGCTGGGCTTTATGGACGACCTCGAAGTGATCTTCGAGGCCATGCCGGAAAGCCGCCAGAGCGTGCTGTTCTCCGCGACCCTGCCGCACTCGATCCGCGCCATCGCCGAGAAGCACCTGCGTAACCCGCAGCACATCAAGATCGCCTCCAAGACCCAGACCGTGACTGCCATCGAGCAGGCGCACCTGATGGTCCACGCCGACCAGAAGCACGCCGCCGTACTGCGCCTGCTGGAAGTCGAGGAGTTCGATGCGCTGATCGGTTTCGTGCGTACCAAGCAGGCCACCCTGGACCTCGCCGCCGCGCTGGAAGCCAAGGGCTACAAGGCCGCCGCGCTGAACGGTGACATCGCCCAGAACCAGCGTGAGCGGGTGATCGATTCGCTCAAGGACGGCCGCCTGGATATCGTCATCGCCACCGACGTGGCCGCCCGCGGCCTCGACGTGCCGCGCATCACTCACGTGATGAACGTCGACATGCCCTATGACCCGGAATCCTACGTGCACCGTATCGGCCGGACCGGTCGTGCCGGCCGTACCGGTCGCGCACTGCTGCTGGTGACCCCGCGCGAGCGCCGCATGTTGCAGGTGATCGAGCGCGTCACCGGGCAGAAGGTCGGCGAAGTCAAGCTGCCGAACGCCCAGCAGGTGCTGGATGCGCGGATCAAGAAGCTCACCAGCAGCCTGGCGCCGCTGGTGGCCGATGCCGAAGCCAGTCATGGCGAGCTGCTCGACCGCCTGACCGCCGAAATCGGCTGCAGCCCGCGCGGGCTGGCCGCCGCCCTGTTGCGCAAGGCTACCAACGGCCAGGCCCTGGATCTGGCCAGCGTCGAGCGCGAGCAGCCGCTGGTGCCGGGCGCCGGTGGTGCGCCGCGCGAGCGTCGTGAGCGTGATGGCGAGCGCAGCACTGAGCGCGGTGAGTACCGCGAACGTCGCGCGCCGCTGCCGTTGACCGAAGGTCGCGTGCGCTGCCGTACCGCGTTGGGCACGCGCGACGGTATCGCCGCGAAGAACCTGCTCGGCGCCATCCTCAACGAGGGCGGCCTGGCTCGCGAAGCCATCGGCCGTATCCAGATCCGCGAGACCTTCAGCCTGGTCGAGCTGCCGGAAGATGGCCTGGATCGCTTGCTCGGCAAGCTCAAGGACACCCGCGTTGCCGGCAAGGCCCTGAAGCTGCGCCGCTACCGCGAGGATTGATCGCGCAGCGATAAACGAAAAGCCCCGCCAAGTGCGGGGCTTTTTCGTTTCTGGCCTGTAGCCCGGATGCAATCCGGGGCCGATGGGCTTGCCAGGCGCGTAGCCCGGGTTGAGCGCGCCGATACCCGGGCAAGGCCCTGCGCGCCGGTTCAGCCGAAGCGGTAGATATCCATGCCCAGCGCCCCATAGGTGAAGCCGGCATGCTCCAGCTTGAAGGCGCCACCGGCACCGCGGGCGAAGAACAGCGGCAGCAGGTGCTCGTCCGTGGGGTGATTGCGCGCCGCGTGCGGCGCCAACTGGCGGTAGCGGTGCAGGGCGTCTTGGTCGTCGGCTTCGAGTTGGGCCACCATCCAGTCGCGAAACTCCCTGGCCCAGGGGGTGACGACCTCGGGGCCGGCGCGCCAGTCGAGTTCACCGAGGTTGTGGGTGATGCTGCCGGAGCCGATCAGCAGCACGCCTTCGGCGCGCAAACCGACCAGGGCGCGGCCGACGCGGGTCTGCAGCTCGGGGCCGAGCTGGCTGGGTAGCGACAGTTGCAGCACGGGGATGTCGGCGGCCGGGTACAGCAACGACAGTGGCACCCAGGCGCCGTGATCGAAGGGGCGCTGCGGGTCGAGCGCGGCGGGCAAGCCGGCATCGCTCAGGCGCTGGGCAATCTCTGCTGCCAGCGCAGGCGCGCCGGGGGCCGGGTACTGCACGGCATACAGGGCGGGCGGAAAGCCGCCGAAGTCGTGCCAGGTTTGCGGGCGCTCGGCACTGGTCAGTTGCAGGCGATCGCTTTCCCAGTGCGCCGAGACCACCAGCACGGCGCGCGGGCGCGGCAACTCGGCCGCCAGGCGGGCCAGGGCCGGGCCGCTGGCGCCCGGTTCGAGGGCGAGCATGGGGGAGCCGTGGGAGATGAACAGCGAAGGCAGCATGGTGCTAACTCCTGGAGTAGGATGCTGCCATCTTGGTGGCTGGACCTATCCGATACCAGCATAAATTCTTGAGCCTTATCATCGATTTACCTGGAGGTTTTGCGTGCACGAAAGTTTTTGGCAGGAGCGCTGGGCGCGCGATCAGATCGGTTTTCACCTGGATCAGGTCAATCCCTACCTGCAACGACACTGGCCGGCGCTGGCGGTGCCTGTGGGCGCGCGAGTGCTGGTGCCGCTGTGCGGCAAGAGTCTGGATCTGGCCTGGCTGGCCGGCCAGGGCTATCGCGTGCTGGGCGTGGAGCTGGCGGAAAAGGCCGTGCAGGACTTCTTCGCCGAGCAGGGCCTGCAGGCCGAGGTCGTCCGGCACGGGGCGTTCAAGCTCTACCGCGCCGGCGCGCTGGAGCTGTGGTGCGGCGATTTCTTCGCCCTGCGCGCCGAGGATGTCGCCGATTGCCAGGCGCTGTTCGATCGCGCCGCGCTGATCGCCCTGCCGCCGGCGATGCGCGAGCGCTATGCGGCGCACCTGACGGCGATTTTGCCGCGCGGTTGCCGCGGCCTGCTGATCACCCTGGATTACGCTCAGAGCCAGATGGACGGGCCGCCCTTCGCCGTCGGCGACGACGAGGTGCAACGGCACTTCGCCGCCGCCTGGCAGGTGCAAGAGTTGCAGCGCGAGGACGTGCTGGCGGGCAACTGGAAGTTCATCCGTCACGAACTCAAGGCGCTGGACGAGGTGGTCTATCGGCTGGAGAAGCTTGTGTAGGCTGCGCCACGCGCGCCGCCAGGGATGCTGCACGCGGCCCTATGAAGCAAAAAAGGCGACCCGCAGGTCGCCTTTTCTTTGTTGCTTGCGATCAACCCAGGCGGCGCAGCGCCTCGATGCGATCTTCCAGCGGCGGGTGGCTCATCAGCAGGCCGGCCAGGCCGTTCTTCAGGCCGCCGTTGATGCCGAAGGCAGTCAGGCTGTCCGGCATGTTCACCGGTACGCCCTGTTCGGCGCGCAGGCGCTGCAGCGCGGCGATCATCGCGCCGGTGCCGGCCAGGCGGGCGCCGGCTTCGTCGGCCTTGAACTCGCGTTTGCGCGAGAACCACATGACGATGATGCTGGCCAGGATGCCCAGTACCAGCTCGGCGAAGATGGTCGCGACGAAGTAGCCGATGCCGTGGCCGTCCTCGTTCTTGAGGATGGCCTTGTCGACGAAGTTGCCGAAGATGCGCGCGAAGAACATCACGAAGGTGTTCACTACGCCCTGGATCAGCGCCAGGGTGACCATGTCGCCGTTGGCCACGTGGCCGATCTCGTGGGCCAGCACCGCGCGCACTTCATCCGGGGAGAAGCGCTCGAGCAGGCCCTGGCTGACGGCGACCAGCGCGTCGTTCTTGTTCCAGCCGGTGGCGAAGGCATTGGACTCGTAGGCGGGGAAGATACCGACTTCCGGCATCTTGATCCCGGCTTCGCGCGACAGCTCCTCGACGGTCTGCAGCAGCCACTGTTCGTGGCGGGTACGCGGCTGGGTGATGATCTGGGTGCCGGTGCTCATCTTCGCCATCCACTTGGAGATGAACAGCGACACCAGCGAGCCGGCGAAACCGAACACGGCGCAGAAAATCAGCAGGCTGCCATGGTTCTGGCCGGTGAAGCGATCGACCCCCAGCAGTTTGAGGGTGATGCTGGCGATGATCAGCACCGCCAGGTTGGTGGCCAAGAACAACATAATGCGCATCATGGTGTGAACGGACTCCTCACGGGGAAAGACGTACGAGTAATGCGGGCTATATAAGGGCGCGCCCCCCAGGGTTTCAACCAGCGACTATTTCAAACTATGTCGCCTGAACCCTGCAGGTTGCTCTCGAACAGCAGGCGGGTCAGGCGCGCGGTACGTTCGCCGTGTTGCTGGGTCAGCGCCTCGCGCAGTTGGAAGGCCAGGGTAGCATGCACCCGGCGCACGCTGGGCGGTAGCGCCTGGCCCTCGCCCACGGCGTGGGGAAGGGCCCGCGACAGGCGCAGGAAACCCTTCTCGGTCAGCACCGCCTGGTCCAGCGCGTCGTAGGCGATGGTCGACTCGAAGCGCAGATAGCCTTCCTCGGCCAGCCACAGCAGGGCGCCGAGACAGGCCTGGTGGCGCTTGCTCGGCAGGCCGAACTCGTCGGGCTCCTCGCGGCCGATCAGGTCCTCGACGTACAGCGCCAGCTTGCGCGGGAAGGCCTGATAGAGCAGCAGCAGGCCGCCGGCGGCGTCCTTATAGAAGTCGTCGATCTGCAGATCCATGCCGGCCTACTGGCTGTAGCCCTTGAGGAAGTTGCCGATGCGGCCGATGGCCTGCTCCAGGTCGTCGACCCTTGGTAAGGTGACCACGCGGAAGTGATCCGGCCAGGGCCAGTTGAAGGCGGTGCCCTGGACGATCAAGAGTTTCTCCGACAGCAGCAGGTCGAGGACGAACTTCTCGTCGTTGTGGATCGGGCAGACCTTGGGGTCGATCCGCGGGAAGGCGTACAGCGCGCCCATCGGCTTGACGCAGCTGACCCCGGGAATGTCGTTGAGCAGTTCCCAGGCGCGGTTGCGCTGCTCGAGCAGGCGGCCATTGGGCAGCACCAGGTCGTTGATGCTCTGGTAGCCGCCGAGCGCGGTCTGGATCGCATGCTGGCTCGGCACGTTGGCGCATAGGCGCATATTGGCCAGGATGTCCAGGCCCTCGATATAGCTCTGCGCCTTGTGCTTGGGCCCGGAGATGGCCACCCAGCCGGAACGGAAGCCCGCCACCCGGTAACTCTTGGACAGGCCGTTGAAGGTCAGGCACAGCACGTCCGGCGCCAGCGAGGCGGTGCTGATGTGCACGGCCTCGTCGTAGAGGATCTTGTCGTAGATCTCGTCGGAGAACAGCACCAGGTTGTGCTGGCGCGCCAGCTCGACGATATCCAGCAGCACCTCGCGCGAATACACCGCGCCGGTGGGGTTGTTCGGGTTGATCAGCACCAGGGCCTTGGTGTTGGGGGTGATCTTGGCGCGCATGTCGGCGACATCGGGGAACCAGCCGGCCTGCTCGTCGCACAGGTAGTGCACCGGCTTGCCGCCGGACAGCGCCACTGCGGCGGTCCACAGCGGGTAGTCGGGCGCCGGGATCAGCACCTCGTCGCCGTTGTTGAGCAGCGCCTGCATGGCCATCACGATCAGCTCGGAGACGCCGTTGCCGAGGTAGATGTCCTCGATGCCGACGCCTTCCACCTGCTTCTGCTGGTAGTACTGCATCACCGCCTTGCGCGCGCTGAACAGGCCCTTGGAGTCGCTGTAGCCCTGTGCGGTGGGCAGGTTGCGGATGACGTCCTGGAGGATTTCCTCCGGCGCCTCGAAACCGAACGGCGCCGGGTTGCCGATATTCAGCTTGAGGATGCGCTGGCCTTCCTCTTCCAGACGTTTGGCGTGCTTGAGCACCGGCCCGCGGATGTCGTAGCAGACGTTGGCGAGCTTGTTCGATTTGCTGACCTGCATGTAAGGGATCCCGAGCGATGGATAACCCGCCGAAGCACGCTGCAAAAGTCTCGCGACGGAGAATCTTGGCAGCCTGTAACGCGGGTGACAGACTGGCGTCGAATCATACGTGGCGGCCTGAGCGCGGCAAAGGTGCCAGTCCGGCTTTTTTAAGCGAGGATGCGCCCAGCTCGCGGCCAGGTAGCAGCGGCTTCCGCCGCGAACTCAATGCGCCCCGCGTACAACCAAGGCCAGCGCTGTCACGCATCGCCTGGCTTTTATCGAGGAGGAACCTTGCCCGTGGACAAACTCGACAAACCCCTGGAGGCCTGGCGCGAGGAACTGTCGCAGGAGCAGTTTCATGTCTGTCGCCTGGGCGGCACGGAGCGGCCCTTTACCGGCGAGTATCACGACAGCAAGACGCCGGGCGTCTATCACTGCGCCTGCTGCGGCGAGGCGCTGTTCGACTCCGACGCCAAGTACGACTCCGGCAGCGGCTGGCCGAGCTACTTCCAGCCGGTCAGCGACGAGGCGATCGCCCGGCTCGACGACTTCAGCCATGGCATGCACCGCATCGAGGTGAAATGCGCCAAGTGCGACGCCCACCTCGGCCACGTGTTCCCCGACGGGCCGCGGCCGACCGGGCTGCGCTACTGCATCAATTCGCTGTCGCTGAAACTGCTGCCGCGCGCTTGAGGGGGGGCGCCTGGCCGCCTCAGCCTTGCTGTCGGGACTGCTGCTGAGCCTTTTCCAGCTCGGCGCAGGCCTGCTGGATCATGCCTTCGGTAATCGGCACTTCGCGGCCCTGGCCATCGATGATAAAACCGCCCACCGGCATCTGCGGATGCTTGACCGGGGTGGCGGGGCGTTGGGCGGCAGTGTCGTGCAAGCTCATGGCCTGTCTCCTCATCAGTGATGCGCGCCAGTCTAGAGCGGCTAGATGAAGGCGCGGTGACAATTGCGACGGCGCAGTTCCGTCACAAAACACATAGCAAAGGTCGTATTGCAGGCGGCGTGCCAGCCTGTCTCGAACGAGGAATTCATGTCGCGTTTCCATATAGGTCTGATCATCAATCCGCTGGCCGGCCTCGGCGGCCCGGCGGCGCTCAAGGGCAGCGACGGCGTGGCCGAACAGGCGCTGGCCCTGGGTATCGAGCCGAAGGCGGCGCAGCGCACCCGTACCGCGTTGGAGCAGTTGCTGGGATTGCGCGAACGCATCGAGTTCGTCAGCTACCCGTGCGCCATGGGCGGCGATCTATTGGCGCAGCTGGGCTTCGCCCATCGCCTGCTGGGCGAGTTGGGCGCAGGCGCCACCACCGCCGAAGACACCCGCCGCGCCGTGCGGCAGCTGCAGGACGCGGGGGTGGCGTTGATCCTGTTCGCCGGTGGCGATGGCACGGCGCGGGACGTCTGCTCCGCGGTCAGGCAAGGGCAACCGGTGCTGGGCATTCCGGCCGGGGTGAAGATCCAGTCCGGCGTCTACGCCATCAGCCCGCGTGCCGCCGGCGAGCTGACCGCGCGCCTGGTCGAGGGTGGTCTGGTGCGCCTGACCAGCGGCGAGGTGCGCGATATCGACGAAAATGCCCTGCGCGAGGGCCGGGTCACCGCGCGCTGGTACGGCGAACTGTGCGTGCCGCAGGAAGGCGGCTATGTGCAGGCGGTCAAGCAGGGCGGGGTGGAGTCCGAGGAGCTGGTGCTGGCCGATCTCGCCGCCTGGCTGGAGGCGCAGTGGGAGTCGGGCGTGCGCTATGTGTTCGGCCCCGGCTCGACCCTGCACGGCCTGGCGCAGAACCTGGGGCTGGACACCACGCTGCTGGGCGTCGATGTGATCGAAGACGGGCGGGTGATCGCCCGTGACGTCAACGAGGCCGAGCTGCTGGCCCTGGTCGACGGGCATCCGGCCTATCTGCTGGTCACCGCCATCGGCGGCCAGGGCCATATCCTCGGCCGCGGCAACCAGCAGATCAGCCCACGCGTGCTGCGCGCCATCGGCCTGGAGCGCCTGCGCGTGGTGGCCACCAAGCGCAAGCTGGCCACGCTGGAAGGCCGCCCGCTGCTGGTGGACAGCGGCGAGGTGACCCTGGACGACGCCTTTCCCGATGCCGTGCGGGTCTGGGCCGGGTATAAGGAAGAACTGCTGTATCCCTTGGCTCGATAGGAGATCGCAATGCGCATACTGGTTCTACTGTTGGCCTGGGCGCTGGCGCTGGCCGCGCAGGCCATCGAGGCTGACAGGCTGGTGCTGGATGCGCGCCAGCAGGTCGGCGTGACCCTGAGCTATGACCCGGCTTACCGCCAGTTGAGCTATCCGGGCGGCGACGTGCCTATGGCCACCGGGGTGTGCACCGACGTGGTGATCCGCGCGCTGCGCCAGCAGGGGCTGGATCTGCAGGAGGCGGTGCACCGCGACATGCGCGGCAATTTCGCCGTCTATCCGAAGAACTGGGGGCTGAGCCGTCCCGACGCCAATATCGACCACCGCCGCGTGCCCAACCTGATGACCTGGTTCAAGCGCCAGGGTTGGTCGTTGCCGGTCGGTCAGGACGCTGCCACCTACCGGGCTGGCGATATCGTCACCTGGGATCTGGGGCGCGGCCTCACCCATATCGGCATCGTCAGCGATCGCCAGGCTCCCACGGGGACGCCGCTGATCCTGCATAACATCGGCCGTGGCGCTCAGGAGGAAGACATCCTCTTCGCCTACCGCATCACCGGCCACTACCGCGCGCTCGCTCGACAGGCGAGTGCCGCACCATGACTGAACCTGTACTGCCGCCCGGTCTCGTCGCTGGCGAGCGCGTCGTGCTGTTCGACGGCGTCTGCAAGCTGTGCAACGGCTGGGCGAAATTCCTCATCCGCCACGACCGTGCGCGGCAGTTTCGCCTGGCCTCGGTGCAGTCCGCCCAGGGGCAGGCATTGCTGGCCTGGTACGGGTTGCCCAGCGAGCGTTTCGACAGCATGGCGCTGATCGAAAATGGTCGCCTGCTGCTGCGTTCCGACGCCGTGCTGGGCATCCTCGCCCAGCTGCCCTGGCCCTGGCGGGGGCTGGCCGGGTTGCGGCTGATCCCGCGACCGCTGCGCGACTGGTGCTACGACCGCATCGCGCTGAACCGCTACCGCCTGTTCGGGCGGCATGACGTATGCCTGCTGCCCAGCGCCGACCACGCCGAGCGCTTTCTGCATGACTGAGCGGCCGCTGGTGCGGATGGCCTGGCTGGCGCTGGCTTCTATCTATTGCTGAGGCGACCCGAAACCCCATGACATCGCTGCTTTCCTCCCGTCAGCGCGGCGCCTTGCGCCTGGCCTGGCGCTTTATCGCGCCCTATCGCGGGCGGGTGCTGGGCGCCTTGCTGGCGCTGCTGTTCACCGCGGCGATCACCCTGTCCATGGGCCAGGGCATCAAGCTGCTGGTGGATCAGGGCCTGGCCACCCAGTCGCCGGCGGCGTTGCGCCAGTCGCTGGGGTTGTTCTTCGTCCTGGTGCTGGCCCTGGCGCTGGGCACCTACACGCGCTTCTACCTGGTGTCCTGGCTGGGCGAACGGGTGGTGGCCGATATTCGCCGGCGCGTGTTCGATCACCTGATTGAGCTGCACCCGGGCTTTTACGAGAGCAACCGCAGCTCGGAGATCCAGTCGCGCCTGACCGCCGACACCACCCTGCTGCAATCGGTGATCGGCTCGTCGCTGTCGATGGCGCTGCGCAACCTGATCATGCTGGTCGGCGGCAGCGTGCTGCTGGTGGTGACCAACCCCAAGCTCAGCGGCATCGTGCTGGCGGCGCTGCCGCTGGTGGTGGCGCCGATCCTGATCTTCGGCCGTCGCGTGCGCGCGCTGTCGCGCCTGTCGCAGGACCGCGTGGCCGACGTCGGCAGCTACGTCGGCGAAGTGCTCGGGCAGATCAAGACGGTACAGGCCTACAACCATCAGGACGAGGACAAACGCCGCTTTGGCCTGTCCGCCGAGGCGGCGTTCGCGGTGGCGCGCAAGCGCATCGCCCAGCGCGCCTGGCTGATCACCCTGGTCATCGTGCTGGTGCTCGGCGCCGTCGGGGTGATGCTCTGGGTCGGCGGTATGGATGTGATCGCCGGGCGCATTTCCGGCGGCGAGCTGGCGGCCTTCGTGTTCTACAGCCTGATCGTCGGCTCCTCGTTCGGCACCCTGAGCGAGGTGATCGGCGAGCTGCAGCGCGCCGCCGGTGCGGCCGAACGCATCGCCGAACTGCTGCGTGCGCGCAACGAGATCGCTGCGCCGCAACAGGGGCTGCAGCATTTGGCGCAGCCGGTGCGCGGCGAGATCGAGCTGCAGCATCTGCGCTTCGCCTATCCGGGGCGTCCGGAGCACTACGCGGTCGATGGCATCAGCCTGCAGGTGCGCGCTGGCGAGACCCTGGCGCTGATCGGGCCGTCCGGCGCCGGCAAGTCGACCCTGTTCGACCTGCTGCTGCGCTTCTTCGACCCGCAGGCCGGGCGCATCCTGATTGACGGCGTGCCGATCGAGCGGCTCGATCCGCGCGAGCTGCGTGCCTGCTTCGCCCTGGTGTCGCAGAATCCGGCGCTGTTCTACGGCACGGTGGAGGACAACATCCGCTACGGCCGCCTCGATGCCAGCCAGGCCGAGGTGGAAGCGGCTGCGCGCGCGGCGCACGCCCACGAGTTCATTCAGCGCCTGCCGCAGGGCTACCAGACCCACCTGGGCGACGCCGGCCTGGGGCTTTCCGGTGGTCAACGCCAGCGCCTGGCCATCGCCCGCGCCTTGCTCGCCGATGCGCCGATCCTGCTGCTCGACGAGGCCACCAGCGCGCTGGACGCCGAGAGCGAGCACCTGATCCAGCAGGCCCTGCCGCGCCTGATGGCCGGGCGCACCACCCTGGTGATCGCCCACCGCCTGGCCACGGTGAAGCAGGCCGAACGCATCGCGGTGATCGAGCAGGGGCGCCTGGCGGCCATCGGCAGCCACGCGCAACTGCTGGCCGGCAGCCCGCTCTATGCGCGCCTGGCCGAGTTGCAGTTCGGTGAGGCCGGCTAGCCCTTGGGTTTGATCGTCGCGGCCGCGCCGGCCGAGGCGAGGATGATGGCGCCAATCGCCAGCCATTGGTTCCAGCTCAGCTGCTCGCTGAGGAACAGCAGCCCGGAAAGCGCGGCGATGGCCGGCTCCAGGCTCATCAGGATGCTGAAGGTGCGCGCCGGCAGGCGGGTCAGGGCGACCATCTCCAGGCTGTAGGGCAGCGCCGAGGACAGCACCGCCACACCCAGGGCGATGGGCAGCAGATCCACCGAGAACAGGCTGCCGCCGACCTGCCACAGGCCGATGGGCAGCACCAGCAGGGCGGCGACCCAGGTGCCCAGAGCCACGGTCTGGCGGCCGTGGGCAGCGCCGGCCTTCTGCCCGAAGACGATGTACAGCGCCCAGCACAGCCCGGCGCCGAGGGCCAGGGCCATGCCCAGCGGGTCGAGCTGGGTCTGCGCCAGATCGCTGGGCAGCAGCAGCCACAGGCCGAAGGCCGCCAGGGCGATCCAGGCGAAATCCAGCAAGCGCCGCGACGACAGCAGCGCCAGGCCCAGCGGCCCGGTGAACTCCAGGGCCACGGCGACGCCCAGCGGAATGCTCTGCAGCGACATGTAGAACAGCAGGTTCATCCCGCCCAGGGCCAGGCCGTAGGCCAGCAGCGAGCGGTAGGCGGCCAGGTTCGGGCGGGTGCGCCAGGGCTGCATCACCAGCGACAGGATGATCGCGCCGAGCACCAGACGCAGCGCCGTGGTGCCCTCGGCGCCAACCAGCGGGAACAGGCTCTTGGCCAGCGAGGCACCGCTCTGGATCGAGATCATCGCCACCAGCAGCAGGCCGATGGGCGCGAGAAGGGCGGTGCGGGGCATGGGGCGGTCCTTGGCGGGCTAATCGGCTTTCAGGTGCATCTGAGCGTAGGTGCGCCGTGCGCACCGAGGGCCTGAACTTCTGCGGGAGCAAGAAAAAACCGGCCGCGAGGGCCGGTTCTTCGAGGCGCTGCGGCAGCTTAGCGGTATTCGCAGAGGTAGGCGGTGTCCACTGCCACCTTCAGCTGGAACTTGCTGTTGGCCGGTACGGTAAAGTTGCTGCCGGCCTCGAAGGTGCTCCAGCTGTCGCTGCCCGGCAGCTTCACGGTCAGGGCGCCGGCGACCACGTGCATCACTTCCAGCTGGCTGGTGCCGAATTCGTACTCGCCCGGGGCCATCACGCCGATGGTGGCAGGACCTTCGGCCATGGCGAAACCGATGGATTTGACGGTGCCGTCGAAGTACTCGTTGACCTTGAACATCTGCGATTCCTCGGGAGGGTTTAAAAAGGGGCCGCCAGTATGCCCAAGCGCCTTTTCTTCGTCATCAGTCTTTGAGCGGCAGCACCAGCGGCAACAGGCGAGCGGTGTTGCGCGCGTCGGTCAGCGCGCGATGTTGCGTCCCCTGGAACTGCAGGCCGGCCAGTTGCAGGGCGCTGTGCAGGCCGATCGGCCGCGGCAGCTGACGGGCCTTGGCGAAGGCCTGCTTGAGGTTCTGGTGCGGCACCGCGGCGAGCAGGCTGGCGAGCTGGTGCCGGCGCCATTCCTGCTCCAGCTGGCGGCGGTCGTAGTCGCCCCAGCTGCTCCAGCCCACCAGCCGCGGTGCGTGTTGGCCGAGCCAGCGCTCGAACTGCGCCCAGACCTGCGGCAGGGGCGCCGCGGCGTCGACCTCGTCCTGGCTGATATGGGTCAGCTCGCGGCAGAAGGCGGTCAGGCAGGGGCGTCGTTGCGGTTTGACGAAACGCTGGAAGTGATCGCGCTCATGACCGTCGGCGCCGACCAGGCTGGCGCCGATCTCGATGATTTCCATTTCCTCTACTGGCCAGCCGCCCTCGTCGGTGGTGGCTTCCAGGTCGATGATCAACCAATGTCCCATAGGCCCTCCCTTGCGTGCGCAGGCAGTATGGAAGGGCTTTCCGGCCAGGGCAAACCCCGTGTTAGGCTCTGCCGTCTATGTCTGGAGGAGGTAGCTATGGCGAAGGTCGCGTTTATCGGCTTGGGGGTGATGGGCTATCCGATGGCCGGGCACCTGGCCCGCAACGGCCATCAGGTGACGGTGTACAACCGCTCGCCGGGCAAGGCCGAACAATGGATGGCCGAATACGCCGGTAGCAGCGCGCCGACGCCGCGCGAGGCGGCCCAGGGCGCCGAGCTGGTGATGTGCTGCGTGGGCAACGACGATGACCTGCGCGGTGTGGTGCTGGGCGAGCAGGGCGCCTTCGCCGGCATGGCGCCGGGCGCCATCCTGGTCGATCACACCACGGCGTCGGCCGATGTCGCCCGCGAGCTGGCGGCGCTCGCCGCCGAGCGCGGCCTGGGCTTTCTCGATGCGCCGGTGTCCGGCGGCCAGGCCGGCGCGGTCAACGGCGTGCTGACGGTGATGGTCGGCGGCGAGGCCCAGGCCTATGCCAGCGCCGAGCCGGTGATCCAGAGCTACGCGCGGATGATCCGTCTGATGGGCGCTGCCGGCAGCGGCCAGCTGACCAAGATGGTCAACCAGATCTGCATCGCCGGCCTGGTGCAGGGGCTGTCCGAGGCGCTGCATTTCGCCCAGCGCGCCGGTCTCGACGCGCACGGCGCGATGGAGGTGATCAGCAAGGGCGCGGCGCAGTCCTGGCAGCTGGAAAATCGCCACAAGACCATGCTGGCCGGCGAATTCGACTTCGGCTTCGCCGTGGACTGGATGCGCAAGGACCTGTCGATTCTGCTCGACGAGGCGCGGCGCAATGGCGCGCAGTTGCCGGTGACCGCACTGGTCGACCAGTTCTACGCCGAGGTGCAGGCCATGGGCGGCGGGCGCTGGGATACGTCCAGCCTGCTGGCGCGCTTGCAGCGCGGCCGCTGATCGCGAAAGGCCTCGACTGGCTGGGCGCGCGAAATTAGCATCGCCGCCGTTCTATCCGCATGTCGAGGTTTGTCATGGACTGTCGTGCAGGCTGCGGTGCCTGTTGCATCGCGCCTTCCATCAGCTCGCCGATTCCCGGAATGCCCCAGGGCAAGCCGGCCGGCGTGCGTTGCATCCATCTGTCCGCCGAGCATCTCTGTGCCCTGTTCGGACGCCCGGAGCGGCCGGCGGTGTGCGTCGGCTTCAGCGCCGACGAACAGGTCTGCGGCGATAGCCGCGAGGCCGCCATCCGTCTGCTGGGGTGGCTGGAACAGGCCACGGCGGTGCCCTGAACGCTGGGAGTGTCGATGAAAGGAGGCGTGCGAGGCGCTCTGCTGGGCCTGCTGCTGTTGGTCGCGAGCGCGCCGGCCGCGGAGCTGCAATGGCGGTTGGCCCGGGAGGAGGGCGGTGTGCGCGTGTACCTGGCCGAGGTGTCGGGTTCGCGCTACCAGGCCTATCGCGGCGTGGTCACCCTGCGCACGGATATGCCGACCCTGCTCGCCCTGCAGGAGGACGTCGCCGCCTCCTGCGCCTGGATCTACGCCTGCAGCGAGCAGCGCCTGCTCGGCAGCGAAGGCGCGCTGAGCTGGATCTACAGCCGTTACGCCACGCCCTGGCCGGTGGCGCCGCGCGATTCGGTGCTGCAGGTCGCCACCGAGGTCGGCGCCGACGGCAGCGTCACCCGTCGGCTCACGGCGGCGCCGACGCGCCTGCCGGAGCAGCGCGGCTATGTGCGGCTGCGCAAGCTGGAGGGCATCTGGCGCTTGCGGCCGCTGGGCGAGGGCCAGGTGGAGGTGGTCTACCAGGCGCATACCGAGCCGGGCGGCAGCGTGCCGTCCTGGCTGGCCAACAGCTTCGTCGTCGATGCGCCGCTGCAGACGCTGAAAGCGCTCAAGGCGCTGGTCGAGGGTTCTGGGCGGAAGTAGGGGTTATCCGCGATATTTCGCGGATAAAGCCGCCCTGTTGGAGAAAGATCGCCGCATGTACTGCGAGCCAATAAAAAAGGCTGCCATCGGGCAGCCTTTTTCGCGTCGCGCTGGCGATCAGTCGCGGCCGCTCGGCAGGTCGCGCTGCTCGTAGCCAGTGTACAGCTGGCGCGGACGGCCGATCTTGTACGGGCTGGAGAGCATTTCCTTCCAGTGCGAGATCCAGCCGACGGTACGCGCCAGGGCGAAGATCACGGTGAACATGGAAGTCGGGATGCCGATGGCCTTGAGGATGATGCCCGAGTAGAAGTCGACGTTCGGGTAGAGGTTGCGTTCCTTGAAGTACGGATCGTTGCGCGCGATCTCGTCGAGCTTCATCGCCAGTTCCAGCTGCGGGTCGTTGATGCCCAGCTCGGCCAGCACTTCGTCGCAGGTCTGCTTCATCACCTTGGCGCGCGGGTCGAAGTTCTTGTACACGCGGTGACCGAAGCCCATCAGCTTGAACGGGTCGTTCTTGTCCTTGGCCTTGGCGATGAACTTGTCGATGTTCTCGACGCTGCCGATCTCGTCCAGCATGCTCAGCACCGCCTCGTTGGCGCCGCCGTGCGCCGGGCCCCACAGCGCGGCGATGCCGGCGGCGATACAGGCGAAGGGGTTGGCGCCGGAAGAGCCGGCCAGGCGTACGGTGGAGGTGGAGGCGTTCTGCTCGTGGTCGGCGTGGAGGATGAAGATCTTGTCCATCGCCTTGGCCAGTACCGGGCTGATCGGTTTGATCTCGCACGGGGTGTTGAACATCATGTGCAGGAAGTTTTCCGCGTAGTTCAGGTCGTTACGCGGGTACATCATGGGCTGGCCCATGGAGTACTTGTAGGTCATGGCGGCGATGGTCGGCATCTTGGCCACCAGGCGCATGGCCGAGACTTCGCGGTGCTGCGGGTTATTGATGTCCAGCGAGTCGTGGTAGAAGGCGGAGAGGGCGCCGACCACGCCGCACATGATGGCCATCGGGTGGGCATCGCGGCGGAAACCGTTGAAGAAGCTCTTCAGCTGCTCGTGAACCATGGTGTGGTTCTTGATGGTGCCGACGAACTTGGCCTTCTCTTCCTTGCTCGGCAGTTCGCCGTTGAGCAGCAGGTAGCAGGTTTCCAGGTAGTCCGATTGCTCGGCGAGCTGTTCGATGGGGTAGCCGCGGTGCAGCAGGATGCCCTTGTCGCCGTCGATGTAGGTGATCTTCGACTCGCAAGAGGCGGTCGACATAAAGCCAGGATCAAAGGTGAACCGACCCGTGGCGGTCAGGCTCCGCACATCGATTACATCGGGACCCATGGTGCCGGTCAGAACGGGCAGTTCGACGGGGGCATTGCCCTCGATGATCAACTGCGCTTTTTTGTCAGCCATATGTGGCCTCCTAGTTATGCTTG
>MTEW01000707.1_pt2 | contig 17349 bp, 17 predicted proteins | sample 1042681 | NCBI WGS metagenome assembly MTEW01 (sample SAMN06185811, study PRJNA358809) | soil metagenome | isolation source: soil biostimulated with citrate as carbon source | place: India | collected 2015-05-23
CGCTTCACCCGCGCCTACCGCGACCTCCAGCATTTCTGGGACGCCGAAGCGCAAAAGCGCGTCAAAGTCGGGCGCAAACCACTGGGTTTCGAACAACTGCTGACGGTTGAAAGCCACGACGCCCACCTGCGCATGGTGCGCCACCTAACCAGCACCGCTCGCCCCGCCATCGTGATCGCGGGTAACGGCATGTGCAGCGGAGGCCGCATCGTCAACTACCTGAAAGCCATGCTGGGCGACAAACGCCACAACGTGCTGTTCGTGGGCTACCAGGCAAACGGCACGCCTGGTCAACTGATCCAGAAGCACGGGCGCAGAGGTGGGTATGTGGACCTCGATGGCGAGCGCTTCGATATCCATGCCGGCATTCACACCGTCGGTGGCTATTCCGCCCATGCGGACCAGAAAGGGCTGGTGAACTTCGTGACTCGCATGCGGCATTGGCCGAGCGAGATTCGACTCGTGCATGGCGAGCATGCAGCCAAGGCCGCCCTCAGAAAACAACTCACCACGCACTACCAGCAACGCAACACCGCTGCTGCTATACGCGACCCCATAAGCACATCCGAAGAAGCACTCCACAAGGACGTGCGGAGCAAGAAATGACGATCAAGACCCTCTGTGTTTTCGGCACCCGCCCAGAAGCCATCAAAATGGCCCCTCTCGCACTGGCCCTGGCCGCTGATGAAAGTTTCGATGCCAAGGTGTGCGTGACCGGGCAACACCGGGAGATGCTCGATCAAGTGCTGGACTTGTTCGATATCAAACCGGACTTCGACCTGAACATCATGAAGCCCGGCCAGGACCTGACGGACGTCACCAGCGCAATCCTGCAGGGCATGAAAAGTGTCTTCGCCACCTTCAAGCCCGACGTGGTTCTCGTTCACGGCGACACGGCCACCACCTTCGCCGCCAGCCTAGCCGCCTACTACCAGCAGATTCCCGTGGCACACGTGGAGGCAGGCCTGCGTACCGGTAACATCTACTCGCCATGGCCGGAAGAAGCGAATCGAAAGCTGACTGGCGCCTTAGCCACTATCCATTTCGCCCCTACTGTCACCTCCCAGACCAACCTGCTCCGCGAAGGCATTGATCCCAAGGCGGTCATTGTCACTGGCAATACCGTAATCGACGCATTGCTGGATGTGATCGCCCGTCTCGACAGGGATCCACAACTCCAGGCCGAAGCCGCCAAACCGCTCGAACTCCTGAATCTCAACCGCAAGATCGTGCTGGTTACAGGCCACCGCAGAGAAAGCTTCGGTGGTGGCTTCGAGCGCATCTGCCAAGCATTGATGGAAGTTGCCCAACAGCATCCCGAAGTGGATATCGTCTATCCGGTCCACCTCAACCCGAATGTCCGCGAGCCAGTGAACCGCCTGCTGACCGGCATCCCGAATATTCACCTCATAGAACCGTTGGACTACCTGCCGTTCGTGTACCTGATGAGCCGCTCGCACATCATTCTTACAGACTCGGGTGGCATTCAGGAGGAAGCGCCGTCCCTGGGCAAGCCAGTACTGGTCATGCGAGACACGACCGAGCGGCCTGAAGCCGTTGCTGCTGGCACGGTTAAACTTGTCGGTACAGACACCGCGAATATCGTTCGCGAACTCAACGTACTGCTGAATAACCCCGACGCCTATCGAGCCATGAGCTACGCCCATAACCCATATGGGGATGGTAAAGCGTGTGCCAGCATATTGAAAACCCTAGCTAAAACAGTAAGTGCGTAGGACTAACATCATGGCGACACATATTTTCAGAAGCCTACCTCTTCAGGCAGACTCCAGAACGCTCAGAAACTCAGAAATTTTCAAAACATGCAGCTCAAAAATATATACGTGGGAAAATAACGACAATCAACAAAAAGCAAAAAGCTTTCCATTAAAAAAGAGCGGAAACAAATTAACCAAGACCGCGAAATTTATAGCTTTCTCCTTCTGGGTCCCACTTCAGGTCCTCCTACATGCAAAAAAAGGAGATCTCGTAGTATTCATGGACCTAGAGACCGCTGCATTAGGAGTCTTTGCAGCAAAAATAAAAAAAGCCACCTCTCTCTTTGACATCGTAGACCCGTTCGCTCAGACAAAAATAAAAAAAATATGGCTGCAAAAACTAGCCAACAAACTTGAAACAAAATTAGCGGATCTAGCAGACCATGTTGTCGTTCCACACGAATCAAGAATCAAATACTATGAAGACCACTCCACTAAACTCAACAACAAGGAAAATGCATTAATTATAGAAAATGTGCCAAGCCTCACAAGCAAATCCACCTCAACAACCCAAAAAGCTCAAAAAAAAATCACTATCGGATACTTCGGCACATTAGATAAGGAGAATAGAGGAATCGAATGGCTGACTGAATTTTGCATTCGGCTGCCAGAAAAATACAACCTATTAATAGGCGGCGGCGGGGCTCTAAACGACTTCATGCGTGAGAAAGCAGCAGCAAATGAGAACATTAATTTCATTGGAAGCTATAACCCCGTAGATTTATCAAGGCTTTACAGCAAAATCGATTTCACGTGGGCCTACTACTCTCCAAAGCTATCACTTCACAAATACGCAGCTCCGAACAAATTTTATGAGCATCTATTCTTTTTAAAGCCCATAATAACATCAGAATGCATACCCCATTCAGATATAATAACCGCACTAAATAGCGGAATAATCATAAACGCCGAAAGCAATCTAACAGAAAATTTCGAAGATCTAAGCAGATCAATTGAACACTATATGTTATCAGCCTCCAATTCAGAAATATCAATGAGTGAATACTGGAGCAAAAACTACGAAAATTACTATGAAAACCTCATTAAAAGTGAAGTTATCAGAAAAATTAAATGCAAATAATTAAAAGCCTCGCCAGCATTATTCTCGCGAGAGTCTCCTCAGTTTTAGGCTTCTTCCTGCTGGCTGCGGCCATGGATGCAGAAAACTTCAGCAGATATGCCTTCTATTTCTCGTTCTGGCAGATATCGTCTCAAGCAATAGGTCTTCAAATAGGAGTAACATTGTTCAGGGTTGGCAATACAATCGAGCACTCAATAAGCGCCAGATCCATATTCACGCTCTTGAAAAAAGTGTCAGGAGTGGCAACCCTGACATTTATGATAGCATTGTCCGCAGATAACGTTTATTTGTCCGCAATACTAATGGCATTAATCTTCAGCACATTCTACGCCATATCTGAATATGCGCGCTCACAAATTTCCGAAGCTTCCATTTACGCAATCCATGCATTACCCGGACTCCTGTATATCACCATCTTCATCTCTTCATGGTGTACCGGCACCAACTACTCCTTCATTGAAATAATTACTATTGAAGCTCTTTCATATTTCCTTGGCTTTCTCTTAATTATTAGATTCTTACCCCAAGAAACCAGCAAAAACTCCTGCACAAGCACCGCCCTGCGGAATATTTATCCAGCGTGGAAGCAGATATCTTTACCTTTAATCCCGAACAATCTTATCTGGTATATTTATTTCAACTTACCTCAAGTACTACTTCATTTCGCTGAGACAGATCCTGAAAAATACAGAACGCAAGCACTTGTCTTTCGTACGATCTTAGCCCTAGCGACCGTTACGTCAAACCTATCACTTCCTTTTCAAAAGAAAGTAGTTTCTATTTTTGAGGAAAACCAACACCAGTACCAAAACTTAAAAAAAAATATCACTCTCCGCTTGCTGCCTACTTCACTGCCGTTAATTTGTGCAGCGGGCGGCATTTACTCCCTTATAGTCTCAAACTTACGAACCGCGCCGCTTAATCCCGACTTGCTCGAGATTACAAAGGAAATTTATATCCAACTCTCACTAATTACATGGCTATTCTTCTCAATATTCACTTTCGGCCATTTTCTACTTGCGGAAAAAAACTCAAAAATTGCTGCAAAAACAATGCTGGCAGGTTTCCCTTTCTACTGCGGAGTATTCTTTTCTGCGAATTTACTAGGACTCAGCATAGAGCTATCAGCAATATACGCCCTAATTACCGCACTATTAGTAACACTAACTCTAAGATATTCGCTTAATTGAAACCCACCCAACATGATCAAAAAACTATCAAAAGCCATCTTACCTTTAAAGCTTTACAACTTCATAAGGCTCAAACCCAGAATAACCATAATAAGCAGAAGCCTTCATAGAAAGATAAAACGAATAAACTCAGAAGCATGGAAGAATAACCCCGACAACCGAGGCGACACCTTAGGGATAATTAGAAAGCAGGCTCACATCATCGACAAAGGACTTCAAAGCCCACTCAGAAAGCCAGGGCACGGCATCCCTCTTTCAGCGGAACTCAGAAGCAACCTAGACATTAATAGTGCATCGGCCCAACACACCACAGAGTGGGCAAAAGAGCTTCTTCGCCACCACTCCTCACTCCAAGAGAATAAATTATCTGCTGAGGAATATAGCGACTTTACAATAGAAACAAGAAACAACATTGCTCCACAAAGAATTCTAGAATTCATGAAGGAACGGCGCTCCATTCGACATTTTGAGGAGGGAAAGCTCCCTACCAAAGAAATTATTATCAAAGCCCTTGAAGGGGCGATCTGGGCGCCATCAAGTTGCAACAGACAAACGATAGTTAACTTCTTTACCGTATCTCCTGCGCTGTCTATTAAATGCGCACAGCAAAACAAGGGCGCTACCGGTCTGTCCGGAAAGTTTTGTTTCATATCTGTCTGCTATGACACAAGATCGTATCATCTGCCGCAAGAATCATTAACAGGAATGATTGATGCCTCACTAGGAGCACAGAATATTCTACTCCTCATCCATTCGTTAGGACTGGGGGCATGCGTTCTTAACTGGTCTCACGCTGACGATATAGAAGACGAGAACCTCCGAAGCCTGCTGAATATCCCAAACCATTGCGAGATTGCTTTTAATATAGTTGTAGGGTTCCCAAAAACCGGGGCGCCTGTACCAGGAAAGAAGATCCAGTCTGACTACATCATTGAGGCAAAATGAAAGTACTTATCTTAAACCACTGTTCGCACAACAAAGGTGATAACAGTGTTCTGCACTACCTGATGGAGTGCATTGATATAGTCACAAGTCGCACAGCCGACTTCACTGTATCCTGCAGCGACGGCAAGCCTCCTTTCTGGCTAAGCAAACACATTGATACGACTTACTGGCCTGGCGGAAAAATATTTAAGTCCCCACAATCAACGAAACTCGGGAACTTTATAAGCAGAGCCAATTTCTATGTAATGCGAAAAGTAATCTACAAAGGATTCCTATTTTCATATTCAAAGAATATGAAAACGACATCAAAATTAATCGCAAACCTATTCCTCGGCCAGAAATTAATTAAATCTATACGTGACGCTGACCACGTAATTTGCACTGGTGGGCATCACATCTCCAACGTTCTAGAAAAAGATTGCATAAATCCGCAACTCATTGCCCTGTGCCTGAGTGATTTATACGGAAAAAAGACAACACTTTGGTCTCAGTCAATCGGTCCCTTCGCAGGAGCACCTGATTACGCGCTAAATGCAATTTCGAAAAGTTTTAACTCAGCTAAACACATCTTCGTCCGCGATCAACTGAGCATTGATTGCACAAGCTCCATATCCAAGAATAGTGTTCAGAAAGCGCCAGACAGCGTATTCCTCTCCAGTCTGCTACCAGATCAATCCGATTCCTCAGAAAACCTGATCGTGTGCGCGGTATATACCGCAGGAATAAGCAATCAAGAATATTTGGAAGAATATTTGATGTCTTGGTCAACGGTATCAAGAGCGCTGGAACAACAAGGGCTTAAAGTTATATTCATCCCCATGCAATACAAAGGCTACGGCGGGGATGAGCGTGACTTTCTAAAGAAGCTTGTAGCTTCCTGCAACAGCAAAAACATCTCTTATGTAGACGAAGACAGCTCCCCAAAACAAACAATTGAACTATTCAAAAGAGCAAAATGCATTATTGGCCACAAGACACACTCCGTGATTTATGGGCTTGCTCTTGGAGTACCGACTGTCGCAATTGCGTACCACGAAAAGACAAACTATTTCATGTCTTTATACAACTTAAAAGACTATGTTTTCCCCGAAATAATAGGACACGAAACACATATCGTAGCAGCAGCTCTTTCAGCAATAGAAAGCGCTAACAGCATTGAAATAAAAGCTCAAAGCAAAACCTATGGAGACCAACTTCTGAACAACATGAAGTTATCCATAGGCACCTAATTTAATAATTGCAGATAACAACCTGTAGCCCGCAACATGCCAAAAATAGACAAACCCAAGATAATCTTGTCATTCTTTATAATATGCTGCTTTGCAAATTTGTCAGCAGCACTATTAATTCATCTCTTTGGGGATTCGCTATTTTTCTTGGTTGGACTCAAAGACGCCGCACTCTTCTCAACCTTACTTATCAGTTTGTTGATCTACAGAAGCGCAACATCCACGATCACGTACCTAGTGATAATCGCCGCATTCTGCTTGATATTCATTCTCACATCGCTGCCTAATGAAACGAAACCACTTGCAGTATTTTCAGGCCTTCGGCAAATAATAACCGTACTTTTAATCATCACATTAGGCCAAACGCTCGCAGACAGCTGCATTGACAAGCAGCGAAAGACGCTGAAATATTTAATGAACTTAGGCTTGGCAATTCTTCTCATAGGAATTGTCGAACGCTTCACTCATGCATGGTCGCTCTTCATAAAAGAGTATTTTCTTCTTAAGAATATTGGAGTTCTTCCGAATGGTTACCCATTCATCTTAATAGAACCACTTTCGTTCTTTAATGAGTTTGAGGGAGTAACTGGTTTTTTAAGGGCTTCTTCAACATTTTTAGATCCTATAAATTTTGGCCACGTGATGGTTTTCTGGTACTTCCTTGCAGACGAGCTAAAAACAACAAAACTAAAACCTCTATTCGCTGCAGCAGTCCTTCTGTCATTCTCTAAGGCAGCCATTCTTCAGCTAGTCATCGTTATTCTCTTTAGAACAAAAAGAATCCCCGTCGCACTGAAGGCGTTAATGTGCTTTTCCGCTGTATCCTTTAGCCTTTTCTTCATTATGCAGCACGCGGGATTTGAATCGCACCAACGAGGGCTAACCAATAGCCTTTCTAGCCTTACTGTTTTCGGCTTAGGTCTAGGCGAAGCTGGAAATGTGAGCTCAATGTATGATAGCAATGAATCAAACATAGGCGACAGTTTCATCGGAGCCTTAATTGGCCAGATAGGCGTTATCGGATCAGCCATCTGGTTTATCCTAATAGGATCTCAGCTTTATCGCTGCTGGCACCTAAACAGAACCCTCTCTTTAATCCTAGTATCGCAACTAGGCTTAAGCATACTAACGGAAAACTCGTTCAATTTCCTGTCATTACTTCCCGCAGCCTTTATGTGCGGATACATCACAAGATCTCGAATAAAACCAAGCTTGTTCCCTTCGAAATCAGAATATCTCTACAGATAGAAAAAGAAAGTACGTAAGCAAATGAAAACCCAACAAGCGCAAAAGAAGCTATCAATTCTAGGTATACGCGGAATACCTGCTGAGCACGGTGGATTCGAGACCTTTGCTGAAAAACTTTCCCTACATTTGGTTAAAAATGGCTGGGAAGTTACTGTGTACTGTCAAGAAGAGCTAAAACAGCAGCGAGAAGTTACATATAGCACTTGGAATAGGGTGAACCGCATCCACATACCAATAGGTTCCTCTGGAGCCAAGTCAACAGTGCTTTTCGACTGGGCATCTATAAAATACGCACTAAAAAAAGATGGCTTGTTCCTGACACTCGGATACAACACAGCAATCTTCAACGTTCTGCAACGGATATGCGGCCAAACCAATATAATAAATATGGATGGCATAGAGTGGCGGCGAGACAAGTGGGGAAGCATTGCCAAGACTTGGTTCTGGCTGAATGAACGCGCCGGATGCTGGATTGGCAATCATTTAGTAGCAGACCACCCTAAAATAAAAGAGCACCTTTCTACCCGCGTTACGGAAAATAAAATCACTATGATTCCGTACGGCGGAGATGAGGTCACGGACGCGGATAAGGCGTTACTTTTGCCCTACGATATCCAGCCGGAAAAATTCTCGGTCATCATCGCTAGACCCGAACCAGAAAACTCATTCCTCGAAATGGTACGGGCGTTCAGTCGAAAGAATCGTAATCACAAACTAGTAGTGCTAGGAAATTTTCAACCCAACAGCAATGGCTTCCACCGTCAGGTGATGAATTCGGCTAGCGATGAAGTTGTCTTTCCTGGAGCTATATATGAGGCACCTGTAGTTCAAGCCCTTAGGTTCTTCAGTCGGTTTTATTTGCACGGGCACCGCGTAGGAGGAACAAACCCTTCTCTGGTAGAAGCATTAGGCGCTGGGTGCGCAGTGATTGCTCACGACAACCACTTCAACCGCTGGGTTGCCGGAGATGAAGCCGCCTATTTCAAAGATGAAGATGGATGCGCGGCTCTATTTGAGAGCCTTATCCAAGATGACGATGCCGTTTCCCGGATGAGAGCAGCCAGTCGTTCACGCTTTTATGAGCGTTTCACTTGGGAAAAAGTGCTTGCGGAGTACGAAGAACTACTGACTCGTTGGCACCCCACGAAATAAACAAAATACGTATTCGTCATTTTTTTGACGAAACTTGCGTAGGTTCGCCTTTACATTCGGCGCAGAGTCGTACTGCTGTTACTTTCCAAAGCGTTCGAATCCCCAACCTTGAACTTGAGCGACGGTACGCCGTACGACATTTCGGACTTTTAGTTTTCTGATTCCGGCTTGCCGGAACCATGATTTCTACCATACCCTGTGCAACTATCCGTTCCCCAGGGACACTACCCCCTCAAAAGGAGCATGACCATGAAAAAAATTCTGACTCTCGTTACTGCTGCCGCCTTCAGCACCTCGCTGATGGCCGCTGAGACCTCCGCGCCCGCCAATGCTGATAAACCTGCTGCTGGTACTCCTGGCTCTACTTCCGGTCTGACCCTGTCCACCCCGATCGCGGGCGGCGTGACCCTGGGTACTGGCCTCGCTGTTGGCGCTGCTGCCATTGCAGCTGGCGTTGCGGCTTCCAATAGCGGCGGCGGTGGTAACGACAGCACCCCGGGCGCTGGCGGTACCACCGGTACGACTGGTACTACCGGCACTACCGGCACCACCAACTAAGCAAGACGCTTGGTTGCTGCATCTTGAAACCTCCCGGCGCCGCTGGGAGGTTTCGCATTGGGCCCTGTAACTTCCGGCCCCGGTTGATCGTCACAGCTCCCGACTGTTTGCGCACCTGCCTGCAGCCTGCCGACATGCCCATGTTGGTCCGGACATCAACGCCGTAACCCACATCCTGGATTCCGAGTCAGGCCCTGCCCTTTTGGCATCGCTTGGCCCCACGCACAAGATCACCCGACATGAATCGCGCACTCCCCCTGGCCATGCTGCTTGGCCTCACCCTGCAAGGCTGTATGTTCTCCCCTGGCCAGCACATGGATTCCGGCAATCTGGTGCGCGAGGGTTCCCCTGAAAGCAGCCGTATCGAGCTGGTGCCCATCACGCCGAAACTGGTTGCCATCGAGTCCGCCATGAATGGCACCCAGGTAGCCCCTGAGTTGCTGAGTTTCCAGCCCGGCGAGTACCGGATTGGTGCCGGTGACCTGATCTACATCACCGTATGGGACCACCCCGAGCTCACTGCGCCGTCCGGCCCGCAGCAGCAGATCGAGGCCAACGGCCGTCTGGTACGCCCGGATGGCACGCTGTTCTATCCCTATGTGGGCAATGTCGAGGCCGCCGGCAAGACCATTGAAGAACTGCGCTCGCTGATCGCCTCGCGCCTCACCAGTGTGGTGACCGAGCCTCAGGTGGATGTCAGCGTGCTGCGCTTTGCCAGCCAGAAGGTCATCCTCTCCGGCGCCTTTGGCAAAACCGGCCCCGTCCCCGTCACCAACACCCCCCTTACCCTGCTGGACGCGGTAGGCCAGGGCGGCGTGCAAGCTGGCGCCGCCGATATTGCCGGACTAGTGCTCAAGCGGAATGGCCGCGAGTACCTGATCGACCTCGATACGCTGAACCGCAAGGATTCGGTCCTGCACAAAATCTACCTGCGGGACGGCGACCAGATTCACCTGCCCTACAACGACAACAAGAAGGTCTATCTGCTGGGTGAGGTAAGCAGCGCCCGCGCCCTGTTCTTCAAGGGCAGCAGCATGAACCTGACGGATGCCCTGGGTACCGTCGGTGGCCTGCGCCAGGAAACCTCCAGCGGCAAGGAGGTGTATGTGATCCGCGGTGTGGATGACCTGCAACGGGACGTTGCCAAGGTCTACCAGCTCAACCTCAAGTCCCCGTCGGCCTTTATCGTGGCCGAGCACTTCAAGCTGCAGCCGCAGGACGTGGTGTATGTAGGCCCGGCAGATGTCACCCGCTGGAACCGCTTCATCAGTCAGGTGTTCCCATCCGCCAACCTGCTGCGCACCGGCTTCGCCATTCAGGATGACATGAGCGACAACAGCAACTGAGTGGTCATGACGTGAAAATTGCACGCTTGGCCTTGTTGCCGCTTTCCGTAATGCTCCTGAGTGCCTGCAACCCGCTGATGCGGGCGAGCTGGGACACGCTCAAGGCCGCCACCCAGGGGCCACAGCCCCTGGAACTGACCCAGGAGCAGGTTGATGCCGTTCCCTACTACCAGATCACTATCGCCGCCCCCTCCGGGGAGGCCGTGATGGCCCTGGTGCGCCTGCAGGAGGGTGTGCAGTTCTGGCTCGCCTCTACCCAGCAGGTGCTGATGATGGAGGATGGCCTGGCCATCCGCTCCGTGGGGTTCAATGACAATCTCGATGGCACCCGTTTTGTCGGCGAGTCGCCCTTCCGAACAGGCCTGCATCGCATTGCGGATGGGCTGCGTGCCGAGCGCCAGGTGGATTTCGCCGGGCGTTACCAGATGGGTACCCGGCTGATCAGTCATTTCGAGAAGAAAGGGTTGGAGACGGTGCGCATCCTCGACCGCGACCTGGAGTTGTTGCGCATTGATGAGCACATCGAGATGCCCGAGCTGGGCTACTCGGCCCGCAATCAGTACTGGGTGGACCCCGCTGATGGTTTCATCCTGGCCAGCGTCCAGCATGTAACCCCCGAGCTGCCCTTGCGAATCCTGCAGGTGCGTCCATTGCGGCCGGAACATGGGGCCGAGTGAGCGATGCTCGACCTCTAAATGCATAACCTTGGGTGGCCCGGTGCGGGTGGCGAAAGATCGTTCGCCAGCAAGCTGGCTCCTACAGAAGATTGAACCGATTTCACAATGAGCTTGCGCCCTTCCTGGCTGCTGCTGTGCAGCGCACTTTTCGCCTACGCCATAAATGCTGCCCCGACTGTGACGGTCGAGGGTGATGCCGCCGCGCCCGGCCAGTTTCCCGTGACGGCTATGACTCGCCTGCACGATGTGCTGCTGCCCGCGCAGGTCAGCCCCAACGCCTATCTGCTGGGCGCGGCCTGGCTGCATCGCCCTCTTATCCAGGAGCAGACGCGCCTGAAGTTAGGCGTGCTATTCGACCTGGCCACCCTCGAGCGTAACGCGCTGCTGGATAACCGCCCGGCCCTGGCGGAACTGGCCAGAAGCCTCACGGCCAAGGTCCAGGCGATGCCGGTAACCGGCCGCCGCGTGGCGGAGCTGGACCCGGTGAAAGTGGAACTCAACCACGAGCACAACCTTGAACTCAGCGCTGGCGATCGCCTGATCTACCCGGTACGTCCCACGTATGTGCGGATTGAGGGCGCAGTCCTGGCCGAATGCCAATTGCCCTTCGTGCCCCTGCAAGCGGCCAGGGACTACTTGGAAGCCTGCCCCCGGCATGCAGAAGCCGACCTGGATGAACTCTTTGTGGCCCAGCCCGATGGCCGTGTGCAGCGCCAGGGCATTGCACTGTGGAACCGCACCGATGCGCCACCGCCACCCGCGCCTGGCGCACGCATCTATGTACCCGTACGCGGTGCCGGCCTGGGTGACGCGACGCCAGACCTGAACGCCGAATTCGCCACCTTCATTGGCACCCAGCCGCTGGAGGTGGCCCCGTGAAGCGCCACTTGCTCCCGTGCCTGCTGCTCGGCTGCGCGACCTGCGCCCAAGCTGAACCTCGTTATACGCAGAGCGACTTTGGCGGCGTAGGCCTGCTGCAAACCCCCACCGCACGCATGGCCCAGGCGGGCGAACTATCGCTGAACGCTAACCGTACCGATCCCTACAGCCGCTACAGCGTGTCCTTCCAACCCTTTGATTGGCTGGAGGGCAGCTTCCGCTACACCGCCATCAGCAACCGGAAATACGGCCCGGAATCACTCAGTGGCGACCAGAGCTACAAAGACAAGGCTATCGATGCCAAGTTGCGGCTGCTTGAAGAAAGCCATTGGTTGCCGCAAGTTGCAGTCGGTGGCCGAGACATTGGCGGTACAGGCCTGTTCTCCAGTGAGTACTTCGTCGGGAACAAACGCTTGGGTGATTTTGACCTGAGTTTGGGCCTGGCCTGGGGTTATATCGGTAACCGTGGCGATATCGACAATCCCCTTGGCCTGCTGGACGACAAGTTCGATGACCGGCCGGCTCCAGATGGCAACGTGTCGAATGCAGGTGAATTCAACGGCAACAGTTACTTCCGAGGCAGCCCAGCCTTCTTCGGCGGAGTGAACTACCAGACACCCTGGGAGCCGCTCTCGATCAAGCTGGAGTACGAAGGCAACGACTACCAGAAAGAGCCGCAGAACAACAACCAGGTGCAGGACTCCCCCATCAACCTGGGCCTGGTGTTCAAGGCCAGCGACTGGGTGGACCTGCACGCCGCCTGGGAGCGCGGCAACACCGCGATGTTCGGCATCACCCTGCACACCAACTTCGCCACCCGCAAGGCGCCGACCAAGACCTTCGACCCGCCGGCCGAGAAGGTCCAGGCCAGCATGCCCAAGGTGGCACCGGAAGATGTGAAGTGGGCCGGTGTGGCCCAGCGCCTGCGCAATAACGCTGGCTACCGGGTGGAGCGCATTACCCAGCGCGACTCCGAGCTGATCGTCTACGGCGAGCAGACCCGTTACTTCCACGCTCCCAAGGCTGTGGGCCGCGCCGCGCGCATTCTCGACAACAGCGTGAACGACGAGATCGACTGGTTCACCGTGGTCGACAGCCGTAACGGCATAGCCGTGCAGGAAATCAGCCTGCCTCGCGAGACCTTCCGCGAAGTGGCGCAACAGGATCGACCGGTGGAAGACCTGCGCCGGGTCACCGAGCAGAACGCGCCCGTGCCCCACCAGGAAAAGGAGTTGTTTGCTCAGGAGCTTTCGCCCTTCACCTACGGCCTGGGCCTTGGCTACAAGCAGAACGTAGGCGGCCCTGACGGCTTCCTGCTCTATCAGTTCACGGCCGATCTGAATGCCGAATACCGCTTCCAGCGTGACCTTTGGTGGAATGGCACGCTCAGCGCGAACCTGGTGAACAACTTCGACAAGTTCAAGTACGACGCGCCGAGCAACCTGCCGCGAGTGCGTACCCACCTGCGCGAGTACATGACGACCTCTGACGTGACCATGCCCACCTTCCAGCTGAACAAGGTGCGTCAACTGGACGAAGACCTCTACGGCATGGCCTACGGCGGCTACCTGGAATCCATGTTCGCGGGTGTGGGCGGCGAACTGCTCTATCGCCCGATGGGCGAGCGTTGGGCCATTGGCGGCAACTGGAACTGGGTGCAACAACGTGATTTCGAGCAGGATTTCGGCCTGCGTGACTACAACGTGATGACTGGCCATGTGACTGGCTACTACCGCCTGCCCTTCGAGGACATTCTCGCCGCCGTCAGCGTTGGCCGTTACCTGGCCCGCGACTACGGCGTGACCTTCGACCTGTCTCGCGAATTCCGCAACGGGGTGCGGTTCGGCGCCTGGGCGACCTTCACCAACGTCACCAAGGAAGAGTATGGCGAAGGTAGTTTCGGCAAAGGCATCTACTTCTCCATTCCCTTCGACGAGCTGATGGCCAGCTCCACCATGCGCCGGGCCAACCTGGTGTGGTCGCCGCTGACCCGTGACGGTGGCGCTTCGCTGGGCCGCAGCTACTCGCTCTATACCCTGACCGAAGGACGCAACATCGACATGTTCCACAGCAACTTCGACAAGGTGGTGGAATGACGGACACACGGATCACCTGGCTGGCGCGGATTGCCTTCGGCCTCGTGCTGCTGGTGATCCTGGGGGCCGGATTGAGCAGTGACCCGGTGCCCGAAGCCTTCGATAACCAGGACAAGCTTCACCACTGGGCGGGGTTTGCCTGCCTGACCCTGAGCGCCTGGCTCGCCTTTCCCCGCACCCGGCTGGTGTGGCTGTTCATCTGGCCCTTGCTGGTTTCAGTGGGCATCGAACTGGGGCAGGAGCTGTTGCCGCTGCGTACGGCCTCCTGGGCCGACATCGCCGCCAACGTGCTGGGCGTGCTGAGCGGCAGCTTTGCGGCTCTGCTTCTACGTGAGAAAGGGATGCCCGCCCATCTCGAATGAGTTTCGACACGGCAGTCTCGAATGTCTGACGGCCTCAATTACCGCGAACAGCGCCTATACATAGGCATTTTTCAACGCTAGGAATGCACATGCGAATATTGATCACTGGCGGAGCCGGCTTCATCGGTTCGGCCCTGGTTCGCCACTTGCTGACACACACCCAGCATGAGGTGTTCAACCTCGACAAACTGACGTATGCCGGCAACCTCGAGTCGCTGGCCGCGGTGGCGGACCACCCGCGCTATCAGTTCCTCCAGGCGGATATCGCCGACAGCCAGGCCGTCGGCGCAGCGCTGGCCCGCTTCCAGCCCGACGCTGTCATGCACCTGGCCGCCGAATCCCATGTCGATCGCTCCATCGACGGTCCCGCGGCCTTCATTCAGACCAACATCGTCGGCACCTACAGCCTGCTGGAAAGCGTGCGCGCCTACTGGCTGGGGCTGGACGCCGAACGCAAGGCCGCCTTCCGCTTCCATCACATTTCCACCGACGAGGTGTATGGCGACCTGCACGGGGCGGACGACCTGTTCACCGAAACCACGCCGTACGCGCCCAGCTCCCCGTATTCGGCGAGTAAGGCCGCGTCCGATCATCTGGTCCGCGCCTGGCACCGCACCTACGGCCTGCCCGTGCTGCTGACCAATTGTTCGAACAATTACGGCCCCTATCACTTCCCCGAGAAACTCATCCCGCTGATGATTCTCAATGCACTGGAAGGCAAGCCGCTGCCGGTGTATGGCGATGGCCAGCAGGTGCGCGACTGGCTGTTCGTCGAGGACCACGCCCGGGCGCTGCTGGAAGTGGTCTCCCGCGGCACAGTGGGGGAGACCTACAACATCGGCGGGCATAACGAGCAGAAGAACCTTGATGTGGTGCGGGCCATCTGCGCCCTGCTGGAAGAGCTGGCGCCGCACAAGCCCGCCGGCGTGGCCCACTTCGAGGACCTGATCACCTACGTCAAGGACCGCCCGGGCCACGACCTGCGCTATGCCATCGACGCCAGCAAGATCGAGCGTGAACTCGGCTGGGTGCCACAGGAAACCTTCGAAACCGGGCTGCGCAAGACGGTCCAGTGGTACCTGGATAACCTCCCGTGGTGCCAGCGCGTGCAGGACGGCAGTTATCAACGTGAACGCCTGGGAGCAGCCGTATGAAAGGGATAGTCCTCGCCGGCGGTTCCGGCACCCGCCTCCACCCCATCACGCTGGGGGTGTCCAAGCAACTCCTGCCGATCTATGACAAACCGATGATCTATTACCCGATCTCGGTGCTGATGCTCGCCGGCATCCGCGAAATCCTGATCATCTCCACCCCCCAGGACCTGCCGCAGTACCGCAACCTGCTGGGCGATGGCAGTCAGTTCGGTGTGCGCTTCAGCTATGCCGAGCAACCGTCGCCGGATGGCCTGGCCCAGGCCTTCCTGATTGGCGAGGCATTCATCGGCAACGACCCGGTGTGCCTGATCCTGGGGGACAACATCTTCCACGGCCAGCACTTCACCGAGAAGCTCAAGCGCGCCGCACAAGCGCCCAGTGGCGCCACCGTCTTCGGCTATTGGGTGCGGGATCCCGAGCGCTTTGGCGTGGTGGAATTCGATGAAGAGGGTCGCGCCGTGTCCATCGAGGAGAAGCCGGCCCAGCCGAAGTCGAGCTATGCCGTCACCGGCCTGTACTTCTACGACAACGATGTGATCCGCATCGCCAAGGCGGTGAAGCCTTCTCCGCGCGGCGAGCTGGAAATCACCGACGTCAACAACGCCTATCTGCGCCGGGGTGATCTGCGCGTCGAGCGCTTCGGTCGCGGCTTCGCCTGGCTGGACACCGGCACCCACGACAGCCTCCTGGAGGCCTCCCAGTATGTGCAGACCATCGAGCACCGGCAGGGTTTGAAAGTGGCCTGCCTGGAGGAGATTGCCTACCAGAACGGCTGGATCGACAAGACGCAATTGCTGACCCGGGCCAAGGCATTCGGCAAGACCGGTTATGGCCAGTACCTGTTCGATATCGCCGGAGAAGGTGCGTGAACGCGATTCCAACCGTTATTCCTGACGTCCTCATTCTCGAACCCCGCGTATTCGGCGACGAGCGCGGCTTCTTCTACGAAAGCTTCAACGCCCGCACCTTCAGCGAGGCGACCGGCGTCGAGCGTCACTTCGTCCAGGACAACCACTCGCGCTCCCAGCGCGGCGTCCTGCGCGGGCTTCACTACCAGCTGCAGCAAGCCCAGGGGAAACTGGTGCGGGTCGTCGCGGGCGAAGTGTTCGACGTCGCGGTGGACGCCCGCCGCAGCTCGCCCACCTTCGGGCGCTGGGTCGGCGTGCACCTCTCCGCCGACAACAAGCGCCAGCTCTGGGTCCCAGAAGGCTTTGCCCATGGTTTCCTGGTCCTCAGCGAGTACGCCGAGTTCCTCTACAAGACCACCGACTACTACGCCCCCGAGCATGAGCGCTGCATTCGCTGGGACGATCCCGATCTCGCCATCGACTGGCCGCTCACTGAAGCGCCGCAGCTGTCCGCCAAGGACCAGGCCGGGGTCAACTTCAAGGACGCGGACCTGTTCGCATGAAAATCCTCATCACCGGCAATAGCGGTCAGGTGGCGCGGGAACTCCAGCTCGCCCTTGCCGGCAAGCCGGAGCTCGTGTCCCTGGGGCGCGACCGGCTCGATCTCGCCCATCCCGAGCAGATCCGCCAGCAGGTTCGTGCCCTGGCCCCCGACCTGCTGATCAACGCTGCCGCCTACACCGCGGTGGACCAGGCCGAGACTGATGCGGAAGCTGCATTCGCCATCAACGCGACGGCTCCCGGCG
>MTEW01001396.1_pt1 | contig 17277 bp, 19 predicted proteins | sample 1042681 | NCBI WGS metagenome assembly MTEW01 (sample SAMN06185811, study PRJNA358809) | soil metagenome | isolation source: soil biostimulated with citrate as carbon source | place: India | collected 2015-05-23
ATGAAGTGGATGTCGGCGAAATCGACGAAGAACAGCCGGCGCTCCAGCTCGGTCTTCACGTAGTCACGCTCGCCCGGCTCCATGCCGTCCCACTTGTTCAGGGCGATGACGATGGCGCGGCCGGCTTCCAGGGCGAAGCCCAGCAGGTTCAGGTCGTGGTCCACCACGCCTTCGCGGGCGTCCATGACGAAGATAACCACGTTGGCGTCCTTGATCGCCTGCAGCGTCTTCACCACCGAGAACTTCTCGACTTCCTCGTGGATCTTGCCGCGCTTGCGCACGCCGGCGGTGTCGATGAAGGTGTACTTCTCGTCATCGCGCTCGAACGGGATGTAGATACTGTCGCGGGTGGTGCCCGGCTGGTCGTACACCACCACGCGCTCCTCGCCGAGCATGCGGTTGACCAGGGTCGACTTGCCGACGTTGGGGCGGCCGATGATGGCGATCTTGATACCATCCTTCTCGCTCGGGCCAGGGATGCGCACCGCCTCTTCGCCTTCGGCGACTTCGGCGTCCAGCGCTTCTTCGACCTGGTCGCGTGGCAGGTGGCCGAGCACAGCCTCCATCAGCGCGTTGATGCCGCGGCCCTGGGAGCCGGCCACCGGGATGGCGTTGCCCATGCCCAGCGGCGAGAACTCGGCGCGAGCCACATCGGCATCGATGTTGTCGATCTTGTTGGCAACCAGGATCGCTTCCTTGTTCCGCTTGCGCAGGTGCTCGGCGATCATCTGGTCGGCAGCGGTCATGCCGGCCCGGGCATCGACCAGGAACAGCACATAGTCGGCTTCTTCAATGGCCATGAGCGACTGCTCGGCCATTTTCTCGTCCATGCCCACTTCGTCACCGGTGATACCGCCGGTGTCGATCAGGATGAAGGAACGACCCTGCCAGCTGGCATCACCATACTGGCGGTCACGGGTCAGGCCCGACAGGTCACCGACGATGGCATCGCGGGTTTTGGTCAGGCGGTTGAACATGGTGGATTTGCCGACGTTCGGGCGGCCCACCAGGGCGATTACGGGAACCATTCGGCTCTCCACTCTTGAATTCTTGAAAATGCAAAGGCCGCTGCAAGGCAGCGGCCGGAGTTCGGGCGGCGTGTCCTGCGCCGCGGCTTGAAGCCCGCCAAGGCTTCAAGCATAGCTTCAGCGGATGGTCAGTGCCTCGAGCTTGCCGCTGTTGCCGAAGACGTAGATGGTGTCGCCGACCACAAGTGGGCGGGCACGCAGGCCATCACTGTCGATACGCTCACGGCCGACGAAGCGGCCATCAACCTGGCTCAGCAGGTGCAGGTAACCCTCGAAGTCGCCCACCGCCACGTAGCTGGAGAACACTTCAGGTGCGGTCAGCTGGCGGCGAGCCATGGTGTCGTTGGTCCACAGGGCGCTGGACGAGCGCTCGTCGACGCTTTCGACAGTACCCGAAGCTTCGCTGACGTAGACGTTGCCGAAGCCTTGGGCGACACCCACATAGCTGGAGGCATCGCGCTGCCAAAGCACCCGGCCGCTTTCCAGGTCCAGGCCCGCAACGCGGCCCTGGTAGGTGCTGACGTACAGGGTACCACCCGACAGCAGCAGGCCACCGTCGATATCGACCACTCGGTCCAGCTCGGAACGGCCCTGCGGAATCGCCACGCGGCTCTCCCAAACCGGCACGCCGTTGTTGATATCCACCGCCACCACCTTGCCGGTGGACAGGCCGGCGACGGCCAGGCGGTTGGTGGCGATCGGCGCGCCGGTGCCACGCAGGGTCAGCACGGCCGGGGTGTTTTCGTAGATCCAGCGACGGTCGCCAGTGGCGGCATCCAGGCCGATCAGGCGATCGTCCTGGGTCTGCACCACCACCACCTCACCGTTGTTGGCAGGCGGGGCCAGCACTTCGCTGGTCACGCGGGAGCGCCAGCGCTCCTCACCGGTGCTGGAGTCCAGGGCGATGACTTCACCCTTGAGGGTACCGATCATGACCAGGCCGTAGCCCACGCCGACAGCGCCGGATACCGGCAGCTCGAGGTCCTTCTTCCACACCACGTCGCCGGTGATGCGGTCGAGAGCAAAGACTTCGCCGTTGACGTCGGAGGCGTAGATACGGTCGTTCTCGATGGCAGGTACCAGGGTGTTGTAGGTCTCACCCTGGCCATCACCGATCGAACGGCTCCACTGCTTCTTCAGCACCACTTCCTCGGTGAACTTGGTCAGCTCGGCCGGAGGCAGTTCCTTCTTGCTGTTGCTGCTGCAACCTGCGGCCAGTACGGCCAGGGTCAGCACTGCTGCATGTTTCCAACCGATCACTTACGCGTCCCCTTTGGCCAAGTCATCCAGCTTCAATTGCAGGCCACCGACCGCCGCCTCATCGGACAACGCAGCCTTGGCTTTTTCGTAAGCGCTGTGCGCGTCGTCGGCGCGACCCAGTTGCACCAGCAGGTCACCTTTCAACTCTTCGCGGCTGGCCAGGAAGGCTTTGTCGGCGTCGCCGTCGAGCAGCTTGAGGGCGTCCTCGGCCTTGTTCTGGGCAGCCAGCACACGGGCCAGGCGCTGACGCGAAATTTCGCCCAGGGTGGCATCGGCCGGCTTGTCCAGCACGCTCTTCAACTCGGCAGCAGCATCGTCAAGCTTGCCGGTCTCGACCGCGACCTTGGCCACGAACAGGCTGCCGTACTGGGCGTAGGCGGTACCGCCGAACTCGCTCTTGAGCTTGCCGGCCAGCTCCGCGACCTTGGTCGCGTCAGGCTGGCCAGTCGGCGTCAGGCTGGTCTCCAGCAAGGCCTGGTACAGCTGCGAGGCACCTTGCGACTGATTGTTCTGGTACTTGTGCCAGGTATTCCAGCCCAACACCACCACGCCAGCCAGCAGGGCACCGGTCAGCAGCGGCTTGCCGTTGCGGTTCCACCAGTCCTTGACCCCTGCCAGTTCATCATCGGTACTCGACACCCCAATACTCCTTTTCGCCTATTCGCTTGTTGAACCGCGTTACGCCTGCGCGATCGCGGTTTCCAGGTGCTCAGCCAGAGCATCCCAGGCAATGTTCTGTTGTTCGCCCTGACCACGCAGGGGCTTGAAGCCGATCTCTTGCTTGGCCAGTTCGTCGTCGCCGAGGATCAGCGCGAACAGCGCGCCGCTCTTGTCGGCTTTCTTGAACTGGCTCTTGAAGCTGCCACCGCCGGCGTTGACAGCCAGGCGTAGGCCCGGCAGGCGGTCGCGCAGGCCTTCGGACAGGCGCAGGCCGGCCAGTTCCGCCTGTTCACCAAAGGCGCACAGGTAGACGTCGATCTGGCGGCTGATGGACTCGGGCACCTTGCCCAGGGTTTCGAGCAGCAGGATCAGGCGCTCGATGCCCATGGCGAAACCGACGCCCGAGGTCGGCTTGCCGCCCATCTGTTCGACCAGGCCGTCGTAACGGCCGCCGGCGCAGACGGTGCCCTGGGCGCCGAGCTTGTCGGTGACCCACTCGAACACGGTCTTGCTGTAGTAGTCCAGGCCACGCACCAGCTTGGTATTGATCACGAACGGAATGCCGGCAGCGTCCAGGCGGGCCTTGAGGCCCTCGAAGTGCACGCGCGACTCTTCGTCCAGGTAGTCTTCCAGCTTCGGCGCGCCGACCAGCACCGCCTGGGTGTTCTGGTCCTTGCTGTCGAGAATGCGCAGCGGGTTGCTCTTCAGGCGGCGCTGGCTGTCTTCGTCCAGTTGCTCCAGGCGCGCCGAGAGGAACTCGACCAGCGCATCACGGTAGCGTGCACGGGCTTCGCTGGTGCCCAGGCTGTTGAGCTCCAGCTTGACTGCGTCCTGGATGCCCAGCAGGCCCCACAAGCGCCAGGTCAGCATGATCAGCTCTGCGTCGATGTCCGGGCCGTCCAGGTTGAACACTTCCACGCCAATCTGGTGGAACTGGCGGTAGCGGCCCTTCTGCGGGCGCTCGTGGCGGAACATCTGGCCGATGTACCACAGCTTCTGCACCTGGCCGTTGCCGGTGATGCCATGCTCGAGCACGGCACGCACGCAGGCAGCGGTGCCTTCGGGGCGCAGGGTCAGCGAATCGCCGTTGCGGTCTTCGAAGGTGTACATCTCTTTTTCGACGATGTCGGTCACTTCACCGATGGAGCGCTTGAACAGCTCGGTGAACTCGACGATCGGCGTGCGGATCTGGCTGTACCCGTAGGTGTCCAGCAGGCCGGCCACGGTGCCTTCGAAGTAGCGCCACAGTGGCGACTGTTCTGGCAGGATGTCGTTCATGCCACGGATGGCTTGCAGCGATTTGCTCACGAAAAGTCCTTACGAATTCTGTGTGTCAGCCACGGACGATCAGCGCCGCGTCGGCTTCGGCCTTTTCGGCCGCTTTCTGGCGGATGAGCTTTTCCAGTTCATCGACCAGGTTGTCGTTGGTCAGCTTCTGTGCCGGCTTGCCGTCGATATAGACCAGGTTCGGCGTGCCGCCGGTCAGCCCCACATGGGACTCCTTGGCTTCGCCCGGGCCGTTGACCACGCAACCGATCACCGCCACGTCCAGCGGCACCAGCAGGTCTTCCAGGCGCCCTTCCAGCTCGTTCATGGTCTTGACCACATCGAAGTTCTGCCGCGAGCAGCTCGGGCAGGCGATGAAGTTGATGCCACGCGAGCGCAGGTGCAGCGATTTGAGGATGTCGTAGCCGACTTTCACTTCCTCGACCGGGTCGGCCGCCAGCGAGATACGGATGGTATCGCCAATGCCTTCGGCCAGCAGCATACCGAGGCCGACAGCGGATTTCACCGTCCCCGAACGCAGGCCACCGGCTTCGGTGATGCCCAGGTGCAGCGGCTGCACGATCTGCTTGGCCAGCAGGCGGTAGGCTTCGACGGCCATGAACACATCGGAGGCCTTGACGCTGACCTTGAAGTCCTGGAAGTCCAGGCGGTCGAGGTGCTCGACGTGGCGCAGGGCCGACTCGACCAGCGCCGCCGGGGTCGGTTCGCCGTACTTCTTCTGCAGGTCCTTTTCAAGCGAGCCGGCGTTGACGCCGATACGAATCGGGATACCCCGGTCACGGGCGGCATCGACCACCGCACGCACACGGTCTTCACGGCCGATGTTGCCCGGGTTGATACGCAGGCAGTCGACGCCCAGTTCGGCCACGCGCAGGGCGATCTTGTAGTCGAAGTGGATATCGGCAACCAGCGGCACGCTGACCTGCTGCTTGATGCGGCCGAACGCCTCGGCGGCGTCCATGTCCGGTACCGAGACGCGCACGATGTCCACGCCGGCATCGACCAGGCGCTGGATTTGCGCCACGGTGGCGGCAACATCGTTGGTGTCGGTGTTGGTCATGCTCTGCACCGCGATGGGGGCATCACCACCCACCGGTACATTGCCGACCCAGATTTTGCGGGATTCGCGACGTTTGATCGGAGATTCGCCGTGCATGATTACTGTCCCAACTTCAGGCGAGCTGTCTCGCCACTGGTGAACGGGGCAACATCGACGGCCTGGCCGTTGTAGCTGACCTGGGCGCCACGGGCAAAGCCCAGGCGTACCGAGAACGGCGGCTTGCCGGTCAGCTCGAGGTTGTCCCCCTTGCGCTTGATGGCGCTGAACAGCACCTTGCCGTTGCCGTCGGTGACCTGGGTCCAGCAATCGGCGACGAACTGGATGGCGACCTTGGCGCTGCCAGCCGGCACCACGGCAGGAGCAGCAGGCTCGGCAGCAGCCACGGCCGCTACGGGCGTAGCAGGTGCAACAGCCGCCGGGGCCGGAGCCGGGGCAACCGGTGCTACCGGCGCAGGCGCTGCAGCAGGGGCGCTGGCGACCGGTGGCACAGGCGCCTGCTGGGCTGGATTTGGCACCGCGGCAGCGGTAGCAGCAGGTGCCGGGCTTGCCGGTGCCTGTTCGGCGGCGGCAGGCTGCTCGGCAGCGCCCTGCTCCAGCGGCAGCGGCGCGCTCTCGGGCTGCTGCCCAGCGGAGACAGCCTGGTCTTCAGGCTCATCGAGCGGGTGAATCTGGGTGGTACCGTCGGCGCTTTCGACTTCGACGTGCTCCAGGGCGATCTTGGCCAGGTCCTTGCCACGCAGGCTGCCCTGGTCCTGCCACCAGACAAAGCCGCCACCGACCACGGCCACCAGCAGCAGCAGGCTGACGCCGCGCAGGATATTGTGAGACAGCCGCACCGGCTCTTCGATACGGCCCAGCGAATGCACGTCGCTGCCTTTGGCGTGGGTACCGGTGTAACGGTCGAAGGCCTCCACCAGGGCAGCCTGGTCCAGGTCCATCAGCTTGGCATAGGCGCGGATATAACCACGGGCGAAGGTATGCCCCGGCAGCTTGTCGAAGGCGCCGGTTTCCACGTGGTTCAACGAACTGACAGTGAGGTTGAGCTTGCGGGCCACCTCGGCTTGTGACCAGTCCCGGTTCTCACGGGCCTGACGCAAAAGCTCACCGGGGTTCTGGCCAGGCGCTACTGCTACTTCGGGATGCGCGGCTTTCATCGTTGCTCCGACAGGTATTGCTGATATTCCGGCGTACCGGGATAAAGTCGTTGTAATTGCTGGCCCAGCTCGGCCAGTGTGCCCTGCTCGTCGAATACCCTGGCAAGGCGACTGCCCAGCAGCAGGCTACGGGCATCGTGGTCGCTCAACTGGCTGAAACGATCGTAGTATTCCCGGGCCGGCACATAATGCCTGTTTTCGTAGGACAACTCAGCCATTTCCAGCAAGGCTTTCGGCTGCCGCTGGTTGAGTTGCAAAGCTTTCAGCAGATACGCATGGGCCTGGTCGCGGCGCTCGAGCTTCAGAGCGGTCAGGCCCAGGTTCTCGTACACGCGTGAGCGCTCAGGATACAGGGTATCGGCGCTGGCAAGGCGAAACATCTGCTCGGCCTCGGCAAATCGCCCCTGAGCATAAAGGAAACTGCCGTAATTGTTGCGAATTCGCGTGTCGCCCGTGCGTGCGTGCAGCGCCTTGCGAAAGTGAGCTTCGGCCAGCGCCGGCTCGCCTTCGGCCTGGAAGACCAGCGCCAGGGCGGCGTGCGCGTCGGCATCTCCGCCATCCAGGGCCAGGGCCTTGCCCAGCGGCGCCTTGGCCTGCTCGGTCAAACCCTGTTGCAAATAACCCAGCCCAAGCTGCACATAGGCCCGCCCCGCCTCTGCCCTGCCCTGGCGGCTGGCCAGGGGGTCGCTCGCACCGCCCGACACGCAGCCGGCCAGCAGCGAAAGCGCAAGGATCGACAGCGCGGCGCGCAGGCTCATGGGCAAGGTCCCGGTCAGTGGCTGGCGGGGCTGTCTTGCAGCTCGGCGTCCGCGGACAGCTGGCGCACAGCGATGTAGCGCTCGCTGCGGCGGGTGCGGTCGTTGACCTGGCCGACCAGCTGACCACAGGCAGCGTCGATGTCATCACCACGGGTGGTGCGGGTAGTGACGTTGAAGCCACCGTGGTGCAACAGGTCCTGGAAACGGCGGATGGCGTTGTTGCTTGGCCGCTCGTAGCCGGAGTGCGGGAACGGGTTGAACGGGATCAGGTTGATCTTGCATGGTACGTCGCGCAGCAGCTCGATCATTTGCGCAGCATGCTCAGGCTGATCGTTTACGTCCTTGAGCAGGGTGTACTCGATGGTCAGCACGCGCTTGCCACCCAGGGTGGACATGTAGCCCATGCACGATTCCAGCAGCATCTTCAGCGGGTACTTCTTGTTGATCGGTACCAGCTTGTTGCGCAGTTCGTCGTTCGGTGCGTGCAGCGACAGGGCCAGCGACACGTCGATGTGCTTGGCCAGCTCGTCGATCATCGGCACCACGCCCGAGGTGGACAGTGTGACGCGACGCTTGGAAATGCCATAGCCCAGATCTTCCATCATGATCTTCATGGCGGCGATGACATTATCGAAATTCAGCAGGGGTTCGCCCATGCCCATCATGACCACGTTGGTAATGGCGCGGTCGATCTTGGCCGGAACGGTCCCGAAGGATTTGTTGGCAAGCCACACCTGGCCGATCACTTCGGCGGCGGTGAGGTTGCTGTTGAAGCCTTGCTTGCCGGTGGAGCAGAAGCTGCAGTCCAGGGCACAGCCGGCTTGCGACGACACGCACAGGGTGCCGCGATCGTCGGTGGGGATGTAGACGGTCTCGACGCAGCTGCCGGAGGCAACGCGGACCACCCACTTGCGGGTACCGTCGGCGGAAATGTCTTCACTGACCACTTCCGGGCCCCGAATCTCGGCAACGGCCTCGAGCTTTTCGCGCAAGGCCTTGCCGACATTGGTCATGGCGGCGAAATCGTCGACGCCAAAGTGGTGAATCCATTTCATGACCTGACCGGCACGAAAACGCTTCTCTCCGATCGACTCGAAGAATTTTTCCATTTCCTGCAGGGTCAGGCCCAACAGGTTGATCTTGCCAGTCATGTCACTCATGGAATCACCCAAGACCTGCTTCGCTTAGCGAATGCGGTCGCACAGCTCGGTAGCGGAGAAGAAGTAAGCGATTTCGCGGGCAGCCGAAGCTTCCGAGTCGGAACCGTGAACAGCGTTTTCGTCGATGGAAACGGCGAAGTCAGCACGGATGGTGCCGGCAGCAGCTTCTTTCGGGTTGGTGGCGCCCATCAGCTCGCGGTTGGCCAGAACGGCGTTTTCGCCTTCCAGAACCTGAACGATGACCGGGCCGGAAGTCATGAAGGCAACCAGGTCAGCGAAGAAGCCGCGCTCTTTGTGCTCGGCGTAGAAGCCTTCGGCTTCGGCTTTGGACAGTTGCTTCATTTTCGAAGCGACGACGCGCAGGCCGGCTTTCTCGAAACGAGTGGTGATCTCGCCGATGACGTTCTTGGCAACGGCGTCAGGCTTGATGATGGAGAAAGTACGTTGAACAGCCATGGAAAACTCCAGAAAAATGAGTGTTGCGAAAAATTAAACCCGCGAATTATACGCGGGTTCCAGGGGATTGCCTAACCTGCAGGACGCGTTCAGTCGGCTTCTTCGATCCAGGCCGCCTGGATGGCCTCGAGCACTTTCTCACCGCCGCGTGACGGATCGTCGCTGAATTCTGGCAACGCCAGCACCCAGCGGTGCAGATCGACGAAATTCACATAACGAGGATCGACTTCCGGCTTGCTTTCTGCAAGCTGGATGGCGATCTCAAGTACATCAATCCATTTCAGGCTCATGGGGCAAACCTCAGTGCGGCGCTTCGGCGGCGTGGTTGAGCGAATACTTGGGGATCTCGATGACCAGGTCCTGGTCAGCGACGACCACCTGGCAGCCGAGGCGCGATTGAGCCTCCAGGCCCCAGGCCTTGTCCAGCATGTCCTCTTCCAGTTCGTCGGCTTCTTCGAGCGAGTCGAAGCCCTTGCGCACGATGCAGTGGCAAGTGGTGCAGGCCTTGACGCCGCCGCAGGCGCTTTCCATCTCGATGTGATGGTCGTGGGCCAGCTCCAGGATGTTGGTCCCGGTCTCGACTTCCACGGTCAGCCCTTCGGGGCAGAACTTCTCATGCGGCAGGAATGTCACCAGCGGCATCGGTTACTCCTCGATCTCATTCAGGTTGCGCCCGGCCAGTGCGGCTTTGACCGTCGAATCAAGGCGACGGGCGGCAAATGCGTCGGTCACCTGCGACAGACGCTTGGTCTGTTGCTCGATGGCTGCGCCATCGGTGCCGGCCAGCAAATCACGTAGTTCTTGCATCTGGAATTCGATGGCGTCGCGCTCGTCACTGCTGAGCAGGCGCTCACCGTCGGCGTCCAGGGCGCCCTGTACCGCTTCGAGCAGGCGCTCGCCGTCCACCTGGTGCTCGCGCAGCTGGCGGGCCTGCTTGTCGGAACCTGCGTGTTCGAAGGAATCCTTGAGCATGCGGGCGATTTCGCCGTCGGTCAGGCCGTAGGATGGCTTGACCTGAATGCTGGCTTCCACGCCCGAGCCCAGCTCGCGGGCGGCGACGCTGAGCAGGCCGTCGGCGTCGACCTGGAAGGTGACGCGGATTTTCGCCGCACCGGCGACCATGGCCGGGATGCCACGCAGCTCGAAGCGCGCCAGCGAGCGGCAGTCGCTGATCAGCTCGCGCTCGCCCTGCAGCACGTGGATCATCATGGCCGACTGGCCATCTTTATAGGTAGTGAACTCCTGAGCACGCGCCACCGGGATGGTGGTGTTGCGCGGGATCACCTTCTCCATCAGCCCGCCCATGGTCTCGAGGCCAAGCGACAGCGGGATGACATCCAACAGCAACAGTTCGCCACCTTCGCGGCGGTTGCCGGCCAAGGTATCGGCCTGGATGGCGGCACCGATGGCCACCACCTGGTCGGGGTCGATCGAGGTCAGCGGAGTGCGGCCGAACAGTGCGCCGACAGCTTCACGCACACGCGGTACGCGGGTCGAACCACCGACCATGACCACGGCGCTGACTTCTTCCAGCTCGATACCGCTGTCACGCACGGCGCGACGGCAGGCCTTGAGACTGCGGGCGACCATGGGCTCGATCATGGCTTCGAAACCGGCGCGGCTCAGCTCGCCCTGCCAGGTGCCATGGCTGACGCTGACCACGTCGGCGTCGGTCAGGGCTTCTTTGGCAGCGCAGGCAGTCTGCAACAGCGCGCGCTGGGTGGCCGGGTCCAGGTCGGACGACAGCCCGGCCTGCTCGATGATCCAGCCAGCAATGGCGTGGTCGAAGTCGTCACCACCCAGGGCGGTATCGCCACCGGTGGCCAGCACTTCGAATACGCCGGCAGTCAGGCGCAGGATGGAAATGTCGAAGGTACCGCCGCCCAGGTCATAGATGGCCACCACGCCTTCGGCATTCTGGTCCAGGCCATAGGCCACGGCTGCGGCGGTCGGCTCGTTGAGCAGGCGCAGCACGTTCAGGCCGGCCAGGCGCGCAGCGTCCTTGGTGGCCTGGCGCTGGGCATCGTCGAAATAGGCCGGCACGGTGATCACGGCACCGACGAGTTCACCACCCAGGGTCGCTTCGGCACGCTCGCGCAGCACCTTGAGGATGTCGGCGGACACTTCCACCGGGCTTTTAGGCCCCTGTACGGTGTCGATGAACGGCATGTGCGACTCACCGCCAACGAAGCGGTACGGCAGCTGCTCGCCCAGTTGCTTGACGTCGGCCAGGCCGCGCCCCATCAGGCGCTTGACCGACAGCACTGTGTTCAGCGGGTCGCTGGAAGCGGCATCCCGCGCAGCCTGCCCCACTTCGCTGCGCCCTTCGAGGTAGCGCACCGCGGACGGCAGAATGACGTTGCCCTGTGCGTCGGGCAGGGGCTCGCTACGGCCGCTGCGCAGTGCGGCGACCAGGGAGTTGGTGGTACCCAGGTCGATCCCCACCGCCAGGCGGCGCTGATGCGGCTGAGGGCTTTGACCGGGTTCGGCAATCTGCAGTAGGGCCATGCTTATCTGAATACCTTAGGTGCCATCACGGGCAGCACCGGGTTAATCGTCGAGGCGCTCTTCCAGTTGGCGCACTTCTTGAGCGAGCTTGTCGAGGAACTGCATGCGGCGCATCAGGCGCTCGGCCTTGTCACGCTCGCCAGGGGCGTCCCAGCAGGCGGCGAAGTCCTCGTTCAGCGTGTCCTGAGCGGCTTTCAGGCGCTTCTTGAACACAGCCACGCCATCGAGGTCAGCTTCGTCCTGCAGTTCTTCGAGCTCTTCACGCCATTGCATCTGCTGCAACAGGAAGTCAGGGTCGTGGACCGTGACCTCCTGAGGCACTTCGTGGCCGCCGATGGCCAGCAGGTAGCGGGCGCGACGCGGCGCACTGCGCAGTGTCTGGTAGGCGTCGTTGAGGGCCGCGGATTTTTCCAGCGCCACGCGCTGCTCGCGCTCGGAAGCGTCGGCAAAGCGGTCGGGATGGACTTCGCGGGCCAGCTCGCGATAGCGAGTGGCCAGCTTGTCGAGATCCAGGCGGAAACTTGGCTGGAGGTCAAACAATGCGAAATGACAAGGAGTACCCACAGCCAGCCTCAAACGTTGAAGCTTTCGCCGCAGCCACACTCACCGCGCACGTTGGGGTTGTTGAACTTGAAGCCTTCGTTCAACCCTTCCTTGACGAAGTCCAGTTCGGTGCCATCGAGGTAGACCAGGCTCTTGGGATCGATGATCACCTTGACGCCATGGTTCTCGAACACCTGGTCTTCGTCCGCCAGCTCGTCGACGAACTCCAGCACGTAGGCCAGGCCCGAGCAACCGGTGGTGCGCACGCCCAGGCGAATGCCTTCGCCCTTGCCGCGCCCTTCCAGGGAACGCCGCACGTGGTTGGCGGCGGCTTCTGTCATGCTGATAGCCATCAGGACTCCTTACCTCGCAACAGGCGACTTAGATCAAGCCTTTCTTCTGCTTGTAATCGCGTACGGCTGCCTTGATGGCATCTTCGGCGAGTACCGAGCAGTGGATCTTGACCGGCGGCAACGCCAGTTCTTCGGCCAGCTGGGTGTTCTTGATGGTCTCGGCTTCGTCCAGGGTCTTGCCCTTCATCCACTCGGTGGCGAGGGAGCTGGAAGCAATGGCCGAACCGCAGCCGTAGGTCTTGAACTTGGCGTCTTCGATCACGCCCTGCTCGTTGACCTTGATTTGCAGGCGCATCACATCACCGCAGGCCGGGGCGCCGACCATGCCGGTACCGACGTCCGGGTCTTCGGCGTTCATCTTGCCGACGTTGCGCGGGTTTTCGTAGTGGTCGATGACCTTTTCACTGTATGCCATGGTGCAATTCCTTCCTCATCAGGGAGCCGCTCTTGCCGGCGACTGCTTAGTGGGCGGCCCACTCGATCTTGGAGATGTCAACGCCGTCTTTGTACATGTCCCACAGCGGCGACAGCTCACGCAGTTTGTTGACGGCCTCGCAGACTTTCTGCGCGGCGTAGTCGACTTCTTCTTCGGTGGTGAAGCGGCCGAAAGAGAAGCGGATCGAGCTGTGCGCCAGCTCGTCGTTGCGGCCCAGGGCGCGCAGTACGTAGGACGGCTCGAGCGACGCGGAGGTGCAGGCCGAACCGGACGATACGGCGATGTCCTTCAGAGACATCAGCAGCGATTCGCCTTCGACGTAGTTGAAGCTCAGGTTCAGGTTGTGTGGTACGCGGGCAGTCTTGCTGCCGTTGACGTACAGCTCTTCGAGGTCCGAAACCTGCTTGAAGAAGCGGTCGCTCAGGGCCTTGATGCGCACGTTTTCTGCGGCCATTTCCTGCTTGGCGATAGCGAAGGCTTCGCCCATGCCGACGATCTGGTGGGTCGGCAGGGTGCCCGAACGCATGCCGCGTTCATGGCCACCGCCGTGAATGATGGCTTCCAGGCGTACACGCGGCTTGCGGCTGACGTACAGCGCGCCGATGCCTTTCGGGCCGTAGACCTTGTGCGCCGAGAACGACATCAGGTCGACCTTCAGCTTCTGCAGGTCGATTTCGACCTTGCCGGCCGACTGCGCGGCGTCAACGTGGAACAGCACGCCTCGCGAGCGGGTCAGTTCACCGATGGCGGCGATATCGTTGATCGAGCCGACTTCGTTGTTCACGTGCATCAGCGATACCAGGATGGTGTCGTCGCGCAGCGCCGCCTCGACCATGGCCGGAGTGACGATGCCGTCTTCGCCTGGCTCGAGGTAGGTGACTTCGAAACCTTCACGCTCCAGCTGGCGAGCGGTATCCAGGACCGCCTTGTGCTCGATCTTGGAGGTGATGATGTGCTTGCCCTTGGTCTGATAGAAGTGCGCGACGCCCTTGAGTGCGAGGTTGTCGGACTCGGTGGCACCACTGGTCCAGACGATTTCGCGCGGATCGGCGTTGATCAGCTCGGCAACCTGGCGACGACCGTTCTCGACCGCTTCCTCGGCTTTCCAGCCAAAGACGTGGGAGCGCGAAGCCGGGTTACCGAAGTTCCCGTCGACCAGCAGGCAGTCGGCCATCTTCTGGGCCACGCGTGGATCGACCGGGGTGGTCGCGGAGTAATCGAGGTAGATCGGCAACTTCATTTGTCTCTCCTATCAGGCGGTGGCGTCGCTCGTCGTCCCGGTGGGATCAATCGACGGCGGACGTCTCAATCTTGTCCAGCTGGGCGGTTCGGCCTGCGACACGACGCAGGTCCTGGCGCTGGGCGACTTCCTGCACCTCACGGCGCATGACGAGGTCGGCCAGGCTTATACCGCTGAGGAATTCATGGATCTGCTGGCTGAGGTCGCACCACAGGTGGTGGGTCAGGCAGGTGTCACCGGCATGGCAGTCCCCGAGGCCCTGGCAACGGGTGGCATCGACCGATTCATTGACCGCGTCGATGACCTGGGCCACCTGGATGGTTTCCATGCCTCGCGACAGCTGGTAGCCACCGCCTGGACCACGCACGCTGGAGACCAGGCTGCTGCGGCGCAGCTTGGCGAACAGCTGTTCCAGATAAGAGAGGGAAATGCCCTGGCGCTCGGAAATGTCGGCCAAAGACACCGGCCCATGCTGCGCGTGCAACGCCAGGTCGAGCATGGCGGTCACGGCGTATCGGCCTTTGGTAGTCAGTCGCATGGCTATTGGGTACCACGGGAGTTACAGGATGTGAGCGAGTATGCGATTCCCGAGCATTTAAGTCAACTATTAGACCTAGTGCTTTAGTCGGGTTTGTATCAGGGAGGCGGGCGCGATTGTAGCAGACAGGGGGCGTGAGCACACGCCCCGTATGTCACCGTGATTTCAGCGCGGCGCAATCAATGCGATTGAGTGTCGCGCTGAGCCACCTGGGCAACTTCCGTGAAGTCATCTTCCGGCAGGGCTGGCAGTTCCTTGGCGCAGTAATCGCTGCCCATCTTGGTCAGGGCGCCGCACATGCCCTCCAGCCGCTCGTCGACTGCCTGCAGGTGGTCGAGCATCTGGCCGATGGCACGAGCCACCGGGTCGGGCATGTCGCCACTGACACCATAGGCGTCGAAACCGATCTTCTCGGCCATGGCCTTGCGCTTGGCCTCGACCTCATTGTCTTCGCTCTTGACGATGATTCGCCCCGGGATGCCGACCGCAGTGGCGCCAGCCGGCACTGCCTTGGTCACCACCGCATTGGAACCGATCTTGGCTCCGGCACCGACGGTGAACGGGCCCAGCACCTTGGCCCCCGCCCCTACCACCACGCCGTTTTCCAGGGTGGGGTGGCGCTTGCCTTTGTTCCAGCTGGTACCACCCAGGGTCACGCCCTGGTAAAGGGTGACATCGTCGCCGATTTCGGCGGTTTCGCCGATTACGATGCCCATGCCGTGGTCGATGAAGAAGCGCCGGCCGATGGTGGCGCCGGGGTGGATCTCGATACCGGTCAGCCAGCGACCGAAGTTGGACACCAGGCGGGCCAGCCACTTGAAATCACGCTTCCATAGGGCATTGCCCAGCCGGTGCAGCCAGATGGCGTGCATGCCCGGGTAGCAGGTCAGCACCTCGAAGGCGTTGCGCGCAGCAGGGTCACGGTGGAATACGCTTTGAATATCTTCACGCAGGCGTTCGAACATCTGTCAGTCCTTCCGTTTATGCGGCTCGCCCCGGACCACTTTCTGGGTCTCGGTGAGGATGCCGCGCAAAATGCTCATTTCCGAACGTTCGACCGCCACCCGCCCATACAACCGACGCAGGCGCGGCATCAGGTGCTTGGGCTTTTCGGGGTCGAGAAAGCCGATACCGACCAAGGTCTTCTCCAGGTGGTCGTAGAACAGCTCCATTTCGTCCATGGTCGCCAGCTCGCTGGCGTCAACCTTCTCGACCTTGCCCGGCACCGCACCAGCGGCAAGCCAGGCCATGCGCACCTCGTAGGAGAGCACCTGGACAGCGGCGGCCAGGTTCAGCGAGCTGAAGTCGGGATTGGAGGGAATGTGCACGTGGAAGTGACATCGCTGCAGTTCTTCGTTGGTCAGGCCGGCGTGTTCACGCCCGAACACCAGGGCGATTTCCTCGCCACCGTTGGCGTGCTCCACCGCCTTGGCACCGCACTCGCGCGGGCCGATCAGCGGCCAGGGGATGCTCCGCTCACGTGCACTGGTGCCCATCACCAGGTTACAGCCGACCAGCGCCTGCTCGAGGCTGTCGACCACCTGGGCGTTGTCCAGCACATCGTCGGCACCCGAGGCTCGGGCACTGGCATCCACGGCGGGGAATTCTTTCGGCTGCACCAGCACCAGACGCGACAAGCCCATGTTTTTCATGGCACGTGCAGCGCCGCCGATGTTGCCGGGGTGGCTGGTATTGACCAGAACAACACGAATATTTTGCAGCAAGGTGTTGTGCTCACAGATGCAGGATTCAGGGCCTTCGATCTTACAGAACCGACAGACGTAACGCCACGAAAGCAAATGTGACACTTCTGCCGCCAAAGTTTTCTGCTAGAATGATCGGCTTTCTTCTTTAACATCTCCAGGTGACCCGCCCATGCAGCCTATGCTGAATATCGCCCTGCGCGCCGCTCGCAGCGCCAGTGAACTGATTTTCCGCTCCATCGAACGCCTGGATAGCATCAAGGTCGATGAGAAAGAGGCCAAGGATTACGTCTCCGAAGTCGATCGCGCCGCCGAGCAGAGCATCGTCAACGCCCTGCGCAAGGCCTACCCGAACCACTCCATCCAGGGCGAGGAAACCGGCCTGCACGCGGGTAGCGGCGAAGAAGGCAAGGATTACCTGTGGATCATCGACCCGCTGGATGGCACCACCAACTTCCTGCGTGGTATCCCGCACTTCGCGGTCAGCATCGCCTGCAAATACCGTGGCCGCCTTGAGCACGCCGTGATCGTCGACCCGGTTCGCCAGGAAGAATTCACCGCCAGCCGTGGCCGTGGCGCCCAGCTCAACGGCCGCCGCCTGCGTGTCAGCTCGCGCACCAGCCTGGAAGGCGCCCTGCTGGGCACCGGCTTCCCGTTCCGTGACAGCCAGATGGCTGACCTGGACAACTATCTGGGCATGTTCCGCGCCCTGACTGGCCAGACCGCTGGCATCCGCCGCGCGGGCTCCGCCAGCCTGGACCTGGCCTATGTGGCCGCCGGCCGTTTCGACGCCTTCTGGGAGTCGGGCCTGTCCGAATGGGACATGGCAGCCGGCGTTCTGCTGATCCAGGAAGCGGGCGGACTGGTGAGCGACTTCAACGGTGGCCATGACTTCCTCGACAAGGGCCATATCGTTGCGGGCAACATCAAGTGCTTCAAGGCCGTGCTGACTGCTATCCAGCCGCACCTGCCAGAGAACATGAAGCGCTAAGCGCGGATTGCCGGCAAACAAAAAAGCACCCCTAGGGGTGCTTTTTTTGTGCCTGACAGTTTTGCATTGCCTGTGCCGGCCTCTTCGCGGGTGAACCCGCTCCCACAGGGTTGTGCGATCACTGTGGGAGCAGGTTCACCCG
>MTEW01003369.1_pt13 | contig 17085 bp, 17 predicted proteins | sample 1042681 | NCBI WGS metagenome assembly MTEW01 (sample SAMN06185811, study PRJNA358809) | soil metagenome | isolation source: soil biostimulated with citrate as carbon source | place: India | collected 2015-05-23
GACGTTTTTCAACGGCCTGCTAACGCTTTTTTCGTTCACCCGGCGCCGCGCCTGTCGCGGCGCCTCCGCTGTCGAGGTTGCACCATGCCCGAATTCAACGCCCCGCTGCGCGATATGCGCTTCGTCCTCCATGACGTCTTCCAGGCGCCGAGCCTGTGGGCGCGCCTGCCGGCACTGGCGGAAACCGTCGATGCCGACACCGCCGATGCCATCCTCGAAGAGGCGGCCAAGGTCACCGGCAGCCTGATCGCTCCGCTGAATCGCAGCGGCGACGAGGAAGGCGCGCAGTGGGTCGATGGCGACGTGCGCACCCCGGCAGGTTTTCGCGAGGCCTACGCCACCTATACCGAAGGCGGCTGGGTGGGCCTGTCCGGCAACCCGAATTACGGCGGCATGGGCATGCCCAAGATGCTCGCCGTGGCTTTCGAGGAGATGCTCTACGCCGCCGGTTCCAGCTTCGCGCTGTACTCGGCGCTGAGCTCCGGCGCCTGCCTGGCCATCGACGCCCACGCCAGCGAAGACCTTAAAACCACCTACCTGCCACCAATGTACGAAGGCCGCTGGGCCGGCTCCATGTGCCTGACCGAGGCCCATGCCGGCACCGATCTGGGCATCATCCGCACCCGCGCCGAGCCGCAGGCCGACGGCAGCTACACGATCACCGGCAGCAAGATCTTTATCACCGGCGGTGAGCAGGACCTTACCGAGAACATCATCCATCTGGTGCTGGCCAAGTTGCCGGACGCACCGGCCGGGCCAAAGGGCATCTCGCTGTTTCTGGTGCCCAAGGTGATGGTCAACGCCGATGGCTGCCTCGGCGCGCGCAACGCCGTGAGCTGCGGCTCCATCGAGCACAAGATGGGCATCAAGGCCTCGGCCACCTGCGTGATGAACTTCGACGGCGCCACCGGCTACCTGATCGGCGAGGTCAACAAGGGGCTGGCGGCGATGTTCACCATGATGAACTACGAGCGTCTGTCCATCGGCATCCAGGGCATCGGCTGCGCCGAGGCGTCCTATCAGTCGGCCGTCAGCTACGCCCGCGAGCGTATCCAGAGCCGCGCCGCCACTGGCCCGGTGAACCACGACAAGGTCGCCGACCCGATCATCGTCCACGCTGACGTGCGTCGCATGCTGCTGACCATGAAAGCGCTGAACGAGGGCGGCCGGGCCTTTGCCTGCTACGTCGGTCAGCAGCTCGACCTGGCCAAGTACGCCGAGGACGCCAGCGAACGGCAGAACGCCGAAGCCCTGGTGGCCCTGCTCACCCCGGTGGCCAAGGCCTTCTTCACCGACACCGGCCTGGAAAGCTGCGTGCACGGCCAGCAGGTGTTCGGCGGCCACGGCTATATCCGCGAATGGGGCCAGGAGCAACTGGTGCGCGACGTGCGCATCGCACAGATCTACGAGGGCACCAATGGCATTCAGGCGCTCGACCTGCTGGGTCGCAAGGTAGTGGCAAACGGCGGCGCCGCGCTGCGCCTGTTCGCCGCCGAGGTGCGCGACTTCGCCCATGCCCATGAATCGCCTTACCGCGAACGCCTGATCGAGGCCCTGGAGCGCCTGGAGGCGGTCAGCGGCTGGCTGCTGGAGCAGGCCAAGAGCGAGCCCAACGCCGTCGGCGCTGCCTCGGTGGAATACCTGCACCTGTTCGGCTACGTCGCCTACGCCTACATGTGGGCGCGCATGGCGGCGGTGGCGCAGGGCAAGCAGGGCGAAGACGAGGCCTTCTATGGCGGCAAGCTGGCCACCGCCGAGTTCTTCTTCGCCCGCCTGCTGCCGCGCACCCTGAGCCTGGAGGCGAGCATTCGTGCCGGCAGCCAGCCGCTCTATGGTCTGGCTGCCGAGCAATTTTGAAAATTGGGCGGGCTACATCCGCCCTACCCGGTTGAGCGTGTTGCGCGGCGCTTCGGCGCCGCGCTTTTTTATTCGAGCCTCGGCTGGCGCTGCCCAGCCGACGAGGAGTCCTTATGCGTGAAGTCGTGATAGTCGCCGCCTGCCGTACCGCCATCGGCAGCTTTCAGGGTGCGTTGAGCCGCATACCCGCGCCACAACTGGGCGCCGCGGTGATTCGTGAACTGCTCGCCCGCACCGGCATTGCAGGCGAGCAGATCGACGAGGTGATTCTCGGCCAGGTGCTCACAGCAGGCTCCGGGCAAAACCCGGCCCGGCAGAGCGTGGTGCTCGCCGGTCTGCCGCATACGGTGCCGGCCATGACCCTGAACAAGGTCTGCGGCTCCGGCCTCAAGGCGGTGATCCTTGGCGCTCAGGCCATTCGTGGCGGCGACGCCGAGATCATCATCGCCGGCGGCCAGGAGAACATGAGCCTGGCGCCCTATGTCACTCCCGGCGCCCGCAGCGGCCTGCGCATGGGCCATGCGCAATTGGTCGACACGATGATTCAGGACGGCCTGTGGGACGCTTTCAACAATTACCACATGGGTATCACCGCGGAGAATCTGGCCGAGCAGTACGGCGTCACCCGCGCCGAGCAGGACGCCTTCGCCCTGCGTTCGCAGCAGCGTGCCCAGGCCGCCATCGACGCCGGACGCTTTGCCAGCGAGATCGTCCCGGTGGAAATCCCCCAACGCGGCGCCGAACCGCTGCGCTTTGCCCAGGATGAACAACCGCGCGCCGGCACCAGCCTGGACAGCCTGGGCAAGCTGCGTCCGGCGTTCAAGAGTGACGGCACGGTGACCGCCGGCAACGCCTCGACGCTCAACGACGGCGCCGCTGCCGTACTGCTGATGAGCGCCGAGAAGGCCGACGAACTGCAACTGCCGATCCTTGCGCGCATCGCCGCACACGCCAGCGCCGGGGTCGATCCGGCGGTGATGGGCATCGGCCCGGTATTCGCCAGTTGCAAGGCGCTGGAGCGCGCCGGCTGGAGCCTGGAACAGCTCGACCTGATCGAGGCCAACGAAGCCTTCGCCGCCCAGGCCATCGCCGTCGGCCGCGAACTGCATTGGGACAGCGCCAAGGTCAACGTCAACGGCGGTGCCATCGCCCTCGGCCACCCCATCGGTGCATCCGGCTGCCGCATCCTGGTCAGCCTGGTCCACGAGATGCAGCGCCGCGATGCCCGCCGCGGCCTGGCCACCCTGTGCATCGGAGGCGGCCAGGGTGTGGCCCTGGCCATCGAACGCTGAAACAATCGCCACGACGGACAAGAACAAGAGAAACCCCATGCGAACCCTGACCACCCTGACCGGCAACAGCCAGAAACTCGATGGCGGCGCCATGTTCGGCAACGCGCCCAAGGCTCTCTGGCAGCGCTGGATGCCGGCCGACGAACTGAACCGCATCGATCTGGGCTGCCGCGCCCTGCTGGTGCAGGAAGACGAGCGCAACATCCTGGTGGAAACCGGCATCGGCGCCTTCTTCAGCCCCGAGCTGAAGCAGCGCTTCGGCGTGCAGGAAGACCACCACGTGCTGCTCGACGAACTGGCGAAGGTCGGTTTGAGCGATGCCGACATCGACATCGTGGTGCTGACCCACCTGCACTTCGATCATGCCGGCGGCCTGCTCGCCGCCTGGCAGGCGGATCAACCCGCGCGCCTGCTGTTTCCCAACGCCCGCTTCCTCACCGGCCTTCGCCAGTGGCAGCGCGCCTGCAAGCCACACGCCCGGGATAGAGCCTCCTATATCCCGGAACTGCTCGATCTGCTGGAAAACAGCGGCCGCCTGCTGCTGATCGACGAAACCGACCGCTGCGAGCTGCTCGGCCCAGACTGGCGCCTGCACTGGAGCGACGGCCATACGCCCGGCCAGTTGCTGCCGGAAGTGGCCATGCCGGGCGGGCCGGTGGTGTTTCCCGGCGACCTGATACCCGGCGCGCCCTGGGTGCACCTGCCGATCACCATGGGCTACGACCGCTTCCCCGAAGGCCTGATCGAGGAAAAGGAGGCGCTGCTGGCCGACCTGGTCGCCCGCGGCGGCCGTCTGGTATTCACGCATGACCCGAACGTAGCCATGGGACGGGTGACGCGAGACGAAAAAGGTCGCTACGGCCTCGATGCGGCGACGAACGCGGTGCATCTACTGGCAAACTGACGCCATCAGGCCTTGACGAGCCGGTCATGCAGCGCGAGCATGGCCGCTTGTTTTTCGCCGTGGTCACGACCACACCAGCGTCCCAGGGAGGGGCTACGCCTGGCTAGCAGGCCGTCGTGCCGTGCCCACTTCGACAGCCCTGGGGAATCGCTTCATGAGCCTGGCCTCTGTACGCGCCTTCTTCGCCGCCAAGGCGCCCGACATTGCGATCATCGAGCTGCAGACCAGCACCGCTACCGTGGCGCTGGCGGCCGAAGCGCATGGCGTATCGCCGGGGCAGATCGCCAAGACCCTGGCCTTTCGCATCGCCGAGCGCGACGTGCTGATCGTCGCCCGCGGTGACGCGCGCATCGACAACCGCAAGATGAAGGAATGCTTCGGCGCCAAGGCGCGCATGCTCGATGCGCAGACGGTGATCGAGCTGACCAGCCATCCGGTCGGCGGCGTCTGCCCGTTCGGCCTGGCCACCCCCTTGAGCGTTTACTGCGACCGCTCGCTGCTGGCCTTCGACGAAGTGCTGCCGGCTGCCGGCGCCACCCACAGCGCCGTGCGCATCACCCCGCAACGCCTGGCCGAGCTGGTGGACGCCGAGTGGATCGACGTGTGCCAGGAAGTGGAAACGGAGCCCTGCTGAACGGGCGACGTAGGGTGCGCCGCGCGCACCTGGCTTTCCGGATTACATCCAACGCTGCAACCTGAGTGCGCGCCATGCGTACCGCCTCAGAAAACCGGTGCGCACGGCGCACCCTACGACCTCATTGCGCCAGCGTGCCTTACCTGGGTGGCATCCGGGCTACAACCCGCCGCTGACGCCCAGGCTCACCCCCAGCGCCGTGGCCAGCGAGAATGGCAGCAACAGCGTATCGAGCAGCGCACTGGCCGGCAGATCCAGCCCCGGGTAGCGCGGCGCCGCGGCGCCGAAGCGATCCAGCGGGCAGCAACCGCCATTGAGCGCATACCAGTCCAGCCGCGTGCCGGCGTAGACCACTGGCGCATCGGGCTTGGCCGCATCCAGCGTGCGCACCGTGGCGCAGCCGGTCAGGCTCAGCAGCGCGAGGCCGAACACCAGCCCACGTTTCATCCGCGCGCGACCCGGATCTCGACCAGCTTGCCGTCGAGAAAACGCAGGTAGCGATACATGCCGTTGCGCGGTCCGTACACCCATTGCTCCACCGTTACCCCACCGCCCTGCGCGCTGCTGGGTGGAATCACCTCACGATGATCGGGCTCGCCGCATTTACGCCTGACATCCATCGTCAGGTCGCCCTCATTGATCAGCGTGTTGCCGCAACGCATAGAGGCCTGCGCAGCAGGCATTATCGACAGGGCCAGCAGGCAGCCCAGCAGGTAACGATTGGCCATGGACATTGATCTCCCTATTCGTCCGACACCATATGATGCTCGCCCCAACGCGGCAGCATGTCCTGGGGAATGCCCAGGCAATTGAGGATACGCGCAACCACGAAATCCACCAGATCATCCAGCGTCTGCGGCTGGTGATAAAAGCCGGGCGAAGCCGGCAGGATGGTCACGCCCAGGTTGGACAGCTTGAGCATGTTCTCCAGATGAATGCTGGAATACGGCGCCTCGCGCGGTACCAGAATCAGCTGGCGACGCTCCTTCAGCGCCACGTCGGCGGCACGTTCGATCAGGTTGTTGCAGGCGCCGGTGGCGATGGCCGACAGGGTGCCGGTTGAGCACGGCACCACCACCATGGCCGTCGGCGCGCCGGAGCCGGAGGCCGCTGGCGCCATCCAGTCTTCCTTGCCGTAGACGCGGATCTGCCCCGGCGCTGCGCCAGTGTATTCGGTGAGGAACTGCGCCATGGCCTGCGGCTTGGCCGGCAGCGCCACGTCGGTTTCGGTGGCCATCACCAGTTGCGCGGCCTTGGAGATCAGAAAGTGCACCTCGCGCTCTTCCTGCACCAGGCAATCGAGCAGGCGCAGGCCGTATTGCGCGCCGGAGGCGCCGGTCATGGCCAGGGTTATTCTCTCAGGGCCAGACATTTATCCCTCCAGAGCTGCTGCCAGCTTGCCATGCAGGCCGCCGAAGCCGCCGTTGCTCATGATCACCACCTGGGTGCCGGGGCGCGCCAGGGCCTTCACGCCGTCGATGATCGATTCCAGCGAGTCGCACACACGCGTCGGATTGCGCGCCTGCGCCACGGTGGCCGCCAGGTCCCAGCCGAGATTCGGCGGCGCGTACCAGAACACCGCATCGGCCTGCTCGGCTGACTCGGCCAGGCCGTCGCGATGAGCACCGAGCTTCATCGAATTGGAGCGTGGCTCGATCACCGCGATCACCTGAGTGTCGTCGCCGACACGTTTGCGCAGGCCATCGAGCGTGGTGGCGATGGCCGTGGGATGGTGGGCGAAATCGTCGAAGATGGTCACGCCACCGACTTCGGCGACCTTTTCCATGCGCCGCTTGGCGTTGATGAACTTGCCCAGCGCCTCGATGCCCAGCGCCGGCACCACACCGACGTGGCGCGCCGCCGCGAGCACGGCCAACGCATTGGCGACGTTGTGTTGACCGGTCAGGTTCCACTCCACGGTGCCCTCGACCTTGCCGTCGAAGCTCACCTCGAAACGCGAGCCATCAGCGCTGAGCAAACGCGCCTGCCACTGGCCGCCTTCACCGGTGGTCTGCACGGGCGTCCAGCAGCCCATATCGATCACCCGCGCCAGTGCGGTTTCGCTGGCCGGGTGGATGACCAGGCCCTCACTGGGAATGGTGCGCACCAGATGGTGGAACTGCCGCTCGATGGCCGCCAGATCCGGGAAGATGTCCGCGTGATCGAACTCCAGATTGTTGAGGATCGCCGTGCGCGGGCGGTAGTGGACGAATTTGCTGCGCTTGTCGAAGAAGGCGCTGTCGTACTCGTCGGCCTCGACCACGAAGAACGGCGTATCGCCCAAACGCGCCGAGATACCGAAGTTCTGCGGCACGCCGCCGATCAGAAAGCCCGGGCTCATGCCGGCATGCTCCAGCACCCAGGCCAGCATGCTCGAACTGCTGGTCTTGCCATGCGTGCCGGCCACCGCCAGCACCCAGCGCCCCTGCAGCACATGATCGGCCAGCCACTGTGGGCCGGAAACGTAGGGCACGCCCTTGTTCAATACGTATTCAACCGCCGGATTGCCGCGGCTCATGGCGTTGCCCACCACCACCAGGTCGGGCGCCGGTTGCAGGTGCGCCGGGTCATAACCCTGCATCAGCTCGATGCCCTGGGCTTCGAGCTGGGTGCTCATGGGTGGGTAGACATTGGCGTCGGAGCCGGTGACGCGGTGGCCGAGTTCCTTGGCCAGAACGGCGAGCGAGCCCATGAAGGTGCCGCAGATGCCGAGGATATGGATATGCATGAATGACCTCTATGAAGCCCGACGCGGGGGCGTGAAGCGATGGCGGCAGGTTAGCACAGCGCCCACCGGGCGGCTGCTGCGCCCTGCTCAGACCCAGGCACCGCGAGCAAGTTGCCGACCGGCTGAAATCAAACGCTTGCTTGGATTGCGCATTCAACTGGCTTTGAGGCAGCATCGGCTGGTCTGCTGGCACAACAGCTGCATCGTCCATCCAGTTCAATCACAGAAGCCGAGGCCCGCCATGCGCATCGTCCAAGCCACCCTGGAGCACCTGGACCTGCTGACCCCGCTGTTCGTCAAATACCGCGAGTTCTACAACGAACTGCCCTACCCCGAGTCGTCGCGCAAGTTCCTCGAGAAGCGCCTGCGGCGCAAGGAGTCGGTGATCTACCTGGCCCTGGCCGACGACGAGGACAAGCTGCTCGGTTTCTGCCAGCTCTACCCCAGCTATTCGTCGCTGTCGCTCAAGCGCGTGTGGATCCTCAACGACATCTACGTGGCCGAGGATGCTCGGCGCCAGCTGGTCGCCGACCGCCTGCTGCAGACCGCGAAGAAGATGGCCAGGGACACCAACGCCGTGCGCATGCGTGTGGCCACCAGCCGCGACAACGAGGTGGCGCAGAAGGTCTACGAGTCCATCGGCTTCGTCGAGGACGAGCAGTTCAAGAACTACGTACTGCCGATCCACGTCGACTGAGCGCCGGGCGCGACGCGCAATACGGGCCATGCCGGCTTGTGGCGAAGGCCGGCCGCCCTTAAGGTGACGGCATCGTCCTCCCGAGCCCGCATGCATGTGGTCCCTAAAGGCCTGGCGCCGTAACCGTATCCTCGAACGCAACCCCATCGATCCCGCCCACTGGGCCGAAGTCTGCCGGCGTCTGCCGATCCTCGACGGCCTGGACGACCACGAACAGCAGCGGCTGCGCGAGCGTGCCGTGCTGTTTCTGCATGACAAGCACCTCACCGCCCTGCCCGGCGTCGAAATCGGTCCTGTCGAGCACCTGCTGCTGGCGGCGCAGGCGCAGCTGCCGCTGCTGCACCTGGGCGAGCTGGACTGGTACCGGGGCTTTCACGAAATCGTGCTCTACCCCGATGACTTCGTCAGCCCGCAGCGCCACCGCGACGCTGCCGGGGTCGAACATGAATGGGACGACCCACGCAGCGGCGAGGCCTGGCACCAGGGCCCGGTGATCCTGGCCTGGCCCGGCGTGGAAGCCAGTGGCAGCTGGGAGGGCTACAACCTGGTGATCCACGAGCTGGCGCACAAGCTGGACATGCTCGAAGGTGGTGCCAACGGCCTGCCGCCGCTGCACCGCAACATGCGCGTGCAGGACTGGGCCAATGCCATGCAGAGCGCCTATGACGCGCTGAATGCGCAACTGGACGCCGACCCCGATGCCGAAACGGCCATCGACCCCTACGCCGCCGAAGACCCGGCCGAGTTCTTCGCCGTGACCAGCGAATACTTCTTCAGCGCACCGGATCTGCTGGCCGAGGCCTTCCCCGAGGTCTACCGGCAACTGGCCTTGTTCTATCGCCAGGACCCGCTGGTTCGGCTGCAACGCCTGCAAGCTGAACACCAGGACTACCAAATGGTCGAAAACGCGACCAATGGCTGAGTAAGCCAGCGTAGTCACCCCGCGCGAATGTGCCTATAATCCGCCCCACTTTTTTGGCCCTCCCTGGGAGTTCCCCCATGAGCTACAGCAAGATCCCGGCTGGCAAAGACCTGCCGAACGACATCTACGTTGCCATCGAGATCCCGGCCAATCACGCGCCGATCAAATACGAAATCGACCACGACAGCGATTGCCTGATGGTCGACCGCTTCATGGCCACCCCGATGTTCTACCCGGCCAACTACGGTTTCATCCCGCACACCCTGGCTGACGACGGCGACCCCCTCGACGTGCTGGTCGTGACCCCCTACCCGGTCGCTCCGGGTTCGGTGATCCGCGCTCGTCCGGTCGGCGTACTGCACATGAGCGACGAAGCCGGCGGCGACGCCAAGCTGGTTGCCGTTCCGCACGACAAACTGACCGTTCTGTACAAGGACGTTCAGGAATACACCGACCTGCCCCCGCTGCTGATCGAGCAGATCAAGCACTTCTTCGAGAACTACAAGGATCTGGAGAAGGGCAAGTGGGTCAAGGTAGAAGGCTGGGGCGGCGCTGAAGAAGCCCGCGGCCTGATCCACAAGGCAGTCGCGGCTTACCAAAAATAAGCCCTGACCACCTCCGAAAGCCGGCCACAAGCCGGCTTTTTTATGCCTGCAATTCGCCTCAACGACATGGACGGAACTGCCTGGGCGGCAGTGGTGCCGGGAATCTGCGACAGGCGCATGCAGGAAACCGAGCCGGTCTACTGCGTCGGCGCCGCTACGCTCCGAGCGGGGAACGACGCCGCACAAGCATAACGAAGCAGACGGCCGGCCTGGCGTCGCCCGCACGCCATCTGGCCTTTGTCACTATGCTTAACAGCACAACGCCAGCACTGCGCGAGTCGTCAAGGCGGGCCATATGAAAACAGGCAAATTGCGTCTTTTGATGATGGCCGTACTGGTCGGTCTTCTGGTCACCGTCGCCCATTCGCAATGGGTCGGTCCGCCGGATGGCCCGCCCGCCCAGTCCGACAAACGCGTGATCTTCCTCGCCTCCGACTTCCGCAATGGTGGCGTGGTGGGGGTTTACCGCAGCTTCGAGCGCGCCGCCAAGCTGCTCGGCTGGCAGGTCAGAGCGCTGGACGGCCGGGGTGATGCCGACGAATTGCGGCGCATTACCGATCTGGCTCTGGAGGCCGCGCCAGACGGCGTGGTACTGGGCGGCTTCGGATTGGCGGCGCTGGGCACGCCACCGGCGCTGTTGCAGCAACGCGATATCCCCGTGGTCGGCTGGCACGCCGGCGACCAGCCCGGCCCGACCGAGTGGCTGTTCAGCAATGTCACTACCGATCCACTGGTGGTCGCGGACATGGCGGCCGATATGGTGATCGGCGACGAACCCATCGGCGTGGTGATCTTCAACGACAGCCAGTTCGCCATCGCCACCACCAAGGCCATGCGCATGGCCGAGCGCGTGGATGCCTGCCCGCACTGTAAGGTGCTGAGCATCGAGGATCTGGCCATTTCCCGCGCATCGGCAGAGTTGGACGCGCGCGTCGAGCAGCTGCAGCGGCGCTTTGGCGCCGCCTGGACCCACACGCTGGCGATCAACGATGTGTATTTCGACCATATGCACCTGCCGCTGGCTCGCCTCGGGCGCAAGGACATCCTCCTGGTCTCGGCCGGCGACGGTTCCTCCAAGGCCCTAGGGCGCATCCACTCAGGGCTGTCGCAGCAGATCGCCACGGTTGCCGAACCCCTCGGTGCCCATGGCTGGCAACTGGTGGACGAACTCAACCGCGCCTTCGCCGGCCAACCGCCCAGCGGCTTCGTCGGCCAACCCCTGCTGATCACCGCGCAAGTGTTGCGCGAGAGCGAGAACATCAGCATCGAACTCGACACCAGCCACGAGGAAGCCTATCTGCGCCTGTGGAGACCACGGGTCGGTCGCTGACGGGGCGCGCCCTGCCTCTTCGCCGCCACGCAGGCCGCTGTTCAGCGTCGCAGCGCCCTGGCAATCGCCGGCTGGCTCACCGCCAGGGCACTGGCGGGCGATCTCGACAAAGCACAGCGAGTGACGGATCGCGTGCCCGAAATGGAATGAGCCGATCATGCCGCAAGCACCGCCGCCCAAGTGCTGCGGGAAACGAGGCGGCATGGCTCCTGCATAAATTGCTAGCAATATTTCACCATTCGCTAGCCAGGAGCCTCCCATGTTGGCCGAATCCATCCGCGGCGTGATCTGCACCCCCCACCCCGCCGCCACCCGCAGCGGCCTGGCCATGCTCGATGCCGGCGGCAGCGCCATCGACGCCATGCTCGCCGCCAGCGCCACCCTGGCCGCGGTGTACCCGCACATGACCGGCATCGGCGGCGATGCCCTGTGGCTGCTCCATGACCGCGAAGTGCGCACCATTGTGGGGATCGGCCAGGCCGGCCAACGTCTGCCGGCAGGCGGGAAGATCGGCCTGCGCGGCCCCAGCGCCCTGGCCACCACCGCCGGCGCCATCGCCAGCTGGCAGCTGGCGGCCGATATCAGCCGCCAGCAATGGGGCTCGCGCCTGGGCTGGGCGGATCTGTTCGAGCAAGCCATCCATCATGCCGAGCACGGCCACCCGGTCTCCGACTCGCAACTGTTCTGGCAGGACTATCGCCGCGAGCTGATCGACCAGCTGCCGGACCTCCACCCGCTGTGCAAGACCGCCGAAGGCCGCTGGCTGGCGCCCGGCGACACCCTGCGCCAGCCACGCCTGGCCGACAGCCTGCGCCACCTGGCGCGCAAGGGGCTCGACGAGTTCTACCGCGGCGAGCTGGCGCAGGCCTTCAGCGAAGCCTTCCGGGCACATGACTGCGGCCTAAGCGGCGAGGACCTGGCCGCCACCCGTGCCGAACTGGCCGCGCCGATCAGCATCCGCTACCGCCAGGGCACGCTGTACAACGTCGCCCCGCCCTGTCAGGGCCTGTATACCCTGCAGGCCATGCTGGCGCTGCGCAGCCGCGCGCTGGGCGACTGCGGCAACGGCAGCGCGCGCTATTACCACTGGCTGGTGGAGGCGATCAAACAGGGCCTGCTGCGCCGCAACGCCGAACTGTGCGACCCGCGCCACCGCGACTGGCCCTGGGCCGCCAGCCTCGACGACGCCATGGCCGCGCGCTACGCCGCCGCCATCGACGACCAGCGCGCGCAACCCTGGGCCGAACCCGGTCGCCCGGCCGACACCATCTGGATGGCCGCCTGCGATGCCGAAGGCCGCAGTGCCTGCCTGATCCAGAGCCTGTTCCACGACTTCGGCTCCGGCTGCGTGCTGGGCGACACCGGCGTGCTCTGGCAGAACCGCGCCGCCGGCTTCAATGGCGACCCGCAGCATGCCAACGCCTGGGCGCCGGGCAAGCGCCCCGCGCACACCCTCAACCCGTCCTGCTACCTGGCCGACGACGGCCGCCGCTGGTTCTTCGGCACCCAGGGCGGCGATGGCCAGCCGCAGACGCAGATGGTGCTGGCCAGCCAGTTGATCGACTTCCAGCAGCCCATCGACCAGGCCTTGCACATGCCGCGCTTTCTGCTCGGGCGCAGCTTCTTCGACAGCACCGACAACCTCAAGCTGGAGGCGCCGGTGGGCGAGGCGGTGATGGCTGAACTTGAACGCCTGGGGCACCAGGTCGAGCGCATCCCGGCCCTCAGCCCCTACACCGGCCAGGCTGGCATCATCGCCATCGGCCGCGACGGCTGGCGCCAGGCGATGCACGACCCGCGCGGCCAGGGCGATGCACTGGGCCAGCGCGCTTGAGCGGCGCCGGCGACGCCACGGATTTACCGGAGCCGGCGGCACTGGCGATAATGGCCGCCATTGCCCGCAAGAGCGTTGATTCGATGGCCGAGAAGACCGTGACCGCCAAACAGCAGGAGGTGCAGCGCATCGTCGATGCGCTGGCCAAGGCCATTGCCCAGCATCGCCTGCCGCCCGGCATGCGCCTGATCGAGGCGCAGATCGTCGAGTCGCTGCAGGCCAACCGCAACCATGTGCAGGTGGCCCTGCAACGCCTGGCGATGCAGAAGATCGTCACCATCGAACCCAACCGCGGTGCCCTGGTGGCGCAGCCCAGCGCCCAGGAGGCGCGCGACGTGTTCGCCGCCCGCCGCGCGGTGGAGCGCGCCATCGTCGAGGCGATCACCCCGGCGATCATGCAGCAACATGCCGAGCGCATCGCCGCGCAGATGGCCAGGGAACGCGCCGCCACCAGCAGCAGCGACCGCCGCGCCATCGTCCGCGAGCTCAGCGAGTTCCACCGCATGCTCGGCGAGATCTGCGGCAACGCGGTGCTGCGCGACATTCTCGACAACCTGATGGTACGCAGCTCGCTGATCGTCGCCCTGTACCAGCGCAACGACGTGCCCTCCTGCGCCTCGGACGAGCACCAGCAGGTGCTCGACGCCCTCGCCGCCGGCCAGCGCGAGCAGGCCGTGGCGCTGATGATCGAGCACCTCGACGAACTGGAAGGCCAGCTGGCCCTGCATCAGGAGCAGAACGTCGAGGTCAACCTGCGCGAGGCGCTCGCCGAACTCTAATCACTCGGGCGCAGCAGCCGTGGCCGTTCCCGTACGAAGGTCTGCCGACCGTTCTTGAAGCCCAGCAGTGGCGGGCTCAGTTCGCCGATTACCGCAGCCGGGTGCGGTGCATCGAGGACGATGAAGTCCGCCCGGCATCCCGGTGCCAGGCCGTAGTCGCGCAGGCGCAGCAAACGCGCCGAATCACTGGAGATCCAGCCCAGGCAGGTCTGCAGCTCGGCAGTGGTGCCAAGCTGGGCGACGTTGGCGTAGAGGTTGGCCTGGCGGATCAGCGAGGCGTCGCCGTAGGGGGTGAAGGGGTTGCCCAGGTTGTTGGTCGACAGCGAACAGGTCACCCCGCCGGCGTGCAAGCGCTCCAGCGGCGCCAGGCCGCGCGGTTTGCCATGGCTGCACTGGCGGCCGCCGAGGTAGAGATCGGTGCTCGGCAGGCAGGTCACCTGCACCCCGGCCGCGGCCAATTGCGCAGTGATCGCCTGCAGCGGCTCGGCCGCCAGCATCGACAGCTTGGTGGCGTGGCCGACGGTAACCCGGCCGCCCCAGCCGTGCCGCTCGGTACAGCGCAATACCTCGGGCAGGGTCATGCCCGTGGGGTCGAGGTCGAAGTCCAGGTGGAAGTCCAGATCGCAATCATGCGCCACGGCCAGCTCGAACAAACGGTGGATGTGCCCATGCGGATCGCTGTCGGTATAGGGGCAGCCGCCGAGCACCTCGGCGCCCTGCGCCAACGCCTGGCACAGCAACGCCTCGGTGCCCGGATTGTTGAGCAGGCCCTCCTGGGGGAACACGCAGAGCTGCAGGTCCAGCGCCCAGGCGTAGTCGGCCTGCAGCCGGCGCACCGCGTTGAAGCCGGTCAGGCCGATCTGCGGGTCGATCTCGACGTGGGTACGCATGTGCATGGTGCCCTGGGCGATGGCCAGCTCCAGCACCCGTGCGCCGCGCTGGTAGACATCCGCCTCGGTGAAGCCGGCCTTGGCCGCCGAGGTCTCGGCGATGGCCTCGGCCAGGGTGCCGGCGCGCAGGTTGCAGCGTTCGAGGATGCAGGCCTTGTCTAGGTGGATATGGGTTTCGATCAGTCCCGGCAGCACCAGGCCGCCGCCCAGGTCCAGTTCACGCGGGCAGGCGTCGGCGCTGAAGGCATCGACGAAGCGGCCCCGTTCCACCCGCAGCTCGGCGAGGCGGGTGGGCGCGTCCGGCAAACGCAGGTTGTGCAGATACCACGCACTCATGCGGCGCTCTCCCCCAGGTAGGCGGCTTCCAGCTCGGGGTCGTTGCGCAGCTCGGCAGCGCTGCCGGATTTGACGATGCGCCCGGTCTCCAGCACATAGGCGCGGTCGGCCACCTGCAGTGCGAGGTTGGCCATCTGGTCCACCAGCAGCAAGGTCACGCCTTCGTCGCGCAGGCTCGCCAGGGCATCGTAGAGCTCGGCGATCATCGCCGGCGCCAGGCCCAGCGAGGGCTCGTCAAGCAGCAGGATGCGCGGTTTGGCCATCAGTCCGCGGCCCACCGCGACCATCTGCTGCTCGCCACCGGAAAGCAGCCCAGCCGGGCTGTCCAGGCGCTCGCGCAAGCGCGGGAAGCGGCGCAGGATGGCTTCGATCTCGGCCTCGGCATCCACCTGGTCGGTACGGGTGTAGGCGCCCAGCAGCAGGTTGTCGCGCACGCTGAGCTGGGGGAACAACTGTCGCCCCTCCGGCACCAGGGCCAGGCCGCGCGCGGCGATGGCGCTGGCCTCGGCTTTCTCGATATTGACGTCGTCCAGCACCACGAGGCCCGACGACGGCCGCTTGAGCCCTGCCAGGCACTGCAGGATGCTCGACTTGCCGGCGCCATTGGCGCCGAGAATCGCCACCAGCTCGCCGGGATTGACCAGCAGATCCACGCCTTGCACCACCGGCGCGGCGCCGTAGTCGACCACCAGGTCCTTGACGAACAGGATGGCGTCGCGGCTGCCGTCCCAGGCCGCGTCACGCGGCTGCGCCTGGTAGTCGGTGCTGCCCAGGTAGGCGGCGACCACTCGCGGGTCCTGTCGCACCTCGTCCGGGGTGCCCCAGGCGATCGGGCGGCCGGCGTCGAGCACCAGGATGCGCTGCGACACCGCCATCACCAGCGGCATGTCGTGCTCCACCAGGATCACCGCGATGCCGAAGCCGGCCAGGGTCTTGAACAGCCCGGCCAGGCGATCGGTGTCGCTACGGCTAAGGCCGGCGGCCGGCTCGTCGAGCAGCAACACCCGCGGCCGACTGGCCAGGGCGCGGGCGATTTCCACCAGGCGCCGGTCGACATGCGGCAGATCGTCCGCGGCGCAGGTCACCGAGCCGCGATAGCCCACCAGCGCCAACAGGTTCAGCGCCAGCTCTTCCTGCTCGGCCGGCGGGCGCGCCAGCGGCAGGCCGAGCTGGCCCTGCTGCATGGCCGCCAGCAGGTTCTCCAGCACGCTCATCTCGCCGAACAACTGGGTAGTCTGGTAGGTACGGGCGATGCCGGCGCGGGCGATCTTCCAGGCTGGCAGGCCAGCCAACTGCTGTTCCAGCTCGATCTGCCCGCTGTCCGGCGCATAGAACCCGCTGATCAAGTTGAGCAGGGTGGTCTTGCCGGCGCCATTGGGGCCGATCACCGAGGTGATACTGCCCTGCTCGGCGCTGAAGCTAATCGCACTGGCGGCCTGCACACCGCCGAAGCGGATGCCGACATCGCGCACCTGCAAGCCTTGCGCTTCGCCGCCGCTGCGCTCGAACCAGCGCGCCAGCAGGTGACGGTTGGCACTCTTCGGCGCGTAGGCCGGCAACGCTTGCCACCAACGCTGCTGCAGGGCACCGAGCACACCGCGCGGCGCCAGCCAGAGCACCGCGAGCAGGAGCATGGAGAAGATCAGCAGGCGGTATTCGGCCAGGCCCGAGAGCATCTCCGGCAGCAGCACGATCAGCAGCGCCCCGAGCACCGGGCCGAACAGCGTGCCGCTGCCGCCGACTATCACCGCCAGGACGAACAGGATCGACTGCGAGAAGGGGAAGGAATCCGGGCTGATGAACATCATCAGCGGCGCCACCAGGCCGCCGGCCATACCGGTCAGGGTGGCCGACAGGGCGAAGGCCAGGGTCTTGGTCTGCATCGGGTTGAAGCCCAGCGAACGCGCGGCGATTTCCGTCGACTTCACCGCGCGCATCGCCCGCCCCCAGCCGCTGCCCTGCAGGCGCCGGTAGAAGGCCAGCGCCGCCACCATCAGCGCGGTGGCCAGCAGCGCCAGGCCGACATTGCCGTCCAGCCCGCCAAACGCGGGCATGGGAATGCCGATCAGGCCGTTGGCACCGCCAGTCAGCGACTGCCACTCGATCAGCCCGTGGTGCACCATGAAGGCGAAGGCGATGGTCACCATCGCCAGGTAGGGCCCGGTGACGCGCAGCGCCGGCAATGCCAGCAGGGCACCGACCAGGCCGCTGCCGAGGCCGGCGATGATCAGCGCCAGGCCCAGCGGCAAGCCGGCCATCAGCAGCAGCGCCGAGATG
>MTEW01000881.1_pt2 | contig 17061 bp, 13 predicted proteins | sample 1042681 | NCBI WGS metagenome assembly MTEW01 (sample SAMN06185811, study PRJNA358809) | soil metagenome | isolation source: soil biostimulated with citrate as carbon source | place: India | collected 2015-05-23
TTTCCAGGGCGAATACTTCATCGACCGCTACGGCGCCAAGGCCGCCGAAGCCACCCCGCCGATCCAGCGCATGCTGGCCGAAGGCGTGCCGGTCGGCGGCGGCACCGACGCCACCCGCGTGGCCAGCTACAACCCCTGGACGGCGCTGTACTGGCTGGTCAGCGGCAAGACGGTCGGCGGCACCACGCTCAACCCGCAGGGGCTGCCGCGTGACACCGCGCTACAGCTGTTCACCCACGGCAGCGCCTGGTTCTCCAGCGAACAGGGCAAGAAGGGCCAGATCAAGGTCGGTCAGCTCGCCGACCTGGTGGCCTTGACGGCGGACTTCTTCAGCATCGAGGAGGAGCAGATCAAGTGGCTGGAGTCGGTGCTGACCATCGTCGGCGGCAAGGTGGTGCATGGCACCGGCGAGTTCGACAAGCTCGCCCCGCCGACGCTGCCGGTACTGCCGGACTGGTCGCCGGTGGCCAAGGTGCCCGGGCACTGGAAGCCGGTCGCCGCGCCCATGGCCGCCAGCATCCACCAGTGCGTCGGCGCCTGCGCAGTGCATCAGCACCAGCATGACCGCGCGCGTCGCAGCAGTGTGCCGGTGAGCGATCACCATGGCTTCTGGGGCGCCTTCGGCTGCTCCTGCTTTGCCTTCTGACATGGCCAGCGAAAAACCCTCGCCCTGGGGCGCACTCAAGCACAGCACCTTCCGCTGGCTGTGGCTGGCCAGCATCGCCTCGAACATCGGTACCTGGATGCACGAGGTGGGTGCCGGCTGGCTGATGACCAGCCTGTCGGCCAACCCCATGCACGTGGCGCTGGTACAGGTCGCCGGCTCGGCGCCGATGTTCCTCCTGGCGCTGCCGGCCGGCGCCATGGCCGATATCGTCGACAAGCGCCGCTATCTGCTCGGCGTGCAGCTGTGGATGGCGGCGGTGGCGACGCTGCTGGCCGTACTGACCCTGCTCGGCCTGACCACGGTCTGGCTGCTGCTGGGCATGACCCTGGCCATGGGCGTCGGCACCGCGTTGATGATGCCGGCCTGGTCGGCGCTGACGCCGGAGCTGGTGAGCAAGCGCGACCTGCCCTCGGCCATCGCCCTGTCCAGCCTCGGCATCAATGTCGCCCGTGCGCTCGGCCCGGCCATCGCCGGGGTGCTGGTCAGCTTGAGCGGCCCCTGGGCGACCTTCGCCCTCAACGCCCTGTCGTTCTTCGCGGTGATGGCGGTGCTGCTGACCTGGAGGCGCGAGCGCCAGGTCGCCAGCTTCCCGGCCGAGCGCCTGCTGGGCGCCATGCGTGCCGGCTGGCGCTACAGCCGCGCCTCGAAACCGCTGCAGGCGGTGCTGGTACGCGCGGCGGCCTTCTTCGTCGGCGCCAGCGCCGGCATGTCGCTGCTGCCGTTGATCGTGCGCGGCGAGCTGCAGGGCAGCGCCAGCGACTTCGGCCTGATGCTCGGCAGCGTCGGCGTCGGCGCCGTGCTCGGCGCCACCTTGCTGCCGCGCGTGCGCGAGCGCATCAGCAGCGACCGCCTGGTGCTGCTGGCCAGCCTGCTCTATGCCCTGGTGCTGCTGGCCCTGGCCAGCCTGCGCCACTTCGCTGCCCTGCTGCCGGTGATGCTGCTCAGCGGCGCGGCGTGGATCGCCGTGCTGTCCAGCCTGCAGGTCGCGGCGCAGACTTCGGTGCCGGATTGGGTACGGGCGCGGGCGCTGTCGGTCTATATCCTGGTGTTCTTCGGCAGCATGGCTGCCGGCGGCGCGCTGTGGGGCTTCGTCGCCAGCCAGGCGTCGATTCCCCTCGCCCTGGTCGCCGCGGCCGGCTGCCTGGCGCTGGGTGGGCTGCTCACGCCGCGTTTCCCGCTGCCGGTTACCGAGGCCGAGGATCTCGCCCCGTCGCTGCACTGGCCGGCGCCGATCCTGGCCGACGAAGCCGACCTCGAGCGCGGCCCGGTGATGGTGACCCTGCACTACGACATCGCCCCGGAACATGCCACGGCCTTTCGCCAGGCGATGAGCGAGGTGGCGCGCATGCGTCGGCGCAACGGCGCGTTCTCCTGGGGCCTGGTGCAGAGCAGCGAGAACCCGCGCCACTGGCAGGAGTTCTTCTTCGACGAGTCCTGGCTCGAACACCTGCGCCACCACGGCCGGGTCACCCGCGCCGAGCAACGCATCGAGGCGGCGGCCAGGCAGTTCCAGAGCGCCGGGGTTGCGATACGCATCGACCACTTCCTGACGCCCGGCAAACAGGCGCCGGAGCATTCGGAAGCGCAGCATGCCAGCGATCCGCGATGACGGCGCAGTGGCGGCAGGACGCTCGCCGCCATGAGCCGGCAGGCCCTGTTCATTCACGGAACCTGGCTCACCCCGCTGATCTGGAGCCGGTTTCGCCGTCGCTTCGAGGCCTGCGGCTACAGCTGCAGCGCGCCGGCCTGGCCGCTGCTCGCTGCCGACCCGGCGGGTCAGCGCAGCCAGCCGCCGCGGGCAACGGCCAGTCTGGGTATCGCCGCCATTCTCGCTCACTACGCAGGGCAGATCGGCGACCTCGCACAGCCGCCACTGCTGATCGGTCACGACCTTGGCGGCCTGCTGGTGCAGCTGCTGCTCGACCGCGGCCTGGGCTGCGCCGGCATCGCCATCGCGCCACCGGCCCATGGTGGGCTGGAAGGGCTGCGCGGCAGCGGGCCCTGGCTGGCGCGCCAGGCGTTCTGCCGAGGCTTGCTACACATGAGCCCGCAACATTTCGCCCGCACTATGGCGCAGACACTGACGCCAGAGCGGCAGGCCGCCGCATACGCGCGGCATATCGTGCCGGCACCGGGCCGGGTATTCTTCGACAACGCGCTGGGCATCGGTAGCCGTATCGACTTCGGCAATCCCGACCGCCCACCGCTGTTGCTGATTGCTGCGGGCGCGGACCGTAGCGTCCGCGCCGCCACGGTCGCGGCGGCCTATCGGCGCCACCGGGGCTCGACGGCGGTCACCACTTTCAAACACTTCAGCGGCTACAGCCACTGGCTGATTGCCGAACCGGGTTGGGAAACCATTGCCGACTACTGCATCGAATGGGCACAAAACCAGCTGGGACGCTTCTGAATCGCCGACCGCCTCGCAGCTTCATCCTCTGTTCGTGGCACTGGCCTTGCTGTGCCTGCTGCTCTGCACCGCCGTTCGCGCCGACGCTGGCGAACTGCAGCAACGCTTCGAACATCGGCGCTGGACGCTCAACGACGACAGCCCCAGCCAGATCGGCGCCCTGGCGCAGACCCGCGACGGCTATCTGTGGCTCGGCACCCATGATTCGCTATATCGCTTCGACGGCCTGAGTTTCACCCGCTACCGCGCCACCGATCAGCAGGAACTGGGCATAGTCTCCAGCCTGCTGGCCAGCGACCAGGGCCTGTGGGTGGGCCTGCGCAACGGCGGCGTGCGCCTGATCGACGCCGAAGGCGAGGTCGCGGCCGCCTTCGACCTGGGCCGCGGCACGGTCTACGCCCTGGCGCAGACCGCCGACGGCCAGCTATGGGCTGCGGCCAACGACGGTCTGCTGCGCTTCGACGGGCAAAGCTGGCAGCAGCTTTCCAGCCAGGCCGGCTTCGTCGGCACGAACGCCTACGCCCTGCTGGTCGATACTTCCGGGCGGCTGTGGGTGGCCGACGAGCGACGCCTCTATACGCTGGAGCCCGGCGCCCAAACGCTGCGCGACAGCGGCATCGCGGTCAGGCGTCCCCGGCAGATCGTCCAGGCGCCCGATGGCGCGCTGTGGTTGGCCGAACGCGACGGCGAGTCGGTACTGCGGCTGGATACCTCGACCGGGCAGGCCAGTCGCATCGGGGTCGGTGAGCCGGTCAACGCCCTGCTTTTCGACCAACGTGGCGCGCTGTGGCTGAGCACCGCCGGCAACGGCCTGCTGCATGTGGCGCAGCCGGATCGCCACGCGCTGGGCGGCTTCAACGCCATCGAACGCTTCGCTGCTCGCGACGGACTCAGCTCCGACCTCGTTGCGCCGCTGCATCAGGACAGCGAAGGCAGCCTCTGGATAGGCACGCACGATGGCCTGGACCGCCTGCGCGACCGACCGCTGCAACCGGCGGGCTTGCCCGCCAATGCGCAGAATCTGGCCCTGGTGGCGGATCGGACCGGCGCGCTCTGGGCCGGCAGCAGCAACCTGCCGGTGATGCGCCTGGATCGCGACGGCCTGCAGCATCTGCCGCTGCAGACGCCGATCAGCGCCACCGCCCGCGACAGCCAGGGCCGAGCCTGGCTGGCCGGCCCACAGGGCATCTGGCGCAGCAGCGGCGACAGCCTGCAAAAAGTCGCCGAGCTGCCGGTGCAACGCAGCCTGGACTCCGCGGTGCGCGCCATGCTGGTGGATCGCCACGGCGCGCTGTGGCTGGCGCTGAACCGCCAGGGCCTGTTCGTCCTGCGCGACGGGCGCTGGCACGGGCTGCCGCCGCCGAGCGCCAAGCCGGCGCAGCAGATGCCGGTCAGCGCCGCCCTGGCGCCCGATGGCGGCCGCTGGTTCGGTTATCGCGACAACCTGATCGTCAGCCACGACGACGGCGGCGAACGCCATTGGGGCGCGGCCGAAGGCCTGGATGTCGGCCATGTGACCGCCATGGCCCATCAGCCCGGTCATGCCTGGGTCGGCGGCCAGCGTGGCCTGGCGCGCTTCGACGGGCAGCGCTTTCAGCGCCTGCCGCTGCCGGACAACGGCCTGTTCGACAACCTCTACGCCATCGTCCCGGTGCGGGTCGAGGCCGGTGAGGATCTCTGGCTGCAGGGCCAGGGCGGCATCTTCCAGCTGCCCGCCGCGGAGATCGCCCTGGCCCTGGCCAACCCCGCGCATCAGATCCGCTACCGCACCTACGATGCACAGGGCGGCCTGGCCAACGACCCGCACCAGGTACTGGCCCTGCCCACCGCAGTGCGCGCCGGCGAGAATCGGCTATGGTTCGTCACCCGCAACGGCGTGGTCGGCCTGAACCCCCTGCGCGCCCCGCAGAACAGCGCGGCGCCGCGCGTGCGCATCGAATCGCTGGTGGTGGACGGCGAAGCGCTGCCGCTCGGTGCAACCGCCGAGCTGCCGGCGGACAGCCGGCGCCTGGTCATCGGCTACGGCGCGCCGAGCCTGTCGGCGCCGCAGGGCCTGCATTTTCTCTATCGCCTCGACGGCTTCGATCACGCCTGGCAATCCGCCGGCCGCCAGCGGGAAGTCACCTACACCGGCCTGCCCGCGGGCGACTACCGCTTCCGGGTACGCGCCCTCAACCAGAACGGGGTCGCCAGCGAACAGGACGCCGAACTCGACTTCAGCATCGCACCGCTGTTCTACCGCCAGCCGTGGTTTCTGCTGGCGCTCGGCGTCGCCCTGCTCGGCAGCCTGCATCTGCTCTACCGCAGCAACATGCGGCGCGCGGCGGAGCGGCTGCGCACCCGCCTGGAAGAGCGTCACGAGGAGCGCGAGCGCATCGCCCGCGAGCTGCACGACACCCTGTTGCAGGGGGTGCAGGGGTTGATGCTGCACGTGCAGGCCGCGGCCGATAGCCTGCCCGTCGGACAGCCCAGCCGCGGCCTGCTGGAAAAGGCACTGGATCGCGCCGACCAGGTGATCAACGAGGGTCGCGAGCGGGTACGCGATCTGCGCAGCGTGCCTCAAGGTCCCGTCGACCTGCCCCAGGCACTGGGCGAGCTGGAGCATCTGCTCGATCACCCGGGCGTAACCTATCGGATCGACATAAAGGGCACGCCCATTGCCCTGCATCCGGTGGTTCACGATGAGCTGTACCTGCTGGCGCGCGAGGCCGTCGGCAACGCCTTTCGCCATGCCCGCGCCAGCCTCGTGCAGCTGCAGCTGGACTATGACCCGCGCCAGTTCGAGCTGCAGGTGGTCGACGATGGCTGCGGCATTCGCGCCGATTACCTGGACAGCAGCGAGGCCGCCGATCACTGGGGCCTGCGCGGGATGTACGAGCGCGCCGCGAAGATTGGCGCTACCCTCAGCATTCACGGCGCCCAGGGGCGCGGCAGCCAGGTCCGACTGACACTGGTCGGCGTACTGGCCTACCGGCAGAAGGAGCCTTGCGCGCGCCGCTGGCTACCCTGGAAAAGACTCACGAGGAGCCCGCACCCATGAGCATCGCCACCCCCATCCGCGTGCTGGTCGCCGATGACCATCCGCTGCTGCGCGAGGGCATCGCCGCCGTTCTCGCCGCTCAGGCGGATATCGAGCTGGTGGGCGAGGCCGGCGACGGCCAGGAAGCGCTGGACTGCTTCCGCCGCCTGCGCCCGGACGTGACCCTGATGGACCTGCAGATGCCGCGCATGAACGGCATCGAGAGCATCCAGGCGATCCGTAGCGAATGCCCGGATGCGCGCATCGCCATCCTCACCACCTACCGCGGCGACGTGCGCGCCCTGCACGCCATCCAGGCCGGCGCCCAGGCCTATCTGCTGAAAAGCAGCCTGCGCAAGGAGCTGGTCGAGACCATCCGTCAGGTAGCCGCGGGTAAACGCCACATTCCGCCGGAGATCGCCGCCGAACTGGCCGAGCATATCGGCCAGCAGTGCCTCAGCGCGCGCGAGGTGGAGGTGCTGCAGGCGGCGGCACTGGGCTACTCCAACCGCGATATCGCCCTGCAACTGCGCATCACCGAGGATACGGTCAAGGGGCATATGCGCCTGGTCATGGACAAGCTCGGCGCCAACAACCGCACCCACGCCGTGGCCATCGCCGTGCAGCGCGGGGTCCTCGAGGTCGGCCTGCCACTTTAGTGTTGCTCCCCGTCCCCACCTTGTGAGCTGGGCGCCGACAGCTCCGCCGCGCATGCTCTGCGTACGACCAGACAAGGAGGCTTTATATGGGCTCGCTCGGAGAAACTCAGGGCATCACGCCCTGTCTGGCAAAGGCGCTGGACAATGCTCAGACGCTGGCACGGATCGCCGAATTGCTGGCCGATGCCGGAGCGGCCCTGCAGCAAGACACCCTGCGCGCCTACGTCTACCTCGACCAGGCCATGGAACTGCTAAGACAGGCGAACGGCGGCAGCGAGAGCGACCTGCGCCATACGGCGGGCCTGAACCGCTGGCAAACGCGGCGTCTGGACGAATACATCAGCCGGCATCTGGATACACCGATCCGCACCTGCCACCTGGCCGCTCAGCTCAACCTGAGCAGCAGCCACTTCTCCCATGTGTTCAAGCAGACCTTCGGCATCACGCCGCTGGCCTACGTGGCGCGCAAGCGTATCGAGGCGGCCAGGGCGATGATGCTGGCCACCGATCAGCCATTGACGCAGATTGCCCATGCTCATGGCTTCTGCGACCAGTCGCACTTCACCCGCACCTTTAGGCGCGAGACCGGGATGAGCCCACTGCTGTGGCGACAGCGCTGCGCCGCGAAGACGCAGGCTACCACCGAGCGTTGATCAGCCCAGCATGGTCACATGACGCGGATGGCTGGCCACCCGCATGAGCCAGGCGCGGATGGCCGGGAAGGCTTCGAGGCTGAAGCCCCCCTCGTCGGCCACATGGGTGTAGGCATACAGGGCGATATCGGCAATGGAGTAATGCTCACCGACCAGATAGGGCGTACGTTCGAGCTGCTTCTCCATCACTTTCAGGGCCTTGTAGCCGAGCTTCAGGCAGCGCGCGTGCTCCTCGCGGCGTTCCTCGGGCATGCCCTGGTAGAGCTGGATGAAACGCGCCACCGCAACATAGGGCTCGTGGCTGTACTGCTCGAAGAACTGCCACTGCAGCACCTGGGTGCGCAGGCGCGGCTCGCTGGGCAGGAACTCGCTGCCCTCGGCGAGGTAGTTGAGGATGGCGTTGGACTCCCACAGGCAGGTGCCGTCGTCCAGCTCCAGCACCGGAATCTTGCCATTGGGATTCTTGGCCAGGAAGGCTTCGCTCTGCGTCTCGCCCTTGAGGATGTTGACGGGAATCCACTGGTACTCCTTGCCCAGCAGATGCAGCATCAGCTTGACCTTGTAGCAGTTGCCCGAACGGTAATCGCCGTAGACCTTGTACATCGCATTGCCCTCCCTACATCAATCCTCGCGGCAAGCTCGCCGCCAATCAGCCCAGCTTCTGTAGGAGCGGGTTTATCCGCGAAATTCGCGGCTAAACCCGCTCCTACAGGGGGAAAACTCAATCACGCCCCCTGCGCCTCGCGGATAACTGCAGCGAGGCGGCGCAGGCCTTCGCCCAGGCGTTCCGGCGCCACATGGCTGAAGTTCAGTCGCAGATGACCAGCGTTGGCGTCCGGATCGATAAAGAATGGCTCACCCGGCATAAAGGCGACGTTCTGCGCCAGGGCCGCATCGAGCAATGTGCGGGTATCCAGCGGCTGCTTGAGGGTCAGCCAGAAGAACAGCCCGCCCTGCGGAATTTCCCACTCGGCCAGATCGGCGAAGTGCTCCAGCAGCGCGGCCTGCATGGCGTCGCGGCGGATGCGGTAGAAATCGCGCAGCTCGGCCAGGTGGCCGCGGTACCGCTCGCTGCCCAGCCACTGCAGCGCCTGCCACTGGCCGATGCGGTTGGTGTGCAGATCGGCCGACTGCTTCAGGCGCAGCAGGTGCGGATACAGATCCTTGGGGGCGATCAGGTAGCCGACGCGCAGGCCCGGCAGCAGGGTCTTGGATACGGTGCCGGTGTAGATCCAGCTGGCCTTTTGCAGGCGGCTGACGATGGGCGTGGCCTGGCCTTCATCGAACACCAGCTCGCGGTACGGCTCGTCCTCGATAAGGGTCACGCCGAACTCGTCGAGCAGCGCCGCCACCGCTTCGCGCTTGGCCTCGCTGTAGCGGGTGCCGGACGGATTCTGGAAGGTCGGAATCAGGTAGGCGAAGGCCGGCTTGTGCTTTTCCAGACACTGACGCAACGCGGCCAGCTCGGGGCCATCGGCCTCCTGTGGCACGCTGATGCAATCGGCGCCGAACAACTGGAAGGCCTGCAGCGCGGCCAGGTAGGTCGGCGCCTCGAGAAGCACCTCGGTGCCCGGATCGATGAACAGCTTGGACGCCAGGTCCAGGGTCTGCTGCGAGCCGCTGACGATCAGCACCTGGCTGGCCTCGCAGGGTACGCCCAGGGCGCGCGCCTCGGCGGCAATGGCCTCGCGCAGGGCCGGCTCGCCCTCGCTCATGCCGTACTGACCCATGCTCGCCGGCATTTCGGCCCAGTCCACCTTCGGCAGCATGGGTTCGGCCGGCAGCCCGCCGGCGAAGGACATCACTTCCGGACGCTGCGCCGCGGCGAGAATTTCACGGATCAGGGAGCTTTTCAGGCGGGCGATGCGTTCGGAGAAGGCCATGGGATTACCTGGGGTGCAAAAGGCTGGAAATTTAAGTCAAACTGCTTGACCGAAACTACGACGCCACCCAGAGATACGTCAATATGACTGACCTAAAAAATTTCCCCGAGAAATTTTTAACGTCGCCCAGCGACGGCCCGCAGGGTGGCCGCCACGGATGGCAGGCCATGAAAAACCCGGCCGTCCAACAGGCCGCCATGGAGGCCTTCTTCTTCGGCTACCAGGCCTTCACCGCCAAGCCCGACGAGATGCTGGCCAAGCGCGGCCTGTCACGGGTGCACCACCGCATCCTGTTCTTTATCGCCAAGTACCCGGGGCTGAGCATGAAGGAACTGCTCGGCTATCTCGGCGTGAGCAAGCAGGCGTTGAACACGCCGCTGCGCCAGCTGATGGAAATGCACCTGGTGCACAGCGAGGCCGCGGCGGACGACAAGCGCAAGCGCCTGCTCGGTTTCACCGCCGAAGGCGCCAAACTGGAGCAGGCCCTGCGCCGCGAACAGGCGCGCCTGCTGCAGCGGGTGTTCGCCGAAGTCGGCGAAGAGGCCGTGCAGGGCTGGCTCAAGGTCAACCAGGCGCTGACCGTGCGCCGCTGACCCCGCACGCGGGCGCTCTGGCAGACCGACGAGCGCCCCTCCTGGCGATCCAGGCACACCGCTGGCACAAAAGCCGCTAGCCTGAAAACAGGCCTCTCGACCCGCGCCCGGCTCATAACCGAATTGCATGACAATCGGCTGACCACAAGGTCAAATATTTGTTGACCCAAAAGTCAGAAAACTCTAGATTGGCCCCATGGCAGCCCGCGCCAGGGCCTTGCAGTGCGTGCATCACCTGGCCAGCCAACCGAGTCATAACAATAAAGTGCCTGGAGGTCGTCCTTGATCCAGTTTTTACTCAACCGGGAGCTGCGCACCGAGCATGCCCTGGACCCCAACGTCACCGTGCTCAACTACCTGCGTGAGCACGTCGGCAAAACCGGAACCAAGGAAGGCTGCGCCTCCGGCGACTGCGGTGCCTGCACCGTGGTGGTCGGCGAGCTCGAGGGCGACCGCGTGCGCTACCGCACCCTCAACTCCTGCCTGACCTTCGTCTCCAGCCTGCACGGCAAGCAGCTGATCACCGTCGAAGACCTCAAACACCAAGGCAAGCTGCACAGCGTGCAGCAGGCGATGGTCGACTGCCATGGCTCGCAGTGCGGCTTCTGCACCCCCGGTTTCATCATGTCGCTGTTCGCCCTGCAGAAGAACTCCACGGGGTACGACAAGGGCCAGACCCTGGAAGCCCTGGCCGGCAACCTGTGCCGCTGCACCGGCTACCGCCCGATCATCGATGCCGCCGAGCAGGCCTGCTGCCAGAAGCAGCCGGATCAGTTCGATGCCTTCGAAAGCAACACCGTGGCCCAGCTCCAGGCCATCGCCCCGCGCGAGACCGCCGAGCTCAACAGTGGCGACAAGCGCTGCCTGGTGCCACTGACCGTGGCCGATCTGGCCGACCTCTATGCCGCCAACCCGGAAGCACGCCTGCTCGCCGGCGGTACCGACCTGGCCCTGGAAGTCACTCAGTTCCACCGTGAACTGCCGGTGATGATCTACGTCGGCCATATCGAAGACATGAAGCGCATCGAAGTGACCGACAGCGCCATCGAGATCGGCGCGGCCGCGGCCCTGTCCGACTGCTACGACGCGCTGTCGCGCGAGTACCCGGACTTCGGCGAGCTGCTGCACCGCTTCGCCTCGCTGCAGATTCGCAACCAGGGCACCCTGGGCGGCAATATCGGCAACGCCTCGCCCATCGGCGACGCCCCACCGCTGCTGATCGCCCTCGGCGCACAGATCGCCCTGCGCCAGGGCAACACCCGGCGCATCCTGCCGCTGCAGGACTACTTCCTCGACTACAAGGTGACCGCCCGCCAGGAAGCCGAATTCATCGAGAAGATCATCGTGCCGCGCGCCCAGGCCAACCAGGCGTTCCGCGCCTACAAGGTGTCCAAGCGCCTGGACGACGACATCTCCGCCGTCTGCGCGGCCTTCAACCTGACTATCGTCGACGGCGTGGTCACCGAAGCGCGCATCGCCTTCGGCGGCATGGCCGCCATCCCCAAACGCGCCAGCGCCTGCGAAGCCGCGCTGGTCGGCTCGGCCTGGTATCCGGGCGTGATCGAACGCGCCTGCGACGCGCTGGGTGAGGACTTCACCCCACTGTCGGATTTCCGCGCCAGCAAGGAATACCGCCTGCTCACTGCCCAGAACCTGCTGCGCAAGTTCTTCCTGGAGCAGCAGTCGCCCGAGGTCGAAACCCGGGTTACCGCTTACGCCTGATGGCGCAGTGAATTGATACGCCGCCGGCGCGCCCGGCGGCATGCGAAGTTTTGGAGGCGAAGATGTCCAGTCATATCGAACACAAATCCCAGGAAGAGCTGGCCGCCCTGTTCCGCGCCGGCATGACCAGCGGCGTCGGCAAGAGCGTCAAGCACGAGAGCGCGGACAAGCACGTGTCCGGCGAGGCGGTCTATGTCGACGACCGCCTGGAATTCCCCAACCAGCTGCACGTCTATGCGCGCCAGTCGGATCGCGCCCATGCGCGCATCCTGCGCATCGACACCCGCCCCTGCTACGAGTTTCCGGGCGTGGCCATCGCCATCACCAAGGATGACGTGCCAGGCCAGCTGGATATCGGCCCGGTGGTCGCCGGCGACCCGCTGCTGGCCGACGGCAAGGTGGAGTACGTTGGCCAGGTGGTGCTGGCGGTAGCCGCCGATACCCTGGAAACCGCGCGCAAGGCGGCCATGGCCGCGATCGTCGAATACGAAGACCTGGAGCCGGTGCTCGACGTGGTCGAGGCCTACCGCAAGAAGCATTTCGTGCTCGCCAGCCACACCCACCGCATTGGCGACTCGGCCAGCCAACTGGCCAGCGCCCCGCGTCGCCTGCAGGGCACCCTGCATATCGGCGGCCAGGAGCACTTCTACCTGGAAACCCAGATTTCCTCGGTGATGCCGACTGAAGACGGCGGCATGCTGGTCTACACCTCGACGCAGAACCCCACTGAGGTGCAGAAACTGGTCGCCGAAGTACTCGGCGTGCCGATGAACAAGATCGTCATCGACATGCGCCGCATGGGCGGCGGTTTCGGCGGCAAGGAAACCCAGGCCGCCGGCCCGGCGTGCCTGTGCGCGGTGATCGCGCACCTCACCGGCCGGCCGACCAAGATGCGTCTGCCGCGCATGGAAGACATGAGCATGACCGGCAAGCGTCACCCCTTCTATGTCGAGTACGACGTCGGCTTCGATGACGACGGCCTGCTGCACGGCATCGAGATGGACCTGGCCGGTAACTGCGGCTACTCGCCGGACCTGTCCGGCTCCATCGTCGACCGCGCCATGTTCCACTCGGACAACGCCTACTTCCTCGGCAACGCCACCATCAACGGTCATCGCTGCAAGACCAACACCGCGTCGAACACCGCCTACCGCGGCTTCGGCGGCCCGCAGGGCATGGTCGCCATCGAGGAAGTGATGGACGCCGTGGCGCGCAGCCTGGGCAAGGACCCGCTGGAAGTGCGCAAGCTCAACTACTACGGCAAGACCGAGCGCAACGTCACCCACTACCACCAGACCGTCGAGCACAACGTCATTCACGAAATGACCGCCGAGCTGGAGCAAAGCTGCGAGTACGCCAAGCGCCGTCGCGAAATTATCGAGTTCAACCAAAAAAGCCCGGTGTTGAAGAAAGGCCTGGCCATGACCCCGGTGAAATTCGGCATCAGCTTCACCGCCACCTTCCTCAACCAGGCTGGCGCGCTGATCCACATCTACACCGACGGTTCGATCCACCTCAACCACGGCGGCACCGAGATGGGCCAGGGCCTCAACACCAAGGTGGCGCAGGTCGTCGCCGAAGTGTTCCAGGTCGATATCGAGCGCATCCAGATCACCGCCACCAACACCGACAAGGTGCCCAATACCTCGCCGACCGCAGCCTCCAGCGGCGCCGACCTCAATGGTATGGCGGCAAAGAACGCAGCCGAAACCATCAAGCAGCGCCTGGTCGACTTCCTGGTGCGCGAGTACAAGGTGACCCCGGAGGATGTCGAGTTCCGCAACGGCCAGGTGCGCGTGCGCGACCACTTCCTGTCCTTCGAGGAGATGATCCAGAAGGCCTACTTCGGTCAGGTCTCGCTGTCGTCGACCGGCTTCTACCGCACGCCGAAAATCTACTACGACCGCGACAAGGCCGCCGGCCGCCCCTTCTATTACTACGCCTACGGCGTGGCCTGCGTGGAAGTGCTAGTCGACACCCTGACCGGCGAATACCGCATGCTGCGTGGCGACATCCTGCATGACGTCGGCGACTCGCTGAACCCGGCCATCGACATCGGCCAGGTCGAAGGCGCCTTCGTCCAGGGCATGGGCTGGCTGACCATGGAAGAGTTGGTGTGGAACGCCAAGGGCAAGCTGATGACCAACGGTCCGGCCAGCTACAAGATCCCGGCCATCGCCGACATGCCCATCGACCTGCGCGTGAAGCTGGTGGAGAACCGCAAGAACCCGGAAGACACCGTGTTCCACTCCAAGGCCGTGGGCGAGCCGCCATTCATGCTCGGCATCGCCGCCTGGTGCGCCCTCAAGGACGCCGTGGCCAGCCTGGCGGACTACAAGGTGCAACCGCAGATCGACGCTCCGGCCACCCCTGAGCGCGTGCTCTGGGGCGTGGAGCAGGTGCGCAAGCTGAAGGCTTCGGCCAAGACGGCCAGCGCTGCCGAGGTCGAACCGGCGTAACGCTAAACACCTTGGTGGATGTGCTGCGCGACAACCACCCTACGGCGGTTCGTAGGGTGGACAACCGCGAAGCATCGTCCACCAGAGGCGTGAATGAAGAACAAAGCAGGTGTACAACAATGACAAAACACACCGAACCGAATAACCGCCCTGCTCGCCCGGCACCGGTGCCGATTCTCGACCCGTCGCCGAGCAACTGGCGCCTGCCGCGCCCGGGCCAGACCACGCCTTCCTGGAGGCTGAGCAAATGAGCTGGATCAGTGCCCTCGCCGAGCTACAGCAAAAAGGTGAAGCCTGCGTGCTGGTGACCATCATCGAAGAGCGCGGCTCGACGCCGCGCAACGCCGGCTCGAAGATGGTGGTCACCGCCGAGCGCATCTTCGAGACCATCGGCGGCGGCCATCTGGAATACAAGGCCATGGAAATGGCCCGCGAGATGCTCGCCAGCCGCAGCCAGGACACCCGTCTGGAGCGCTTCTCCCTCGGCGCCAGCCTGGGCCAGTGCTGCGGCGGCGCCACCGTGCTGCTGTTCGAGCCCATGGGCCAGCCGCAGGCGCAGATCGCCGTGTTCGGCGCCGGCCATGTCGGCCGCGCCCTGGTGCCGCTGCTCGCCAGCCTGCCGTGCAAGGTGCGCTGGATCGACTCGCGGGAGAACGAATTTCCCGAGCATATCCCCGCCGGCGTGGAGAAGATCGTCAATGACGAAGTAGTCGACGAGGTGGAGAACATGCCGCCCGGCAGTTACTACATCGTCATGACCCACAATCACCAGCTCGACCTGGAGCTGACCGCGGCGATCCTCAAACGCGGCGACTTCGCCTACTACGGCCTGATCGGCTCGAAGACCAAGCGCGTCAAGTTCGAGCATCGCCTGCGCGAACGCGGCTTCGAGGAATCCCTGATGGCGCGCATGCGCTGCCCCATGGGTCTGCCGGAAGTGAAAGGCAAGCTGCCGGTGGAAATTGCCGTGTCCATCGCCGGCGAGGTGATCGCCACCTACAACGCCAGCTTCGGCCAGGACGTGAAGAAGGGCGAGTCCAGCGTGGCCAAGCTGTTGCCCGCCTCGCGCCGCACCCAGCCGTAGGTTGGCGCTGAGCGCTGCGAAGCCGATCGCGGCCCGGCCCAACAGGGAGTGCGCAGCACTCCGCCCGGCGGGCCCAGTTTGCGGCAACGCCAGGCTCACCACCCTCGTGTTGGGCTTCGCGGAGCTCAGCCCAACCTACCCGTACTACCTTGATCTGAGATTTGAGCCCCATGACCACCAACGTCAAAGCCTACCGCGCCGCCATTTTGCACAGCCTCGCCGACCCGGCCGTGGTCGGCGTCGAGCAGTCCTATGAGTACTTCGAGGACGGCATCCTGCTGATCGAAAATGGCAAGGTCGCCCAGGTCGGCGCCGCTGCCGAGCTGCTGCCGAAACTGGCCGGCGTCGACGTCCAGCACTACCGCGACGCGCTGATCACCCCCGGCTTCATCGACACCCATATCCACTACCCGCAGACCGGCATGATCGCCTCCTACGGCGAGCAGTTGCTGGACTGGCTCAACACCTACACCTTCCCCACCGAGCGGCAGTTCGAAGACAAGGCCCATGCCAGCGATGTGGCGGCGATCTTCCTCAAGGAACTGTTGCGCAACGGCACCACCACCGCCCTGGTGTTCGGCACCGTGCACCCGCAGTCGGTGGATGCCTTTTTCGAGCAGGCGGACAAGCTCAACCTGCGCATGATCGCCGGCAAGGTGCTGATGGATCGCAACGCCCCGGACTACCTGACCGACACCGCCGAGTCCGGCTACGCTGAGAGCAAGGCCCTGATCGAACGCTGGCACGGCAAGGGCCGCCTGCACTATGCGGTCACCCCGCGCTTCGCCCCCACCAGTACGCCGGAGCAACTGGAGCTGGCCGGCAAGCTGCTGGGCGAGTACCCGGACCTCTACATGCACACCCACCTGTCCGAGAACCGCAAGGAAATCGAATGGGTCAAGGCGCTGTTCCCCGAGCGCAAGGGCTATCTCGATGTCTACGACCACCACAAGCTGATCGGCCCGCGCGCGGTGTTCGCCCATGGCGTGCACCTGTGCGACGACGAGTGCAAGCGCCTGGCCGAAACCGGCTCGGCGGTGGCCTTCTGCCCGACCTCCAACCTGTTCCTGGGCAGCGGCCTGTTCGACCTGAACAAGCTGGAAGCCCATGGCGTGCGCGTCGGCCTGGGCACCGATGTCGGCGCCGGCACCAGCTTCAGCCAGCTGCAATCGCTGAACGAGGCGTACAAGATCATGCAGCTGCAGGGCAAGAAGCTCGACCCGTTCAAGTCGCTGTACCTGGCCACCCTGGGCGGCGCCAATGCGCTGTACCTGGACGACCGGCTGGGCAACTTCCTGCCCGGCAAGGACGCCGACTTCCTGGTGCTGGACTACAACGCCACGCCACTGATGAGCTACCGCATGCAGCAAGCCAGGAGCCTGGAAGAGCGGTTGTTCGCCCTGACCATGCTCGGCGACGACCGCGCGGTGAAGGAAACCTTCGCCGCCGGCGTGTCGGTGCACCAGCGCTAAGCGTAGGGGGTCGCGGGTCCGCCCAGGTTGCGCGCACCAGCGATTTTCCAGGGGCCGTGGTGCGCACAGCACCCCCTACCCCGCTGAAACAAAAAAGCCCCGAGGCGCGAGCATCGGGGCTTTTTTCTACAGCGCCGTCAATCAGCGGTTGGCGGCGCTACGCCCGGACTTCTTCTTGGTCTGCAGCAGGTGCGAGAACACCGCGTGCAGGTCATCCGAGGCGCTTTCCTCGTCCAGATTGAGCTTGCTGTCGATATGGTCCATGTGGTGCATCATCAGGTGCACCGCACGCTCGGCATCGCGCGCCTCGATGGCGTCGATCAGCTGGTTGTGCTCGTCGTAGGAACAATGCGAGCGGCTGCCGCTTTCGTACTGGGCGATGATCAGCGAGGTCTGCGACACCAGGCTGCGCTGGAAGCTCACCAGCGGCGCATTACGCG
>MTEW01004229.1_pt4 | contig 17001 bp, 14 predicted proteins | sample 1042681 | NCBI WGS metagenome assembly MTEW01 (sample SAMN06185811, study PRJNA358809) | soil metagenome | isolation source: soil biostimulated with citrate as carbon source | place: India | collected 2015-05-23
CTCGTTGTCGAACCAGGCCAGCAGGTTGACCAGGCGCGGGCCGGACACGCGGGTCTGGCTGCCGTCGACGATGGCCGAGTGCGGGTCGTGGTTGAAGTCGCAGCTGGCGTGGGGCAGCTCGGTATAGGCCAGCAGGCCCTTGAGCGGACCGGCCTCGGCGGCCTGACGCAACACGCTGTTGATCTCGGCGGCGTTGGTGTCGCGCGCGGTCTGCAGGGTGATGTCCAGGCAGGACACGTTCACCGTCGGCACGCGGATGGCCTTGGCCTGGACGCGCCCGGCCAGCTCCGGCAGCAGGCGCTCGATGCCGCGGGCCAGACCGGTGGACACCGGAATCACCGACTGGAAGGCCGAGCGCGTACGGCGCAGGTCTTCATGGTGGTAGGCATCGATAACCGGTTGATCGTTCATCGCCGAGTGAATGGTGGTAATGGAGACGTATTCCAGACCCACCGACTCGTCGAGAAGTTTCAACAGCGGCACGCTGCAGTTGGTGGTGCAGGAGGCGTTGGACACCAGCAGCTCGCGGCCGCTCAGGCAGGCCTGGTTGACCCCGTAGACCACCGTGGCGTCGATATCCGCCTCGCTGGCCATGGGCTGCGACAGCAACAGACGCGGCGCCCCGGCGTCGATGAAACGCTGCGCCTCGGCACGGGTGACGTACTGGCCGGAGCATTCCAACAGCAGATCGATATCCAGTGCCGCCCAGTCGATGGCCTCGGGCTCGCGCTGGCGCAACACCTTCACGCAGTCGCCGTTGATGTGCAGACAGTCGCCGTCCACCTTCACCTCACCGGGAAAGCGCCCGTGGGTGGAGTCGAAACGGGTCAGGTATTCGATGCTGGCCTGATCGGCCAGGTCGTTCAGCGCGACGATTTCCAGGCCCGCCCCGGCGCCGCGCTCGTGCAGCGCGCGCAGCACGCAGCGACCGATGCGGCCATAGCCATTGAGGGCGACGCGGTAGGGACGGTTGGACATGGTGTCTCGCAGGTTCGGAGTTCAACCCCTCGTCCGTTGGCGGGAGAGAGCTGGGGAGAGGGCCGCCGACAGCCGCAACCCTCTTCCCGGCCCCCTCCCGCAAGCGGGAGAGGGGCGACAAGGCATCAGGCGTCCAGCAGCTCTTCGGCGGTAACGACGATGTTCTCGACGGTGAAACCGAAGTGCTCGAACAGCGCCGGGGCCGGGGCCGACTCGCCGAAGCTGGTCATGCCGATGATGCGGCCGTCCAGGCCCACGTACTTGTACCAGTAGTCGGCATGCGAGGCTTCGATGGCGATGCGCGCACCGACCTGCAGCGGCAGCACGGCCTGCTTGTAGGCGGCGTCCTGGGCGTCGAACACGCTGGTCGACGGCATGGAAACCACGCGCACCTTGCGGCCCTGCTCGTCCAGCTTGGCGGCAGCCTGCATGGCCAGGGCGACTTCCGAACCGGTGGCGATCAGGATCAGTTCCGGCTCGCCGGCGCAGTCCTTGAGCACGTAGCCGCCACGGGCGATGTCGGCCAGTTGCTGGGCGTCGCGCGCCTGGTGCGGCAGGTTCTGACGGCTGAACACCAGGGCGCTGGGGCCGTCGGCGCGCTCGATGGCGTGCTTCCAGGCCACCGCCGATTCCACCGCATCGCATGGACGCCAGGTGTCGAGGTTCGGCGTGCCACGCAGGCTGGCCAGTTGCTCGATCGGCTGGTGGGTGGGGCCGTCTTCGCCGAGACCGATGGAGTCGTGAGTGAACACGTAGAGCACGCGCTGCTTCATCAGCGCCGACATGCGCACGGCGTTGCGGGCGTATTCCATGAAGATCAGGAAGGTCGCGCCGTACGGCACGAAGCCGCCGTGCAGGGCAATGCCGTTCATGATCGCGCTCATGCCAAATTCTCGCACGCCGTAGAACAGGTAGTTGCCGGCAGCGTCCTCTTCGGTGACGCCCTTGCAGCCCTTCCACAGGGTCAGGTTGGAGCCGGCCAGGTCGGCCGAGCCGCCGAGGAACTCCGGCAGCAGCGGGCCGAAGGCGTTCAGCGCGTTCTGGCTGGCCTTGCGGCTGGCGATGGTCTCGCCCTTCTCGGCGACGTCCTTGATATAGGCGGCGGCCTTCTCGGCGAAATCGGCCGGCAGCTCGCCAGCGATACGGCGCTTGAACTCGGCAGCCAGCTCGGGGAACGCAGCGGCGTAAGCGGCGAATTTTTCGTTCCAGGCGGCTTCGGCGGCAGCACCGGCAGCCTTGGCGTCCCACTCGGCGTAGATCTCGGCCGGGATCTCGAACGGGCCATGGTTCCAGTTCAGGGCCGCACGGGTCAGGGCGATTTCGTCATTGCCCAGCGGCGCGCCGTGGCACTCTTCCTTGCCCTGCTTGTTCGGCGAGCCGAAGCCGATGGTGGTCTTGCAGCAGATCAGGGTCGGCTGGTCCGCGCTCTTGCGCGCGGTGTCGATGGCCATCTTGATCTCGTCGGCGTCATGGCCGTCGACGTTGCGGATCACCTGCCAGCCGTAGGACTCGAAGCGCTTGGGCGTGTCGTCGGTGAACCAGCCCTCGACCTCGCCGTCGATGGAGATGCCGTTGTCGTCGTAGAAGGCGATCAGCTTGCCCAGGCCCAGGGTGCCGGCCAGCGAGCAGACTTCATGGCTGATGCCTTCCATCATGCAGCCGTCGCCGAGGAACACGTAGGTGAAGTGATCGACGATCTGGTGGCCGTCGCGGTTGAACTGCGCACCCAGCACCTTCTCGGCGATGGCGAAGCCGACCGCGTTGGCGATGCCCTGGCCGAGCGGACCGGTGGTGGTCTCCACGCCCGGGGTGTAGCCGTATTCCGGGTGGCCCGGGGTGCGGCTGTGCAGCTGGCGGAACTGCTTGAGATCCTCGATGCCCAGGTCGTAGCCGGTCAGGTGCAGCAGCGAGTAGATCAGCATCGAACCATGGCCGTTGGACAGCACGAAGCGGTCACGATCGGCGAAATTCGGGTTGCTCGGGTTGTGCTTGAGGTAGTCGCGCCACAGCACCTCGGCGATGTCCGCCATGCCCATGGGGGCACCCGGGTGGCCGCTGTTGGCTTTCTGCACGGCATCCATGCTGAGGGCACGAATGGCATTGGCTCGCTCACGACGGCTGGGCATCGCTCAAATCTCCTACGGGGGCTGCTTCTTGATGAAGGGGGCGAAAAAGGCGGCCATTTTCGCCCAGCCGGCCCCCGCGGGGCAATGACAGATGGTCGTAGATCGTCGCGAATCAGCTCGCCTGCTCGCTCAGCACGCCGACAGCGGGGCTGCCCGGGCCGCCCAGACAGGGCGCCTGGAACAGTTCGCCATGCCAGACGCCGGCCAGGGTCCGGCTCAGCACCAGCGACCAGACAGCCGCCAGCTGCACCGTCAGCAGCACGCCGACGAAGGCGAAGAAGGCCAGACCGGTCAGCGCCTGCAGCTCGAAGGTGGCCAGGGTGAACACCCCCAGCGGAAAGGTGAAGCCCCACCAGCCGAGGTTGAACGGCATGTTGTCGCGGATGTAGTGCCGGGTGAACAGCGTGGCGATCACCAGCCACCAGAGCCCGGCGCCCCACAAGGCCAGACCGCCGATCAGGCCGAGGTCGCGGGCCAGCTCGGCGGCGCCGGCCAGCGGCGTGCCGGCGAAGGCCGGGGGCGCCGCCTGGCCCATGCTCAGCAGGCCGAGGCAGCCGGTGGCCAGAGGCCCCAGCGGCAGCCAGCTGGTGGCGGCGAAATCGGTGTCCGGCAGCTTGTGCAGGGCCAGGCGCAGCAGCACCAGGGTAATCAGCGAGAAGGCCAGCGACAGCGACACGCCCCAGAGGACGAAGCCGGCCACCAGCAACAACTGGGCGTCAGTCGCCGCCAGGTGCGGCGCCAGCGAACCCGCGGTGCTGGCGGCCACCTCCGGCGCGACGATCGGCAGCAACCAGACCGCGGTGAGCTTTTCCAGCGCATGGTGCTGGCGGGTGAACATCAGGTAGGGCACCAGCAGCGCGCCGAGCAGCGCCAGCGCCGCATCCAGCCACCACAGCGCGTGCGCCAGCGCGTAGACACCCTCGCCCCAGCGCGGCGCACCGAACAGCAGCAGGCCCTTGATCAGCACCGCCAGGCCCATGGGAATCGCGCCGAGGAACATCGACTGCACCGGGTGCAGCAGCATCGGCGCGATGGTCTCGCGAAACAGCGCCACACGCAGCATGAACAGCAGGCTGAACAGGGCGAACAGCGCCACGCCGAACAACCACAGGCCCTCGGCCAACAGCAGCAGGCCGGGCAGCTGCCACGGCAGATGGGCGACCACCAGCGCCAGTACGCCGGTGCCCATGGTCACGGCGAACCAGCTGGGGGTGAAGTGGCGGATGACGGCCAATGGCTCGGGCAGACGGCTGAAGGGGCGCGGCATGAGTCGGGTGGTCCCGTGACATGAATGACCGGCACAGGGTAAGAATCGCCTTGCCATATGAAAAATACATATTCAGCATCTGAAACATGCATTCTCTTTATGCAAAGCCATGAACCTTCACCACCTCAAGGTCTTTCTCGCCGTCGCCGAGGCCGGCAGCATCAGCGCTGGTGCCGAGCGCCTGCATATCAGCCAGCCGGCAGTGACTCGGGAGATTCGGGAGCTGGAGGCCAGCCTCGACCTGCGCCTGTTCGACCGTCTGCCGCGCGGCGTGCAGCTGACCGAAGGCGGCCAGCGTCTGCTCGATTACGCGCGGCGCATCTTCGCCCTGGAACAGGCGGCCGAGCGCGACCTGCGCGATTTCGCCCAGCTGGAGCAGGGCGAGCTGCACCTAGGCGCCAGCGCCACGCTCGGCGCCTACCTGCTGCCGCCGCTGATCAGCCGCTTCCGCGCCCTGCATCCACAAATCTTCGTCAGCCTGGAGGTGAGCAATACCGAGGCGGTGACCCGCCAGCTGGATGACGGGCGCATCAGCCTCGGCTTCGTCGAAGGGCCATTCGCCCACACCGATTACGACCATCGCCTGCTGGCTCGCGACGCCTTGCTGCCAGTGGTGGCGCCCCGGCATCCGCTGGCCAGAACAGCCGCGCCCTTGCAGGCCAGCGAGCTGCAGGCCTACCCGCTGTACCTGCGCGAACCCGGCTCGGGCGCGCGCGCCAGCGTCGAGCAGGCCTATCGCGCCCATGGTCTGGAGGCTCGAGCCGGCATGGCCATCGGCAGCACCGAAGCGCTCAAGCGCCTGCTTGCCGACGGCCAGGGCATCGCCTGGCTGTCGCAGCGGGTGGTCGAGCGCGAACTGGCCAGCGGCGAACTGCAGCGCCTGACCGTGCAGGACCTGCAGATCGAGCGCGAGCTGCACGTGCTGTGGCGCCCCGGTGCCAGCCTGAGCCCGGCGCCGGCGGCCTTTCTGGCGCTGAGCGAGCCGCCGCACTAGCCACACAGCAATATCAAAACTTTTTGATATTGCTGTTGCTGTATGAAAAATGATCGACTAGACTGCGCCACCATGACCCTGCGAGCCCCCCAGCTGGACTTCGACCCCTGCGACGAGCTCGCCGCCCTGTGCAAGGCCGGCGGCGATGCGCTGCGCCTGAACGTTCTGCGCGCGCTGAGCAACGACTCGTTCGGCGTGCTGGAGCTGGCGCAGATCTTCGCCATCGGCCAATCCGGCATGAGCCACCACCTCAAGGTGCTGGCCCAGGCCGGCCTGGTGGCCACGCGGCGCGAAGGCAACGCCATCTTCTACCGCCGCGCCCTGCCCGGCGGCCGCCTGCATGCGGCGCTGCTGGACGACATCGACGAGCTGCCGCTGCCAGGCGAGGTGCAGGCACGCATCGCCACCGTGCATCAGCAGCGCGCCACCGTCAGCCGCGACTTCTTCGCCCGCATGGCCGCCAGTTTCCAGGCCCAGCAGGACCTGATCGCTGGCCTGCCGCAATACCGCGACAGCCTGCTGGCGCTGCTCGATGCGCTGCAGTTCGCGCCCGACGCCAGTGCCCTGGAGATCGGCCCCGGCGACGGCGCCTTCCTGCCCGAGCTGGCCCGCCGTTTCACCCGCGTCACCGCACTGGACAACAGCCCGGCGATGCTCGAGCTGGCCAGCCAGCGCTGCGCCGCCGAAGGCCTGGCCAACGTCGAGCTGAAGCTGGCCGATGCCCTGCAGGATGAGCAGCCGCCGGCAGATTGCGTGGTGCTGAACATGGTGCTGCACCATCTCGCCACGCCGGCCGAGGCGTTTCGCCAACTGGCGCGACTGGTCGCTCCGGGCGGCAGCCTGCTGCTCAGCGAGCTGTGCAGCCATGACCAGAGCTGGGCCAGGGAAGCCTGCGGCGATCTCTGGCTCGGTTTCGAACAGGACGATCTGGCGCGCTGGGCGACGGCCGCCGGCCTGGTCCCCGGCGAAAGCCTCTACATCGGCCTGAAGAACGGCTTTCAGATTCAGTTACGGCACTTCGCCAAACCCATCATGCGACCTGCCACCCGTTACGGCACACAAGGAACCCACCCATGAGCGAATACTCCCTGTTCACCTCCGAGTCCGTGTCCGAGGGGCATCCGGACAAGATCGCCGACCAGATTTCCGATGCCGTGCTCGACGCCATCATCGTCCAGGACAAGCACGCCCGCGTGGCCGTGGAAACCCTGGTGAAGACCGGCGTGGCCATCGTCGCCGGCGAAGTCACCACCAGCGCCTGGGTCGATCTGGAGCAGATCGTCCGCGACGTGATCTGCAACATCGGCTACACCAGCAGCGACGTCGGCTTCGACGGCAACACCTGCGGCATCATCAACATCATTGGCAAGCAGTCCCCGGACATCAACCAGGGCGTCGACCGCGCCAAGCCGGAAGACCAGGGCGCCGGTGACCAGGGCCTGATGTTCGGCTACGCCAGCAACGAGACCGACGTGCTGATGCCGGCGCCTATCGTGCTGTCGCACCGCCTGGTCGAGCGCCAGGCCGAGGCGCGCAAGTCCGGCCTGCTGCCGTGGCTGCGCCCGGATGCGAAGTCCCAGGTCACCTGCCGCTACGAGAACGGCAAGGTGGTCGGCATCGACGCCGTGGTGCTGTCCACCCAGCACAACCCGGAAATCAGCCAGGCCGACCTGCAGGAAGCGGTGATGGAACTGATCGTCAAGCACACCCTGCCGGCCGAACTGCTGCACAAGGACACCCAGTACCACATCAACCCCACCGGCAAGTTCGTCATCGGCGGTCCGGTCGGCGACTGCGGCCTGACCGGGCGCAAGATCATCGTCGACAGCTACGGCGGCATGGCTCGCCACGGCGGCGGCGCCTTCTCCGGCAAGGACCCGTCCAAGGTCGACCGCTCGGCGGCCTACGCCGGCCGCTACGTGGCCAAGAACATCGTTGCCGCCGGCCTGGCCGAGCGCTGCGAGATCCAGGTGTCCTACGCCATCGGCGTGGCCCAGCCGACCTCGATTTCGGTGAACACCTTCGGCACCAACAAGGTCAGCGAAGAGACCATCATCAAGCTGGTGCGCGAGGTGTTCGACCTGCGTCCCTACGCCATCACCCGCATGCTCGACCTGCTGCACCCGATGTACCAGGACACTGCGGCCTACGGTCACTTCGGCCGTACCCCGCAGCAGAAGACCGTGGGCGAAGACAGCTTCACCACCTTCACCTGGGAGCGCACCGACAAGGCTGCCGACCTGCGCGCCGCGGCCGGCCTGTAAGGCATCGGCACAACCCAGAAGCCCCGCCATGCGGGGCTTTTTGTTGGGCGCCGGGCAGGCGGCATATCGCTTCCTGAGTCCTGCACCATTCGCGCCTCAGACCCGTTTCGTCTAGGCTCAGTCCCACCTCCCAAGCATGGATGCTTGCCATGAAGCGCTGGATCGCTCCGCTCCTCTTGCCCCTCATCGCCCAGGCCGAACCCTGCCCCGACTGGCCGGACAGCCGCGCCCAGGTGGAATTCGCGGCGCTCAGCCAACAGATCGCGCAGTGGGATGACGCCTACCACAACCAGGGCCGCTCGCCGATAGCCGACGAGCTCTACGACCAGGCCCGCGAGCGCCTGCAGCGCTGGCAGCAATGCTTCGCGCCTGCACGACAGCCCCTGCCGGAACCCCTCACAGGCAGCGCAGGGCCAATCGCCCACCCCGTCCCGCAAACCGGTCTGCGCAAGCTCAACGACGCGGCGATCGGCGAATGGATCGGCAGCCGCGACGACCTGTGGGTCCAGCCCAAGGTCGATGGCGTGGCCGTCACCCTGGTCTATCGGCAAGGCCGCCTGCACCAGGCCATCAGTCGTGGCGACGGCCGCCACGGCCAGGACTGGAGCGCACGCGCCCGACAGTTGCCTGCTGTCCCGACGCGGCTGCCCGAGGCGCTCGACCTGGTGCTGCAGGGCGAGCTGTACTGGCGCCTCGAGGATCACCTGCAGGCGCGCGATGGCGGCGCCGGAGCGCGCGGCAAGGTGGCCGGAATGATGGCCAGGCACGAGCTGAGCGACACGGACGGCGCCGCCATCGGCCTGTTCGTGTGGGACTGGCCGGACGGCCCGGCGAGCATGGACGAACGCCTGAGCCAGCTGCAGGCGCTGGGTTTCGCCGACAGCCAGCACTACAGCAAGCCGATCCGCAGCGTCGAAGAAGCCAGGCAATGGCGTCAGCATTGGTATCGCCATCGCCTGCCCTTCGCCAGCGATGGCGTGGTGCTGCGCCAGGGCACGCGCCCCGCCGGCGCGCGCTGGCAGGCGGAGGCCCCGCACTGGGCGGTGGCCTGGAAGTACCCGGCCAGTCAGGCGCTGGCGGTGGTGCAGGCCGTGGACTTTCGCATCGGCCGCAGTGGGCGCATCACGCCGGTGCTACGCCTGCAGCCGGTCGATCTCGACGACAGGCGCATCAGCCGCGTGGCCCTCGGCTCGGTCCCGACCTGGAAGAGCCTCGACGTCCGCCCCGGCGACCAGGTGGCGATCCGCCTGGCCGGCCTGACCATCCCACGTCTGGACAGCGTGATCTGGCGCAGCCCGCACCGGGCGCCGGTCGAGGTACCGCGCAGCGCGGACTACCATGCCCTCAGCTGCTGGCGCAGCAGCCCGTCCTGCCAGCAACAGTTCCAGGCCCGTCTGGCCTGGCTGAGCAGCAAGCAGGGGCTGGCGCTGAGCGGGGTGGGCCCGGGCACCTGGAGCAGTCTGCCCTTGCAGGGGCTGCTCGACTGGCTGGAGCTGGACAAAGCCCAGCTGCAGAGCCTGCCCGGCATCGGCCCGCGCCGCGCTGCACAGCTGCAGCAGGCCTTCGCTCAGGCCAGGGACCGACCGCTGCGGCAATGGCTGCGTGCCCTCGGCGCACCTCCGGGTTTCGACGCCGGCGGGCTCGACGACTGGCCCAGCCTGATCGAGCGCCAGCGAGACGACTGGCTGCGTCGCCCCGGCGTCGGCCCCAAGGGTGCCGATCGCCTGCTGGCGTTCTTCAGCCACCCCGAAGTTCAGCGCCTGGGCAGGCAACTGCAGCAGGCCGGTGTCGCCGGTTTCCAGCCCCAAGCAGGCCCGCCACGCAGCTGAACCAGGCCAGGTGATCGGTCACCTGGGCCGAACCTCGTGCATCTGCCACGGTCACTCGAAATAGGCACCCACGAGGAAACACCATGATTCGTCAAGCCACCTTGCTCGGCCTGCTGCTGGCCGCCGGGCTGCACGCCACCCCTCTCCTGGCCGCCGAGGCCGACGCCGACGTCGACTGCCCGACCAAGCGCCAGATCCTGCAGGAGAAGATCGAGACCGCCCGCGCGCAGGGCAACTCGCAGGAACTGGATGGCTTGCACCGGGCCCTGGGCAATGTCGAAGCCCATTGCGATGAAGCCTCGCTGCACCGTCAGCGCCTGGCCGGCGTGGAAGAAGCACGTCAGGAGGTGCAGCGGCGCGAGATGGACCTGCGCGACGCCATGGGTAAGGGCGACCAGGAGAAGATCGCCAAGCGTCAGGCCAAACTGGCCGAAGCGCGCTCCGAGCTGGAGCAGGCCGAAGCCGAGGCGCGGGCCGATCAGTAAGCGCGGAACGCCTTGTGGCAGGCCTCGCAACTGTCCTCGACCTCACGTACCGCCGGCTCCAGCCGGGAACGCCTTAGCGGCGGCGAGACGGTAGCCTGCACCAGCGCGGCAGTGGCCTGTTCCAGGTCGCGCGCCATCTGCTGGAACTGCTCCTGGCGCTGCCAGAGCTCGGGATTGGCCTTGCTGCGCTCGTCGTCACGGACGTCGGGGAAGTGCTGCCAGGGCTCGCGCGACAGGCGATCAAGCTCGGCCGCACCGGCAACGAAACGGGCCTCGTCATAGGCGATACGCCCGCGCAGCATGCCACCGAGATCCTCGCTGACCTTGAGCATCTGCTTGAACAGCGCCTGACGCTGGCCCAGCGGCGAGTCGGGATCGACGCCACCGCAGGCAACCAGAAACAGGCAGGCGCAGGCCAGCAGCAGGGCTTTGAATTTCATCGTGACGCGTCCGGCTTGAAAAACGGGCCGCCAGTATCGCCACTGATCCCCATCAGGCCAAGCGCACTGTTTTACCGCGGGTGTCCCGATGTCCCTGACGCAGGGCATAGGGCGACCAGGCAGCGCCAGCCTGGCCCCACCCCATGGCGCCGCGACTCAGGCAGAGACCACGAACAGCGCGACAATCAGCCCCATGCCGGCGAACCACACCAGCGAGCGCACCGGTCCCCAGTCGGCCAGGTAGCAGATGAGATACAGCACGCGGCTGACGATGAACGCCATGGCCAGCTGATCGAGCAACCCCTGCTCGGCGCCACCTGCCTGATGGGCGATGATCACTGCCGCGGCAAAGGCCGGAGTCACCTCGAAGCCATTGAGCTGGGCATTGTTGGCGCGCTTGCGCCAGCCCTCGAGGCCGGCGAGGAAGGCGCGCGGGTCGCTGTTGGCCCGCGGCCCGTAACCGGGCCCGAAGAACTTGGCGGTTGTGGTGGCCAGATAAGGCAGGAGGATGGCGATCAGCACGCACCAGTAGGCAAGGGTCATGGAAGCTCCGCATTCGGATGATGGAATGCGCAGCCTGAGCCGTGACCCGGCTGGCGTCCATGGCCCGAAGCGGGGTATGTGAGCGGCGATCCGGCCAATCCCTCGGTGGCAGATGCCAGCAGCGCGTGGGGCGACGGAAAACCTTGGGCTGCGCCTCGCTGGCGGCTATAATCCGCGAGTTTCACACGGCCGGCACCGCTCCGGTCGTTCCCGCCACCCGTCCGAGGGGCGCTGCAGCAGGTCGGTCGACACCGGTTTGTCAGGCTCGGATGGGGCGTTAACCATACGCATCAACGGCGCCCATTCGCAGACAACGAATGGAGAACTCATTATGAGCGCTGTACTGACGCCTGCCGGCTTCACCGACTACAAGGTCGCCGACATCTCCCTGGCCGACTGGGGCCGCAAGGAACTGATCATCGCCGAATCCGAGATGCCGGCACTGATGGGCCTGCGCCGCAAGTACGCTGCCAGCCAGCCGCTGAAGGGTGCGAAGATCCTCGGCTGCATCCACATGACCATCCAGACCGGCGTGCTGATCGAGACGCTGACCGCCCTGGGCGCGGAAGTGCGCTGGTCGTCCTGCAACATCTTCTCCACCCAGGATCAGGCCGCTGCCGCCATCGCTGCCGCCGGCATCCCGGTATTCGCCTGGAAGGGCGAGACCGAAGAAGAGTACGAGTGGTGCATCGAGCAGACCATCCTCAAGGACGGCAAGCCGTGGGACGCCAACATGGTGCTGGACGACGGCGGTGACCTGACCGAGATACTGCACAAGAAATACCCGCAGATGCTCGAGCGCATCCACGGCATCACCGAAGAGACCACCACCGGTGTGCACCGCCTGCTCGACATGCTCAAGGCCGGCACCCTGAAAGTCCCGGCGATCAACGTCAACGACGCGGTCACCAAGAGCAAGAACGACAACAAGTACGGCTGCCGCCACAGCCTCAACGACGCCATCAAGCGTGGCACCGACCACCTGCTGTCGGGCAAGCAGGCGCTGGTCATCGGCTACGGTGACGTGGGCAAGGGTTCGGCGCAGTCGCTGCGTCAGGAAGGCATGATCGTCAAGGTCTCCGAGATCGACCCGATCTGCGCCATGCAGGCCTGCATGGACGGCTTCGAGCTGGTCTCGCCGTACAAGAACGGCATCAACGACGGCACCGAGGCCAGCGTGGACGCCGCTCTGCTGGGCAAGATCGACCTGATCGTCACCACCACCGGCAACGTCAACGTCTGCGACGCGGGCATGCTCAAGGCGCTGAAGAAGCGCGCCGTGGTGTGCAACATCGGCCACTTCGACAACGAGATCGACACCGCCTTCATGCGCAAGAACTGGGCGTGGGAGGAGGTCAAGCCGCAGGTGCACAAGATCCACCGCACCGGCGCCGGTCAGTTCGACCCGACCAATGACGACTACCTGATCCTGCTGGCCGAAGGCCGCCTGGTGAACCTGGGCAACGCCACCGGCCACCCGAGCCGGATCATGGACGGCTCCTTCGCCAACCAGGTGCTGGCGCAGATCTTCCTGTTCGAACAGAAGTTCGCCGACCTGCCGGCCGAGAAGAAGGCCGAGCGTCTGACCGTGGAAGTGCTGCCGAAGAAGCTGGACGAGGAAGTGGCGCTGGAGATGGTCAAGGGCTTCGGCGGCGTGGTCACCCAACTGACCAAGCAGCAGGCCGAGTACATCGGCGTGACCGTGGAAGGCCCGTTCAAGCCGGATACCTACCGCTACTAACCACAGCCGCAAGCCTCGAGCCGCAGGACGGAACCAGATCCGCCTGCAGCTCGAGGCTTGAAGCCTGCCGCTGAGAAGGGAACCTTCTGCATGTCTCAAGAACGCCGCTACAGCTTCGAGTTCTTCCCCACCAAGACCGAAGCCGGGCATGAAAAACTGATGGACGTGGCGCGCCAGCTGGCGACCTACAAACCGGATTTCTTCTCCTGCACCTACGGTGCCGGTGGTTCGACTCGCGACCGCACGCTCAACACCGTGCTGCAGCTCGATGGCGAGGTGAAGGTGCCGACCGCGCCGCACCTGTCCTGCGTCGGCGACAGCAAGGCCGAACTGCGTGAGCTGCTCAACCTGTACAAGAATGCCGGGATCAAGCGCATCGTCGCCCTGCGCGGCGACCTGCCCTCCGGCATGGGCATGGCCAGTGGCGAGCTGCGCTACGCCAACGAACTGGTCGAGTTCATCCGCAGCGAAACCGGCGATCATTTCCACATCGAGGTGGCCGCCTACCCGGAGATGCATCCGCAGGCGCGCAACTTCGAAGACGACATCGCCAACTTCGTGCGCAAGGCCAAGGCCGGTGCCGACAGCGCCATCACCCAGTACTTCTTCAACGCCGACAGCTACTTCTACTTCGTCGAGCGCGTGCGCAAGCTGGGCGTGGACATCCCGGTGGTACCGGGCATCATGCCGATCACCAACTACAGCAAGCTGGCGCGCTTCTCCGACGCCTGCGGCGCGGAAATCCCGCGCTGGATACGCAAGCAGCTGGAAGCCTATGGCGACGACGCCGAGAGCATTCGCGCCTTCGGCGAGCAGGTGATCACCGAGATGTGCGAACGCCTGCTGCAAGGCGGCGCGCCGGGCCTGCACTTCTACAGCATGAACCTGGCCGGCCCCAGCCTGGCCATCTGGAACAACCTCGATCTGAAACGCTGACGGGCAGGGAGCCGCGCAGCGGCTCCCGCGCTCAAGGATGAGCCAATGACATTCAAGCGCCTCCTTCCCCTCGCCCTGCTCACGGGGCTGCACGCTGCCCCTGCCCTGGCCAGCTCCGACATGACCTGCGCACCGAGCTGGAAGCTGATCTCGGACCAGCTCTCGGGGTGCAACAACCTCGCCTTTCTCAGCCCCGGCAACGACAGCCGGGTCAACCTGCAGCTGCTGCTCGACGATGCCGGTCACCTGAAGCTGACCCGCGAACCGCTGGCACTCGACGGTTACGAATACGGTTACGGCCTGGTGCCCTTCAGCCTCGGCATGCTCGATGCGAGCCGCGCCCGTAGCGAGGCGGCCAAGGCAGACGAGCAAGGCGTCGACCCGGACCTGGCGTACCTGACCCAGGCTTTGCAGCGCCTGGGCATCGACAGCGAAGTGGATGCCTTGGCTGTACAGCGCTTCGCCGAAGGCGAAGGCAATCGCTGCCGCAGCAACGACCTGCAGGCCATGCGCGGCTTCGTCGATGCCCTCAGCGCCACGCCGGATCTGGCCGCGAGCGAAGCGCAGGCGCTGGCCCGTTCGCGGCGCAGCCTGCTGAGCCTGTGCGGCGAGGGCGATCCGCAAGCAGAGGACATTCTGCCGCCGGCGACGCAGCTGCAATCGCCCGCGGCCCGGGCCTTCGGCGATTACCTGCGCGGCGCCGACGCCTTCTATCGCGGCCACTTCGACCACGCCCATGAGCGCTTCGCCGAGCTCGCAGACAGCGAACAGCCCTGGCTACGCGAAACCGCTCAATACCTGCTCGGTCGCGTCGCGCTGAACCAGGCGCAGCTGAACGCCTTCGACGAGTACGGTTTCTTCAGCCCGGAGCAGGTGGATAAAACCAGCCTCGACGCCAGCGCGAAGGCCTTCGAGCAGTATCTGAGCAACTATCCGCAGGGCCTCTACAGCGACTCGGCGCGCGGCCTGCAACGCCGCGTGTACTGGCTCGCCGGGGACACCCGGCGCTTTGCCGAGGCCTTTGCCCGGCAATTCGAGCGTGGCGCGCAGCAGGTCGACATGCCCGCACTGATCGAGGAGCTGGACGGCAAGCTGCTGCCCAGCCTCGCCCCGGATGCCATCGAAGACCCGCTGCTGCTGGCCATGCTCGACCTGATCCAGCTGCGCGATCCTGGCGCCAACCGCGAGCCGCGCCTCAGCCTTGAGCAACTGCAGGCGCAGCAGCCGCGCTTCGCCAGCCAACCCGGCCTGCACGCCTACCTGGTCGCTGCCTGGCATTTCTACCGCGGCGGCGATGCCCAGCAGGCGCTCGCCGCCCTGCCGGATGCCGGTTCCGGGCCGATGAACGCCCTCGCCTTCAGCCAGGAAACCCTGCGCGGCCTGGCGCTGGAAGCCAAGGGTGAGAACGCCGCAGCCTTGCAGCACTGGCAGGCACTGCTGGCGCGCAGCCAAGACCCGCTGCAGCGCGCCCAACTGCAACTGGCCCTGGCCTTGAACCATGAGCGCAGTGGCGCACTGGAGAAGGTGTTCGCCACCGACTCGCCGATCAGCACCGCGCCGATCCGCGAGCGCCTGCTGGCCTATGGCGCCGGCCCCGAGCTGCTGCGCCAGCAGGCGGGCAACGAGCAGGCTCCGGCAGGCGAGCGGGCAACCGCGCTGTACACCCTGCTCTATCGCGACCTGGATTACGGTCGCTACGCCGACTTTCTCCGCGATTTCGCGCAGTTCCCGTACAAGCCGACACAGCCAGCGCAGCGCCTCGATCCTGGCCTGTTCGCCTGGAGCGGCGGCAGCGATGCTGGCTATGCCTGCCCGAGCCTGGTCAGGATCGCCGAACGCCTCGCCGCCAATGCCGAGGACGCCCAGAGCATGCTGTGCCTGGGCGACTTCATCCGCATCCACGGCCTCGACGAGCACTGGCTGAACCGCCCGCCGGCTGCCGGCGAACTGGGCAGCGCACCGAGCCAGTTCCAGGGCGCGTCCTTTTCCCGCCTGGCCGCCTACCAGTTGCTGCTGACTGGCCCGCAGGTCAGCCGCGAGGACAAGGCCTACGCCCTGTTCCGCGCAATCAACTGCTATGCGCCCAGCGGCTATAACAGCTGCGACGGCCAGGACATCAGCAAGGACCAACGCAAGCAGTGGTTCCAGACCCTCAAGCGCAGCTACGCGGACACCCAGTGGGCGCAGCGACTCAAGTATTACTGGTAGGCCTGCTCCTGCTGGCAGCCGCCCTGCCGGCGCGGGCCGCGCGCGTCGACGCCGGCGAGTATCAGGCGTTCTGGCTGTGGGCCGGCGTGACGCCACAACCGGTGCTGACCCAGGCCCGTACGCTGTACGTGCTGCAGGGACAGATCGACGGCCCGCGCCGCGCCGGCGATCCCGCGGCGCGCATGCTGGCACAGAACCCGGCCACGCCCAGGCTGTCGAAAGACGTCGAGCTCTGGGTGGTGTATCGCGCACATACCCTGGACTGGAACGACGAGGTATTCGCCCTGCTGCTCAGCCAGTTGCAACGCTGGCAGCGCGCCGGCAACCGGGTCAGCGGGGTGCAGATCGACTTCGATGCGCAAACGCTGCGCCTGAGCCGCTACGCCGTCTTCCTCGAAGACCTGCGCCAGCGTCTGCCGAAGCAGTACCGCCTGAGCATCACCGGCCTGCTGGACTGGGCCGGCAATGCCGACCCGGCGGCCCTGAACCGCCTGGCCGGGGTGGTCGACGAAGTGGTGATGCAGACCTACCAGGGCCGCAGCAGCATCGCTGACCACCAGCGCTACCTGCCGAGCATTGCACGGCTGCAGTTGCCGTTTCGCATCGGCCTGATACAAAACGGCGAATGGCAGGCGCCGGATTACCTGCAAAGCAGTCCCTGGTTCCGCGGCTATGTGGTATTTCTGCTGAACCCGAGCGAACCCGCAACCGACACGCCATCCGCCAGACCCTGACCGCCAGCCACCGACAAACACAACACCTGCTTCCGACAACGTATTCGAACTCCCCTCCGCGCCGGCCTTCGTCGCGACCTTGCCACCAGGACCACTTCATGCTCAAACGCCCCCGCATCAACGCCTCCGTCAGCCCCAAGGGCAGCCTGGAAACCCTCTCCCAGCGCGAAGTGCAGCAACTGCGCGAAACCGGCTCCGGCAGCGTCTACCGCCTGTTCCGCCAGTGCGCCCTGGCGATTCTCAACACCGGCTCGCACAGCGACAACGCCAAGACCATTCTCGAGGCCTATCCGGACTTTGAAGTAAAGATTCACCAGCAGGATCGCGGCATCCGCCTGGAGCTGATCAATGCGCCGGCCGATGCCTTCGTCGACGGCGAGATGATCGCCAGCACCCGCGAGATGCTGTTCAGCGCCCTGCGCGACATCGTCTACACGCAGAGCGAGCTGGAGAACA
>MTEW01004935.1_pt2 | contig 16575 bp, 12 predicted proteins | sample 1042681 | NCBI WGS metagenome assembly MTEW01 (sample SAMN06185811, study PRJNA358809) | soil metagenome | isolation source: soil biostimulated with citrate as carbon source | place: India | collected 2015-05-23
GGTCAGCCGGGTGATCGAGCTGACCATCGAGGAGATGGGCGACCCCGGGATGTCCTTCACCTGGCTGTGCTTCGGCAGCGAGGGCCGCCGCGAGCAGACCCTGCATACCGATCAGGACAACGGCATTCTCTTCGAGGCCGCCGATGCTGCCGAGGCCGCCGCCATTCGCGGGCGCCTGCTGCCGCTGGCCGCCGAGATCAACCAGCGCCTGGCGCAGTGCGGCTTTACCCTGTGCAAGGGCAACATCATGGCCAGCAACCCCGAGCTGTGCCTGTCGCGCCAGGAATGGTCGCGGCGCTTTGCCGGCTTCGTGCTCGAGGCCACGCCGGAGAACCTGCTGGGCTCCACCATCTATTTCGACCTGCGCGCGATCTGGGGCCCGGACGAGGGTTGCGAGCAGCTGCGCGAGGAACTGCTCGGGCGCATCGGCAACAACAGCCTGTTCCAGCACATGATGGCCGAGAACGCCCTGCGCCATCGCCCGCCGGTGGGACGTTTCCGCGACTTCGTGGTGGCGCGCTCGGGCGCCGACAAGGACACCCTGGACCTCAAGGTGCAGGGCCTGACCCCCTTCGTCGATGGCGCCCGCCTGCTGGCCCTGGCCAATCACATCTCTGCGGTGGGCACGCTGGAACGCCTGCGCGCCCTGGTCGCCAAGGGCGTGATCGAGGCCCAGGACGGCGCGGCCTACGAAGAGGCCTACCACTTCATCCAGCAGACCCGCATGCAGCAGCACCAACTGCAGGCACGCGACGAGCAGCCCTACTCCAATCGTCTCGATCCTGACAGTCTGAACCTGCTGGATCGGCGCATCCTTCGCGAATCCTTCCGCCAGGCCCAGCGACTGCAGAGCAGCCTGGCCGTGAGGTATCAGCTATGAGCAAGTTCACCTGGTTCACCGGCCGCGGGCCGGCCCTGACGCAACGACAACTGGAACGCCGCCAGACCCTCGCCTCACCGGCGGAAATGGACCAGCGCCCGCTGCATCAGCAGCGTTTCGTCGTGCTCGATCTGGAAACCACCGGCCTCAACATGCGCCGCGATCAGGTGCTGGCGATCGGTGCGGTGGTGATCGACAACGGCGCCATCGACCTGGCTCAGCAATTCGAGCGCACCCTGCACCTGCCGGATCACCAGGCCAGCGCCAGCACCCTGATTCACGGCATCGCCCCCAGCGAGGTGGCGCGCGGCGTGGAGCCCGTCGAAGCGCTGCTGGACTTCATGGAGTTCGTCGGCAGCAGCCCGGTACTGGCCTTCCATGCCGAGTTCGATCAGCGCATGCTGGCCCGCGCGCTCAAGCAGCACCTGGGCTATCGCCTGCAGCACAGCTTCTTCGACGTCGCCGAGATCGCTCCGCTGCTATGCCCGCAATCGCGCATTCGCCAGGGCGGGCTGGACGAGTGGGTCGCCGAATTCGGCCTGCAGGTGCACCAGCGGCACAACGCCAGCGCCGACGCGCTGGTCACCGCCGAGTTGGCGCTGATGCTGTTCAGCAAGGCGCGTCGTCAGGGCATCGACAGCCTCTGCGAGCTGGAGCGCCAGCTGTCCAGTCGGCGCCGCCGCCATCACGCCATGTGACCGGCGCACCTCTCGACCGCCACGGCGCAATCGCAACGCCTCCTGGGTCCTGATCTCTTCACAGCTTCTAGGTGCGCACAGCCTCGGCGGCCCCGCGACACCCTACGGATCGGCGCCCACCCTGCGAAAAACCTATAGGTCGCGCATCAGCAGGCCATATTCCAGCTGCACATCGGCCGGCAACGGCAGATACAGAACGTGGCCATCGCCAGGCGCCACCGACTGTGCCTGCCCCTGTGCATTCTGCAGGTGCTCCAGGCTGAAACGCAGATTGCCCTGCGGCGTCATCAGCTCCAGCCCGTCACCGACAGCGAAGCGATTCTTCACCCGCACCTCGGCCAGCTCGCCGCGGCGCTCGCCGCTCAGCTCGCCGACGAACTGCTGACGCTCCGACACCGAGCTGCCGCGCTGGTAGTTCTGGTACTCGTCATGCACATGGCGGCGCAGAAAACCCTCGGTGTAGCCGCGATGCGCCAATGACTCGAGACTGTCCAGCAGACCTCTGTCGAACGGCTTGCCGGCCAGCGCATCGTCGATGGCGCGGCGATAGACCTGCGCCGTGCGCGCCACGTAGAAGTGGCTCTTGGTACGCCCCTCGATCTTCAGCGAGTGCACGCCCATGCGCACCAGACGCTCGACGTGCTGCACCGCGCGCAGGTCCTTGGAGTTCATGATGTAGGTGCCGTGCTCGTCTTCGAAGGCGGCCATTTCCTCGCCCGGCCGGCCCGCCTCTTCGAGCACAAAGGCCTGGGCGGTCGGCGCACCCTGACCCAGGGTCGGCTCGACCACACGGACGATCTCGCCCAGCTCGTTCTCGGCGGCCGGGGTGGCCTGGTACTGCCAGCGGCAGGCGTTGGTGCAGGTGCCCTGGTTGGGGTCGCGGCGGTTGATGTAACCCGACAGCAGACAGCGCCCGGAGTAGGCCATGCACAGGGCGCCGTGGACGAACACCTCCAGCTCCATGCCCGGCACCTCGCGGCGGATCTCCTCGATCTCCTCCAGCGCCAGCTCGCGCGACAGGATCACCCGGCTCAGCCCCTGCTGCTGCCAGAACCGCACGCTGGCCCAGTTCACCGCATTGGCCTGCACCGACAGGTGGATCGGCATCTGCGGGTAGTGCTCGCGCACCAGCATGATCAAGCCGGGGTCGGACATGATCAGGGCATCGGGACACATCTCGATCACCGGCGCCAGGTCCTTGAGGAAGGTCCTGAGCTTGGCGTTGTGCGGGGCGATGTTGACCACCACGTAGAACTGCTTGCCCTGCGCGTGCGCCTCCTTGATGCCGAGGGCCAGATTAGCGTGGTCGAACTCGTTGTTGCGCACCCGCAAGCTGTAACGCGGCTGCCCGGCGTACACCGCATCGGCGCCGTAGGCGAAGGCATAGCGCATGTTCTTCAGGGTGCCGGCAGGCGACAGCAGTTCGGGAAAACGGGGCATGACCGCAAGCTCGAAAAATCAGGGGCTGGCGATTCTATGCAGGTGGCAGGAGTGGATATTGATCTGGGTCTATCGGACGCAAAAAAGCGCCCGGGCGAGACGGGAGGTGGTGCGCGCGGCCCAGACGGCCCCGCGACACCCTACGCGCCGGATCTTGCGTAGGGTGCGCCGTGCGCACCGATACCGCCACGCTCAGCGCAGGGGCGTGCTAGCGGCACACCTGCAGGTAGAGCGGATCGTCCTTGCCGATGCGCTTGAGCTGGGCCAGCTGCGGCTGCTTCTGCGCATCGAGCGGCAGCAGCTCGGCGCTCTCGCAGTTGAGCAGATGCGCCTGGTGCGCGACATGATCGACATGCTGCTTCTCGAAGCGATAGAGCATGAATTCGGCCACCGTGTTGCCGTCGAGCTCGCGTTTGACCAGGCTCTTGCTGTCGAGCACGGTGAAGGCGGTGATCATCGGCACGAAGTAGCTCCACGGACGCCAGAACACATGCCCCGCCTCCGTCGCCACCACCACCGACTCCGCAGGTTGACGCGCCTGCTGATGCTCGAACCAGGAGTACTCGTAGAACACCTGATACCCCAGCATCCCCAGACCGCCGAACAGCGGCACGATCCACTTCGGCAGTTTGTTGCGCGTCAGTTTGCGCAGCAGCAGGGCAATACCGGCGGCGCCGAGCCCCGCCACCACGATGGCAAGCAAAGTCCACAACATATGAGTGTTCCCGAAAAAAGACGGGCCTCCACTGGAGGCCCGTCTGTAAGACCCTGGACCATCGACCGATGGCGTCAGGCCAGGATTATGCTTAGTGGCTCAGAGCGGCACCAGCACCTTTGGGAGTACGTACGCTTTCCACCAGATCCTGGATTTCCTGCGGCGGTTCGGCAGTGACCATCGACACGGCGTAAGCCACGGCGAAGTTGATCAGGGCACCGACGGAACCGAAGGAAGCCGGGGAGATACCCATGAACCACTGGTCCGGGGTATTGGGCAGCATGTTGGTCTCCGGAATGAAGAACCAGCCCAGGTAGGTGAAGATGTACAGCAGGGTGACCACCAGGCCGGCGACCATGCCGCAGATCGCGCCCTTGTCGTTCATGCGCTTGGAGAAGATCCCCATCATCAGCACCGGGAACAGGGTTGCAGCCGCGATACCGAAGGCCAGCGCCACCACCTGCGCGGCGAACCCTGGCGGATTCAGACCCAGGTAGGTTGCCAGCAGGATCGCACACGCCATGGAGATCCGCGCTGCGCGCATTTCCCCCTTCTCGCTGATCTTCGGATTGATCAAGGTCTTGATCAGGTCATGACTGATGGCCGAAGAAATCGCCAGCAACAGACCCGCCGCCGTCGACAGTGCCGCAGCGATGGCACCGGCAGCGATCAGACCCACCACCCAGCCGGGCAGGTTGGCGATCTCCGGGTTGGCCAGAACCAGGATGTCGTTGTTCACGGTCAGCTCGTTGCCGTTCCAGCCGCGCTCCTGAGCGGTAGCGGTGAAGGCCGGGGCGGCATCGTTGTACATCTGGATACGGCCGTCGCCGTTCTTGTCTTCCCACTTGATCAGGCCGGTCTGTTCCCAGGTCTTGACCCACTCAGGACGTTCTTCGTAGGCCAGCGCCGGGGCAGAAGCGCCCTGCGGATAAATGGTGGTGACCAGGTTCAGACGCGCCATCGAGGCGACTGCCGGAGCGGTGAGGTACAGCAGGGCGATGAACACCAGGGTCCAGCCAGCCGACCAGCGTGCGTCGGAAACCTTCGGCACGGTGAAGAAGCGGATGATCACGTGCGGCAGACCGGCAGTACCGATCATCAGCGACAGGGTGAACAGCACCATATTCAGCTTGTTGCTGACATCGGCGGTGTAGGCGGAGAAGCCCAGCTCGCGTACCACTTCATCGAGCTTCTGCAGCAGCGGCACGCCGGACTCGACATGGTCACCGAACAGGCCCAGCGGCGGAATCGGGTTACCGGTCAGCTGCAGGGAGATGAAGATCGCCGGGATGGTGTAGGCCACGATCAGTACCACGTACTGAGCGACCTGGGTGTAGGTGATGCCCTTCATGCCGCCGAATACGGCATAGGCGAATACCACGCCGGCCGCGATCCAGATACCGGTGGAGTTGCTCACCTCGAGGAAGCGCGAGAAGGCCACGCCGGCACCGGCCATCTGACCGATCACGTAGGTGACCGAGATGATCACCAGGCAGATCACCGCCGTCAGACGCGCACCACGGCTGTAGAAGCGGTCGCCGATGAAATCCGGCACGGTGAACTTGCCGAACTTGCGCAGGTAGGGTGCCAGCAGCATCGCCAGCAGCACGTAGCCGCCGGTCCAGCCCATGAGGAAGGTGGAGTTGGCATAACCACCGGCGGCGATCAGGCCCGCCATGGAAATGAAGGATGCAGCCGACATCCAGTCGGCAGCGGTCGCCATACCGTTGGTGACGGGATGCACACCACCGCCGGCGACGTAGAACTCTTTGGTGGAGCCGGCACGCGCCCAGATGGCGATGCCGATGTAGAGCGCGAAGGACGCGCCTACGAACAACATGTTGATGACGAATTGGCTCATGACCACTTACTCCTCGACGCCAAATTCTTTATCGAGTTTGTTCAGTCTCCACGCGTAGTGAAAAATGAGCCCGATGAAAAAGAGGATGGAACCCTGCTGTGCGAACCAGAATCCGAGGTCGGAACCGCCAACCGAGATTCCCGCCAGCATCGGCCGGAGAATCATGGCGAACCCGTAGGAAACCAGCGCCCAGATAACTAGGCTCCAGGTGATGAGCCGCACGTTGGCCTTCCAGTAGGCCGCGGCATTTGCTTGTTCAGAAGTCATAGACGCCTCCGGTTATTGTTATTCTGATGCAGCTTCAAGCTAGCAGCAGGCCAGCCAAGACCGACAGATAGACATTGGTATTAGCCGCATCGCGAGGTTTCGGGCACGCAGGGCAAACGCTGAAACTGTAGAAGAAAAAACGCACCTTCCAAGCCGCCTACTGCCTTCAGAGAGGGTCTGAAACCAGTTCGATCGGCAACAGATAGCGTTCATCGCCGTATTCGATGGGCAACTGATAACGATGAGTGCTCTCCTCGACCGTCCGACATTCGCCGTCGATCAGCGCCATGCGCCGTTCGACACGAGTGTCCTTGAGCAAAAGCTTGCGATACCCCTGGTTACCGACGCGGTCGGTGATGATGACCACACCCTTGGTTTCGCTGAACGCGCCTGTGCAGTTGGTATCCCACTCACCCCACGACAGAAATACCGGTAGCTCACCCAGCAGCGGTCGAAGGCTCTGTGCCTCCAGCTCGTAAAGATGGAGGCGCGTTTCATGGGCCGGGTTGGCGCGTGACGAATTGCGCCGTGATATCCGCACACCAAACGCCAGATCATCCCCACGCAGACGATAAGGCGCAGTGTCGAAAGTCATGTCCTCGACATGGAACGCATCCCAGTCCTGTCGATTGGGTTCGACCAAACGAGCCAAGAAGCTTTGCTTGGCGCTATCGAGCACCAGAACTTCCAGGTCGGCGTCTCCGTAGTCGTCCTCTTCTTCACGCACCAGCAGCATCGCCATCAGGGTCAACTGCGGCCGCGCCGGCCAGACCTTGCAGATGCTTTGTTCGGCATCCACCCGATAGCGCCCGCGCTCGTCCTTCAGAACCTGGCCCGTTGCATGGCCCGGGTGGGCCTGTTCGATCCAGGCAGGCAGTTGCTGCCGGCAATCGTCGGCCTGCGCTGCAGCGACCAGCAGCAGGCCGCAGCACGCGGCGAAAATCATGCGTTTCATCCCTGAGCTCCTTGCTATTCATCCGGGCGGCGACAGTCTAGGCCGGGCCTTGGCCGCTGCCCACCGGACGCCAGCGAAACGCCATTAATCCCCGCTCCTTCCCCGCCCTACGCCCTCGCAAAACGCCGCACAGAGGATGTGCCACCCGGCCGCCATGGCCAGTATCGCCTCGCTGGAAGAAGTACCCACAACAACAACCAGGGACGCACACCATGCACGATTCGAGATTGCCGCGGTATCTACTCGGCCTGCTGCTCGCAGGCTCCACCCTGGCCGGCGCCGAGCCGCTGCAGCCCGGTCCCGACGAGGCGCTGCTGTACTACCAGCGCAGCGACGGTGACTACGCCGGCTGGGGCCTGCACCTGTGGAACACCCCGCAATGCAGCGGTGTGCGCGACGGCACCAGCTGGGACCGACCGCTGGCGCCGGCCGGCGTCGATGCCGAGCATGGCGCCTGGTTCAGCATCCCCTTGAGCGCCGACGCCAGCTGCCTGAACCTGATCATGCACCGCGGCGACGACAAGGACCTGGGCGGCGGCGACCTGATCTGGCGCCTCGACGAGCTGGGCCGGCGCGCCTTCAGCCAGAGCGGTAGCGCGCAGCTGTCGGCGACGCCCATCGTCGGCGCGCCGCTGGCCATCGATGGCGCCCGCGCGCACTGGCTCGATCCCTTCACCCTGGTGCTGCACGGCGGCAGCGCGGCGGCGCGGCTGGAGCTGCGCTACGCGCCGCAGGCCGATATCCGCATCGACGGCGAGCAGCGCAGCGTCAGCGGTGGCCGCGCCATCGCCCTGCGCCCCGGCAGACTCAACGCAACGCTCAAGGCCAGGTTCCCGCATCTGGCCGAACAGCCGGCCTACCGCCTGGAGGTCGGCGCCAAGACCCTGCGCAGCGCGCTGAAGAGCCAGCTGCTGGTGCTCGCCTACGACCAGGACGAACGCCTGCTCAGCGCCACCCAGGTGCAGACGCCCGGCGTGCTCGATGCGCTCTATGCCTACTCCGGCCCGCTGGGCGCCGAAGTCACCAGGCATGACGTGCGTTTTCGCCTCTGGGCCCCCAGCGCCCAGCGCGTGCGTCTGCATGCCTTCGACCGCAAGAAACGCCTGCTGCCCGGCTTCCCCAAAGAGATGCGCGAGCATCACGGCGTGTGGACCTACAGCGGACCGAAACAGCTGGACCGCGCCTACTACCAGTACGAGGTGAGCGTCTATCACCCCGTCAGCGGCCGCATCGAAACCAGCCTGACCAGCGACCCTTACGCCCTCAGCCTGTCGCGCAACAGTCAGTACGCTCAGGTGGTGGATCTGGACGCCGCCGACCTCAAGCCGGCCGGCTGGGACAGCCTGCGCCCGCCGCGCGCCGCCAAGCCCGAGGCGCGGGTGATCTACGAGACCCATGTGCGCGACTTCAGCGCCAGCGACAGCGCGCTGCCAGCCGCCCAGCGCGGCACCTATCTGGCCTTCACCCAGCCCACCAGCCGCGGCGTGCAGCACCTGCAGGAGCTGCGCAAGGCCGGGCTGACCGACGTGCAGCTGCTGCCGGTATTCGATATCGCCACGGTGGACGAAGACCCGGCCAAGCGCGTTGACCTGGACGAGCCCTTCGCCAAGCTCTGCGCGTTGTCGGCCAGCGCCCGGCGCAACTGGGCCGGCTACTGCAACGCCGGGAGCATCCGCGAGGTGCTGCAGGGCTTCGACCCGGCCAGCAGCGACGCCCAGGCGCTGTACGCCGACCTGCGTGCGCTGGACTCCTTCAACTGGGGCTACGATCCCTTCCACTACACGGTACCGGAGGGCAGCTACGCCAGCGATGCCGAGGGCGTGGCGCGCATCCGCGAGTTCCGCCGCATGGTCCAGGCGCTGGCGGAGATGGGCCTGACCACGGTGATGGACGTGGTCTACAACCACACCCACGCCTCGGGTCTGGGCGAGCAGTCGGTGCTCGACAAGTTGGTGCCCGGCTACTACCACAGGCGCCACCCGGTAACCGGCGCGGTGGAACGCTCCACCTGCTGCGACAACACCGCGTCCGAGCACCTGATGATGGAAAAGCTGATGATCGACTCGCTGCGCGTCTGGGCGCGCGACTACAAGATCGGCGGCTTTCGCTTCGACCTGATGGGCCACCATATGCGCAGCAACCTGACCAGGGCCCACAAGGCGGTGCGCCAGATCGACCCGCAGACCTACCTCTACGGCGAGGGCTGGAACTTCGGCGAGGTGGCCGATGGCGCCCGCGGTGTCAACGCCATCCAGGCCAACATGGCCGGCACCGGTATCGGCACCTTCAACGACCGCCAGCGCGACGCCGTGCGTGGCGGCAGCCCGTTCGACGGCGGTGACAGCCTGCGGCGCTTCCAGGGCTTCGCCAACGGTCTCTACCTGCTGCCCAACGAGCTCAATAGTGGCAGCGCCGGGGAACAGGCCGAGCTGCTCAGGCTGAAGGATCTGATCCGCGTCGGCATCGCCGGCGGCCTGCGCGACTACCGCTTCGAGAGCGCCGATGGCAGCCGCCGGCGCGGCGCCGAGATCGACTACAACGGCCAGCCGGCCGGCTACACCCTCGATCCGCAGGAGACCGTCAACTACGTCTCCAAGCACGACAACCAGACCCTGTGGGACATCAACCAGTACAAGCTGCCCGCCTCCCTCTCCAGCGCCGAACGGGTGCGCCTGCAGCTGCTCGGCCTGGCCGTACCGCTGTTGAGCCAGGGCGTGCCCTTCATCCACATGGGCTCGGACATCCTCCGTTCCAAGTCGATGGAGCGCGACAGCTACGATTCCGGCGACTGGTTCAACGCGGTGGACTTCACCTACCAGGACAACAGCTGGAATAGAGGATTGCCACGTGAAGACAAGGACGGCGAGAACTGGCCGCTGATCCGCCAGATCATCGCCGACGCCAACGCCAAGCCGAGCAGTGCCGATATCCTCGCGGCTAGGCGGCAGTTCCTCGAACTGCTGCGCATCCGCAGCGGCAGCCCGCTGTTCCAGCTCGACAGCGCCGCCGAGATCGACCGGCGCCTGCGCTTTCACAACACCGGCCCCGACCAGCTGCCCGGCGTGATCGCCTTCAGCCTGGACGACGGCCGCGGCACAGGCCGCGATCTCGATCCGCGGCACGAGGCGCTGATGGTGGTGTTCAACGCCGGCGCCGAGCCGATCAGCCTGCCCGGCGCCCAACCCGGCCATCGCCTGCACCCGGTGCAACGCGACTCCAGCGACGCCCGCATCCGCCAGGCCAAGGTGGAGAACGGCCAGTTCCAGGTGCCCGGGCTGAGTGTGGCGGTGTTCGTTCTGCCGCAGGAAAAGCGGCGCTAAACCCTGGCGCCGCTGGCTCGGCATTCGCTTCGTAGGGTGCGCTGTGCGCACCGGCCATGGAGACGGAAACGTTGGTGCGCGCGGCGCACCCTACGGCAGAGCCCGTGGTCTGGGCGTTCGCGTAGGGTGCGCTGTGCGCACCAGGCCTCCGCTTGCCGACGGTGGGTATGGTGGTCAAGCGGGGCCTCGCTGGCCACATGCAAGGGCTAAATCCCTAGTCGCCAGCGGTGCGCACGGCGCACCCTACGGCCTCACCCGCAGTACGCCATTCCACCGCGTAGGGCGGGTGCAACCCGCCGGATTTCCTGCCGCTTCGCGCGGCGCAAATAGCGCCGCGATCCGCCGTGCCAGGCGGCGTCCGACGCGCGCATCCTCGCGCAAGCCGATATGCCCGCTCATGCCCGGTACCACAGGCGCATAAAGCCCAGCGCCAGCAGCAGCCCGAGCTGGCCGAGCGCGGCGCATAGCGCCAGGAAGGAGCGCAGGCTGCTGTTGCTGGCGGCATCCGGCAGGCCGCTCAGGGTGCTCCAGAAACCTTCCGGCAGCAGCACCAGGCTCAGGTGAGCCAGCGGCTTGCCGGTCAGCAGCAGACCGTCGATCAGGTTGAACCAGCCGAAGAACATCAGGCCGATCAGGATCATCACCGCCACCACCAGGCCCAGGGCCAGGCAGGCGGAAAACTGCATCAATGCACGCATGGGGTCAGCTCCAGATTGGGGGCGCGGCCTGCGCCGCGCCGGTTGGATTCAGGCTTGCGGGGCGGCGCGGCCGACGCCATACCAGTCCAGCTTGCGGGTCAGCACCATGATGCTGCCGAGCACGCCGAACACCAGCAGCGAGCCCATCAGCAGGGCGTAGTCCTCGGCGCTGAGCAGGCCGTAGAGCATCGCGTACAGCGCTGCCAGCAGGCCGGCGAAACCCGCGCCGCGCAGCCAGCTGTGCAACACGAAACTGACGTAGAAGCCGATCAGGCCGACGCAGGCGCTGGCGGACAGGACATAGGCCAGGGCGAAGTGCAGATGCTCCGACAGCGACAGCAGCAGCAGGTAGAACAGCGCCAGCGACAGGCCCACCAGGGTGTACTGCACCGGGTGCACGGCCAGACGCTTGAGCACCTCGAAGAGGAAGAAAGCGGCGAAGGTCAGGGCGATGAACAGCAGCGCGTATTTGATCGCGCGGTCGGTCTTCAGGTACTGGTCCACCGGGTCGACGAAGCTGACCCCGAAGTTGCGACCGAACAGCCCCTGGCACTGCTCACGGCGCACGCAGTTGTCCAGCGCCTCCTCCAGGTTGGTGGCGAAGAAGCTGGTCTGCCACTGCGCGTTGAAGCCCTGCTCGCTGACTTCACGCTGGCTCGGCAGGTACTCGCCGACGAAGCTCGGGTGCGGCCAGGGCGAGTTGAGGCTGACCCGGCTGTCGCGGCCTACCGGCACCACGGCGAGCTGCTCGGTGCCCTGCAACTTGAGGTCGAAGGCAAACGCCAGGGTCTGCCCACCCTGTGCGTCGAGCGCCGGCAGCGGTGCATGCACGCCGGCCCCGAAACGGCTGTCGCCGGTGCCGGGGGCGAAACTCAGGGTCTGGCCATTGAGCTGCAGCTGCAGGTCGTTGCTGATGCCGCGGATATCGCTGATGCCGACGGCGAGAAAGGGCGCCTCGAAGCGATAGAAACCCAACTCGTCGCCCAGGCCGAAGCGCGACGGCAGACGGAACTGGCCGCTGATGCGGGTATCGGCCCGGTACAGGCGCGCCTCGTAGATGCCACGCGCACGCAGCTCGGTGTTCACCGCGCCATCGAGCACGAAGCGATCGGGCAGGAAGTACAGGCGCCCGCTGCGCTGACGTTCCTCCAGATAGCGCTCGCCGGTCTTCTCATGGGTTTTCCATTCGTGGATGGTCTTGACGTAAGGCAGCACCAGGATCGGCCCGGTGATCTGCTGGCGATAGCTGGAACTGCGCGCAATGTCCTGCAGCACCTCGTGGCGCAGGCCCTGTCGCTCATCGACCAGCCCGTCGATCATCAGCAGAGGAATCATCAACAACAACATCAGCAAGGCGATGGCGCCCAGCTTGAAACCCAGGGTACGACTCATGGCACGGCTCTCCGTAGCGAGTGAAGGTACGGCAGAGTCTGGGCGGCGCGGATGGTCGCTTTATGGAGCGCGGATGGAGGGCAGATGGAGAATGTGTGGAGTGCTACACCCCGCAAACACGCGTGATTGCACGCTTACAGCGTCAGTGCGACCGTTCGTCAATTCCACTGGAAGACAGAGATTTCTGCACTAAGGTACTAACTCACTTGTTGCTCACAAGGCGACCGGTAAGCGGTTTCATCACGATTTATCCAATCTGATAAGGGACAGACATGAACGAGCGCCAATGGATTTGCGTGGCCAGCGCCTGCTTGCTGCTGGCCAGCACCAACCTGTTCGCCCACGGCTATATCAAGCAACCTGAAGCACGCGGCTACCTGTGCAAGCTGGGTGAAAACAGCGGATGCGGTGCAGTGCAATGGGAACCGCAAAGCCTGGAAGGCTACTCCGGCTTCCCGCAAAGTGGCCCCGCCGATGGCCAGATCGCCAGCGCCGGGCTGGCACAATTCGCCCCCCTCAATGAACAGACCGTCAGCCGCTGGGCCAAACGCCCGATTCAGGCGGGACCGACGAACTTCACCTGGCGCTTCACTGCCAACCATGTCACGCGCAACTGGCGCTACTACATCACCCGCCCTGACTGGCTGGCCAATCAGCCGTTGAACCGCGCCGCGTTCGAGCTGGTACCGTTCTGCGTGGTCGATGGCGGCATGCGCCAGCCGCCGCAGGAAGCCACCCACAACTGCGATGTACCGCCGCGCGAAGGCTATCAGGTGATTCTGGGCGTCTGGGAAGTGGGCGATACGCCGATGAGCTTCTACAACGTGATCGACGTGATGTTCGGCGATGTGATGACACCGCCCGATCCGTCCGCCTGGCACGTCAAGGGCATGCTCTACCCTTCGGTGGATCTGCAAATCGGCGACCAGGCGCTGACCCGCGTATTCGATGCCAGCGGTGAGCGCAGTGACTTGCAGACTCGCCTGCAGATTGAAACCAGCGAGCAAGGCCAGCGCAACCAGTGGACCTACCTGCTGGCCAGCCGGATCAACCAGCAACAGAGCCAGCTCAAAGCCGGTCAGCGCGGCAGCAACGGCGCAATCGAGCCGGTGTACGGCCAGAACAGCCTGTTTGCTCGCGCCGACAGCGGCATCCAGCGCATCGAAGTGCAGATCGACAAGGCCGCTGCCCCTGACCACGAACTGTTGGTCGATGGCCTGCAGCCCAGCTATCGCATCCGCGGCAGCCAGCTGCGGCTTGACTTCAACGTCACCGCCGTGGGGGCGCTGCAGATCAGCAGCTACGTCTACGACCACGACGGCAATGCCAAAGGCTTTGCCGCCGCCGAGCTGACCAACAGTAGCCAGCCCTTGAGCATAAAGGTCGACAACCCTACGCCCGGTCATCACCAACTGGTGGTCAGCGCCAGAGTGGCCGGCGGCGAGGAGCTGTTTCAGAAAACCTTCGACATGATGTTCGTCGCAGACGACGACAGCGCCAACTACGACTTCACCTTCCCTGACGGCCTGCGCAGTTACACCGCCGGCACCCGGGTACTGCAACCCAAGACGGGAAAGCTGTATCAGTGTCGTCCCTTTCCGCAGAGTGGCTATTGCACGCAGTGGTCAGCCGCCTCGACCCAGTTCGAGCCCGGCATCGGCAGCCATTGGCAGGACGCCTGGATAGCTGACTGAGCCAAGCACCGCGCCAGCCGAACTGGCTGGCTGGCGCGACCACCCCAATACCCCCCTGAAAAACACCTACGGCACAGGCGCATCCGCTGCGCCTTGGCGTACCTCTTTGTGGAGCCACAGGCATGCCCAGGCACTGACCCATACCCCCTGACCGCCAGCGTTGCGTGGATCACCCCCTCCCTTTTCCGGTGTAACCGCAGATCTGGGCCAGGTATCAGCAGCAGTGTTTCCCCTCTCCTTTCGGGCGCCCAAAGGCCGCCTCAGCTTTGCCATAAGCATTTGATTTTATTGATTTTTTAACGCCATAAAAACGACGAACGGCCTTGGCATTTCGGCACAGTCTCCTAGGGTTCTGACAGCTGCATTACGCGGCAATCAATTGGGAGATAACCATGCAAGGATTTCAACGCACCACCGTCTTACTGCTGTTGCTCAGCGCAGGCTGGACCCCGGTCCAAGCCGACGAGAAACCCAGCTTCGCGGCACAAGCGCAGATCGCTGTGGACGATCGGCAATCACCGCGCTACATCATCAAATACAAGGAGCTGGCCCCCTCACCGATGAACCAGGCCAATCAGCCGCACCCCCTGAGTGCCGGCCGATTCGAAAGCCGCGCCGCCCAGCGCCTGCTCAGCCAGGCCCAGGTGCAACCGCTGATGCATCTGGACAGCCAGGCTGCCAGCGTGGCGCACCTGAGCCCGGCGCAACTCAAGCAGCTGCAGGCAAACCCGGCGATCGACTATATCGAGCTCGACCCACGCCGCTACCTGATGGCCGAACAGGTGCCCTACGGCATCCCCATGGTGCAGGCCGACCTGCTACCGGACAACGCCATTTCCAACATGAAGGTGTGCATCGTCGACTCCGGGTACGACCTTGGCCATCAGGATCTGCCCTCGGCGGGCATCACTGGCAATGACGGCTATGGCAGCGTCAACAGCGGCAACTGGTACGAGGATGGCGATGGCCACGGCACCCACGTCGCCGGAACCATCGCCGCGCTGGGCGGCAACAACCTCGGCGTAGTCGGCGTCAGCCCCTCGGGCAATCTGGGGCTGCATATCGTCAAGGTGTTCAACAACAGCGGCAACTGGGCCTATGGTTCGGATCTGGTGATGGCCATCCAGCAGTGCCGCGCGGCCGGCTCGACGGTGATCAACATGAGCCTGGGCGGTGGCGCCTCTTCGATAACCGAACGCAATGCCATGGATGCGGCCTACCAGAACGGGGTGCTGGTCGTTGCAGCTGCCGGCAACAGTGGCACCAGCAACCTCTCCTACCCTGCATCCTATGACTCGGTCGTGTCGGTCGCAGCGGTCGACAGCAGCGGCAATCATGCCTCCTTCTCGCAGTACAACAGCCAGGTCGAGGTCGCCGCCCCCGGCGTTGGCGTGCGCTCCACCCTGCCAGGCAACCGCTACGCGAGCTATAACGGCACCTCAATGGCCACACCGCATGTGTCAGCGGTTTACGCCCTGGTGTGGAGCCATCACCGCCAGTGCACCCCTGCGCAGATTCGCAGGGTGGTCAACATCACCGCCGAAGACCGTGGCACTCCAGGTCGCGACCCCTATTACGGTTACGGCATTGTCAAAGCCAAGCGGGCCAGCGACCTGATCGCCCAGCGCGGCTGCGATGCCAGTGATGGCGGCAGTGGTGAAGAGCAGACCTACCCCAACCTCTCCGGCGCGCGGGGAGCCTGGGTACGGCACAGCGTGGCCGTACCCAGCGGCGCCCGGCGTCTGACTGTGCGGATCAGTGGCGGCAGCGGTGATGCCGACCTTTACACCCACCTGGGCAGCCAGCCCACGACCAGCCAATGGACCTGCCGTCCCTACCTCGAAGGCAATCAGGAAACCTGCATTCAGGAAAATCCTGCCGCCGGCACCTGGCATATTGGCGTTAGGGGCTATTCCAGCTTCTCCGGCGTGACCCTCTACTGGCGCTACGAGTAACTCGCCTGGCCCCGAGGTAGGCAACTGCCCGGGGCTTTTTGCCCTGCACAGCTATGCATTCCCGGACCAACACGCGCGCAAGCCTGCAGGCCATCCGTCCCGTCGTCATTGCGCGGCAGCGCGGGCACTGGTATCTGTATAAAAAACCAGTACCATGCTTCCCCTCATGCCCGCCCTCGACGCCCCCGAACTCTATTACCTGGCCAACTTCCGCAAGGCCCTCGACTGGCTCGATACCCATCATCGCGAGCTGATGGACGCGGCCGAGCTGGCCTTTATCGCCAGCTTCGTCCAGCTGCCGCTGCCGGCCCAGGCGCTGCTGGTAAGGCTGGTGATGCGCAAGGGCGTGCACTTTCGCGCGAGCAAACTCAGGTACGCCGAGATCGGCGCCATCGACAGCGCCGCCGCGCCGCTGCTGGAGCTGGATTGGCTGATCGACTGCGCCGCGCTGGCGTTCGACGAACTCGGCGCGCTGCTGCTCAAGGACGAACTGGCCGCGCATTTCGCCGCCGACCTGCCGCGCGGCGCGCTGAAAAAGAGCGAACTGCTGGAGCATCTGCGCGAGCTGCATGTCGAGCCGCGCAGCCTGGCCGACTGGTGCCCGCACCTGGAAGACCGTCTGCTGAGCCTGGCCATCGGGCCGCTGTGCGACCGCCTGCGGCTGATGTTCTTCGGCAACCTGGCGCAGGACTGGTCGGAA
>MTEW01004959.1_pt1 | contig 16411 bp, 13 predicted proteins | sample 1042681 | NCBI WGS metagenome assembly MTEW01 (sample SAMN06185811, study PRJNA358809) | soil metagenome | isolation source: soil biostimulated with citrate as carbon source | place: India | collected 2015-05-23
AGTAGGTCATCGTCAAGCTCCTATACGAAACCCCAGATCTCGAAAGAGGTCTGGGGTTTCTTCTTTGTGGCTGGAAAACACAGTGCGCGTAGGGTGCGATGTGCGCACCGCCAGCGACAGGAATATCTTGGTGCGCGCGGCGCACCCTACGGTGGGTGTGCCGGCGTTTGGCTACGCTCGGTAGAATGCGCGAATTCTGCAGGAGACTTTCATGTCTGACTCGCCGCCTGAACCGTCCTTGTCATCCTTGCCTGTCGAGCAACTGATCGCCTGTCATGAGTGCGATCTGCTGATGCGCAAGCCGGTGCTGCAAGATGGTGAAAGTGCCGAATGCCCGCGTTGTGGTTACGAGTTGTTCAGTCACCGACATCATGTCGTGCGCCGTAGTCTGGCCTTGGTGCTGACGGCGTTGCTGCTCTATGTGCCGGCCAATTTCCTGCCGATCATGCAGCTCAATCTGTTGGGGCAGACCTCGCAGGATACCGTCTGGAGCGGGGTGCTCGGTCTCTACGAGAGTGGCATGCAGGGTATCGCGGTCGTGGTCTTTCTCTGCAGCATGGCCGTGCCGCTGCTCAAGTTGCTCTGCCAACTGTTGGTATTGCTCAGCATTCGCCTGGACTTCGGCCGCGGCTATGGTTTGCTGCTATATCGGATCTATCACCATATGCGTGAGTGGGGGATGCTTGAGGTCTATTTCATGGGCATTCTGGTCGCCATAGTGAAGCTGATGGACCTGGCCGACTTGAGTCTGGGGCTGGGGCTGTTCTGTTTCATCGCGCTGCTTCTGGTGCAGGTGTGGCTGGAGGTGACCATGTCGCCGCATCAGATCTGGGAAGCGCTGTCCGGGGAGGACATTCATGCGGGCGATTGATGCAGGGCTGCTGATCTGCCATGAGTGTCACCAGCTCAACCCTGTCGAGACGGATGCCGCGCACCAATACTGCAGCCGCTGCGGTGGGCAAATACATGCGCGTCGCCCCAATAGCCTGGTGCGCACCTGGGCCTTGTTGCTGACGTCGGCGATTCTCTATATCCCCGCTAACCTGCTGCCGATCATGACGGTCAACAGCCTGGGCAAGGGGGCGCCTGCGACCATCATGGGCGGTGTTCTGGAGCTGATTCACTTTGGCATGCTGCCGATTGCCGCAGTGGTATTCATCGCCAGTATCCTGGTGCCCACCTTCAAGTTGGTTGGCATAGCCCTGCTGCTGTATTCGGTGCAGCGCCATCAACCTATGTCGGCACGTCAGCGCATCCTCATGTATCGCTTCATCGAATGGATCGGCCGCTGGTCGATGCTGGATATCTTCGTAATCGCCATTCTGGTGGCGCTAGTGAATTTCGGCAGCCTGGCCAGTATCGAGCCCGGACTCGGCGCGGCGGCCTTTGCCAGTGTGGTGATCCTGACCATGCTGGCCGCTCTTACTTTCGACCCTCGTCTTATCTGGGACAATACGGAACCTGACCATGACTGATCTGCCAATGGCAAAAACACGGCCGGCCTCCAACTGGTCGGCCATCTGGGTTCTGCCGCTGATTGCCCTGCTGATTGGTGGCTGGCTGGCCTGGCGTGCCTATAGCGAGGCCGGCATCGAGATTCAGGTGATGTTCGAAAGCGGCGACGGCATTCAGGCCGGCAAGACCGAGGTGATCTACAAGGGGATGCCGGTCGGCAAGGTCATCGCCCTGACGCTGGATCGCAGCGAGGCACGGCGTGGGGTAATCGCCACGCTGGAGATGAACAAGGAAGTGGAGGCCCGCTTGGTCACGGGGACTCGCTTCTGGCTGGTCAAACCCAGTGTCACGCTGGCGGGTGTCACCGGATTGGAAACCCTGGTGTCCGGCAACTACATCGCCGTAAGCCCTGGTGAAGGCGAACCGAGCCGCGAATTCACCGCCTTGCCCGAGGCGCCGCCGCTGGCGGACGATGTGCCTGGACTGCACCTGACACTCAAGGCCGAACGCCTGGGTTCGCTGAACAAGGACAGCCCGGTGTTCTACAAGCAGATCCAGGTGGGCCGGGTGAAGAGCTTCGCCCTTGCCGAGAACCAGAGCACGGTGGAGGTGAAGGTCTTCATCCAGCCGGAGTACGCCAGCCTGGTACGCAAGCACACGCGTTTCTGGAACGCCAGCGGCATCTCCGTCGATGCCGGGCTGTCGGGAGTGAAGGTGCGCACCGAGTCGCTGGCGAGCATCGTTGCCGGCGGTATCGCCTTTGCTACTCCCGAGCATCGTACCGACAGTCCTGCAACCGACCCCAGCATCCCTTTCCGCCTCTACGAGGACTACGAGGCGGCCCAGGCCGGTATCCGCATTTCGCTCAAGCTGCATGACTTCGAAGGCCTGGAGCCGGGACGTACCCCGGTGATGTACAAAGGCATCCAGGTCGGCCATATGAAGACGTTCAAGGTCGACAAGGATCTGAGCGGCGCCCAGGTGGAACTGATGCTCGACCCGCGCACCGAGGACTACCTGGTCGAGGGTACCGATTTCTGGGTGGTCAGGCCGTCCATCTCGCTGGCCGGTATCACTGGGCTGGAGGCGCTGGTCAAGGGCAACTACATCGCCATTCGCCCCGGCGAAAGCGGCAGCCCGCCTCGGCGCGAGTTCGAGGCGCGAGCCAAGGCGCCGCCGCTGGATTTGGGCGCACCTGGCTTACACCTAGTGCTTTTCAGCGACAGCCTGGGCTCGATGGAAGTGGGAAGTCCGATTCTATTCCGGCAGATCAGAGTGGGCAGCGTGCAGAGCTTTCAGCTGTCGCGCGACGACAGCCAGGTGGTGCTGGGTGTGCATATCGAGCCGGAATACAGCCATCTGGTGAACAGTTCGACCCGCTTCTGGAACGCCAGCGGTATCACGCTAAAAGGCGGATTGTCGGGGGTGGAGCTCAAGAGCGAGTCGTTGCAGACATTGCTCGCCGGCGGCATTGCGTTCGAAACACCGGATCCCAAGGCGGCCAGGGGCGAAGGTCGAGTGCTGCGTTTCGCCCTGCATGCCGATCGCGACGATGCCTTGCAGCCTGGTCTGCAGATTGGCATCCGCGTTGCCGATGGGGACGGCCTGCAGCCCGGCACCCTGGTGCGCTACAAGGGGCTGGAAGTGGGCAAGGTGGAGAATCTGAGCCTGACCGATGACCTGCAGGCGGTAATGCTCAATGTGCGCATTACCCAGGCGGCCGAGCAGATCGCCCGTGAGGGCACGCGTTTCTGGGTAGTGAAGCCCGAGTTGAGCCTGACTCGCGCTGCCAATCTCGGCACCCTGGTCAGCGGTCAGTATCTGGAAGTGCAGCCTGCCGGGCAGAAAGGGGCGCGGCGTACCGAGTTCGTCGCCCTGGCCAGTGCACCGAATCAGGCCGTGCGCGAAGAAGGCCTGCGCCTGGTGCTGAGCGCGCCGCGGCGCGGCTCGATCAAGCCGGGCGTGATTGTCAGCTACCGTGAGGTGCCGGTGGGCAAGGTGGTGGATTTCGAACTGGGGCCGACCTCGGATCGTGTGCTGATCCACGTGCTGATCGAACCGCGCTATGCACCGCTGGTGCGCAGCGGCAGCCGTTTCTGGAATGCCAGCGGCATCGGTGTGGATGCCGGGCTGTTCAAGGGCGTGAAGGTGCGAACCGAATCGCTTGAGGCCTTGCTCGAAGGCGGTATCGCCTTCGCCACGCCGAACAATCCGGAGATGGGCGGCCCGGCGCAGCCGGGACAGACCTTTGCCCTGTTCGACGAGCCGCAGGAAGCCTGGATGCAGTGGGCGCCGAAGATCGTGCTGCAGCAGTGAGTAAGTAACGAAGAGGGCCGCAGTGAGCGGCCCTTTTCATGTCTACGAGATCGTGAGGGCGCGACATCACCCTTTGCCCTATGCCCTATGCCCTATGCCCTATACCCGCAGGGTTTGGCATCGTTCGTTGGTGCGCATGGCGCACCCTACGGAAGTCCGCCCACAGCCGTATGACCGAGGGAGGAGCGGTCAGGCCGGTTCGGCCGTTTCTTCCTGCTGGGGCGCCTGCGCCTTGGCGCTTTCGCGCGGCTTGATGAACTTCCAGTCCGCCTCGTCGATATAGATGCCGTTGGGGCCGCTGCCGCCTTCCAGGTCGATGGCCACGTGCGCCGAGACCTGCGGCTTCACCGAGGCCAGGATAGGCACGAAACCGAGCTGCAGGCTGGTCTCGATCAGCGCCTGCTGGTTGCGTTCGTCGATGTCGGCTGCCTCGTCGAGGTAGTAGGGCAGGCGCACGCGCCCGGCCTGGTCGCGGTCCATCAGGTGCAGCAACAGGTACATGTTGGTCAGCGCCTTGATGGTCATGGTGGTGCCGTTGGAGGCCGCACCATCGATATCGGTGTGAATCACCGGCTGACCATGCACCTTGGTGATCTCGAAGGCCAGCTCGAACAGGTCCTTCAGACCCAGCTGGTTGCCATTGGCGGCCACCAGGCGTGACAGGTAGTCCTTGGCCTCTTCGTTCTTGGCGTCCTGCTCGGCCGACTGCGACAGGTCGAACACCGACAGGGTCTCGCCTTCCTCGTACTGGCCGGCGCTGTGGATGATCTGATCGATATGGCGCAGGGCTTCCTTGTTCGGTGCCAGGACGATACGGAAGCTTTGCAGGTTGGAGACCTGGCGCTTGTTGATCTCGCGGTTGAACAGCGCCAACTGGTGTTCCAGGTTGTCGTAGTCGCTGCGGATATTGCGCAGGGTGCGGGCGATATCGGTGACCGCCGCACGTCTGGCTTTCGCCAGAGTCAGGGCCTCGTCCTGGCGGTGGGCGTAGGCGTTGACCAAGAGTTGCAGGCGACGCTCGACGTCGTCCTCGCTGTCGAACTTGGCCACGCCCTTCAGGCGTACCTGAGCGTAGAGCGCTTCGATCTGACCGTCGATGCGCTGCAGCGCCTGCCAGGTGTCCTGGTAGTCGTTGAGCAGCGGCAGCAGGTTGTCCAGTGAGTCGTCCACCGGCTCCATGAAGGGCGTGCCGAAGGGCAGGTCGGCGGGCAGCAGCTGGCGACGGCGCAGGGCGTCTTCCAGGGTGCGCTCCTTGGCTTCCAGATCGGCCAGTTGACGGCCGACCAGCTGCAGCTTGGCGGAGAGTTGCTGCACACGCTCGGCGAAGGCATCGCTGGCACGTTTGAGTTCGTCCTGGGCGCCTTCCAGTTCGGCCAGACGCTCCAGCTTCTGCGGCTCTTCGGCAGCCAGGGTTTGGCTCTTGCGGAAGTCTTCCAGGGCCTTCTGCGCGTCCAGCACGGCCTGGTACAGCGTCTCGGCCTGGGCCTTGCTGGCAGCGCGGTCGGCGGCCACCGACTGCTGGGTCTTGAGCTGCTTGAGCTCGCGCTCCAGACGATCCTTTTGATCACGCAGGGCGGCGCGGTCGGCCAGTGCCTGCAGCGCCGGGGGCTCGATATGGCTGAGGTCGATGGACAGGCCTGGCACGGCAAAAGTATCGCCCTTGAAGCGATCCAGTACCGCCTCGACCGCCTTGACCCAGTCGTCGCCCTCGGCCTGGATGCCTTTCTCGCCCAGCGGCAGGCTGAACAACTGGCCGTTGAACAGGCGCATCAGGCGGTCGACGTCCTGCTGGCTGAATTCCTCGCGCAGGCGCGAGTAACTGTTGTTGTCGGCGTGGTCGAGTTGCTGCTTGACCGACTTGAGGCGTTTTTCCAGGTCGCGCAGGCGCTCGTCCAGGTCTTCACTGGAGAACTGCCGCGACTGCGCCAGGGCGCCGGCCAGTTCGTCGTGGGCGTCCTTGGCGGCGAGCAGTTGCTCTTCCAGCACCTTGGCGTTTTCCACCAGGGCGAAGCGGTTCTTCAGCACGGAAAGCTCGCCCAGCCAGCGCTGGATCTCGCTGATCTCGCGCTCCAGGCGCATCAGCTCGGCCGTGCCGCCGCGCTGCTCGTTCTGCAGGCCGTCCTGCTCGTTGCGATAGTGCTCGGCCTGGATCACCAGCTCTTCCTTGCGCGCATCGGCGTAGTCGTGCCAGGTGCCCAGCAGGTTGTCGAGCAGCGGCGAGAGGCGATGCAGCTTGCCGCGCAGCACTTCGCGCTGGGCCACGCCCGAGGCCAGTGCCTCGATCAAGGGGCCGGCAGTGACCAGCGCCTGGTAGTCCTGCTCCATGCGGCGCACGTCGCGGAAGGCTTCTTCGGTCGCGGCGATATAGTCGACGCTACCTGAACGCAGGCTGTGCTCGAAGGCATCGAGGAACAGCTGCTTGAGCTTGGCCGCGGTGATCTCGCGCATGTGCAACAGGTTGATGAACAGGGCGCGGAAGGTCTTCAGGCTCTGCTCGCTGGTCGAGCGCAGCGGGATCAGGGTCAGGTCCAGCGGGATGCTGGTGTGGCCGCCGACCAGCAGGCGACGCAGTTCGTCGGGCTTGAGTTCGTAGGCGGTGATGCCGGCCTGGCCGAGGTTCTTGAACAGTTCGCGCTGGCGCAGGCAGGTGCCGTTCTGCTGGTAGTGCTCCAGATCCAGCTCGCCGGCGTAGGCGAAGAACTGATGGCCGAAGCCGCCACCCGGGCCGCGACCGGCCACGCCGATCACGTGCGGACCATGGGGCAGGGCGACCTCGACGAGGATGTAGCTGGTGTCGCTGGCGAAGTAGAACTTGCGCGAGGCTTCCAGGCTGTACTTGCCGAAGCTCATGTCCGACATGCGCGCCAGGATGGGGAACTGCAGGGCGTTGATCGAGGCGGACTTGCCCAGGTTGTTGGCGCCGTAGACCGACAGCGGGTTTTCCAGCGGGAACAGGCCGAGGCTGTAGCCGGCGGTGTTCAGCAGGGCGAAGCGGCGGATGCCGTAGCGTTCCTGGCTCATGCGTCCATCTCCTGTGCGGCGAGTTCTTCGGCCATGGCGCGGGCCAGGGCGTCTTCCTCGGATTCTTCGATATCGATGACAGCGGTCGCGTCAGCGTCGCCGTCATCATCCAGCAGTACCGGCGCCGGCAGCGGCAGGTCGCTGCTGTGCAGGCTGGCGGCCAGGTCGCGGTCATGCTGCACCGACAGGCAAACGTCGAGGAAACGGTGCATCGGCGGCAGGAAGCGGTACACGCCGTTGCTGTCCTCGGCGAAGCCGAGCTGCACCAGTCGGCGGATGATCTTGTCCTCCAGCTCCTCGAAGGTGGTGACTTCGGCCTGCAGGAACAGGTCGCGGTATTTCTCCAGCAGCGCGGGCAGCTCGTCACGGCCGATGCTGCCGCCGTCGAGCACGGAGAGCGGGTCGCGGCCCTGGTCGGCCAGATGCTCGACCAGAATGAAGGTGAACAGCGCCAGGCGCTGGGCGGTCTTGTTCACCTGCGGGGCGACCTGCTCGGGGACGAAGTAGTAGAAACCGCGCGGGTCGCACACCAGCTCGAAACCGAGGGCGCGGAACAGCGCGCGGTACTGGTCCTGCATGCTGGACAGCTGGGCATAGCACTCCGGCTCGCTGCGCGAGATGTGGTAGCCCTTGAACAGGTCGCGGAAGGCGGCCGCGAGCTGGGTCATTTCTTTCAGATCGATGTTCATACGCAATGCTCACGGGCAGTCGTAGGGTGCGCTGTGCGCACCAGGTCGTCGGTTGCGGTGCGCACAGCGCACCCTACGGGCAGCTCAGCCATTGGGCTGGCCTACCAGGGCAAAGGAGGCGAGGCTGACCTCATGGTCGCGGGTCAGGTACTGGCGACGCTCCAGGCGTTCACGCTGGAAGCGCGACTCGCGCGACAGCCGCGAGAACCAGTAGAGCAGCTCGTCGGTGGCGCCTTCGGGCTCCTGTTCCAGCAGCCAGGCCATCAGGTCCGGCAGCGGCAGGGCCTGCTCGCAGCGCTCGATCATTTCCCGCGCGGTCTTCGGCGCCTTGGGTGCGCCGCCCTTGCGGCTGCCGCTGGCCTTGGGGAAATGCGCCGGCTTGGCTTCGAAGCGCGCCAGGGCATAGACGTAGGCCTCGACCTGGCTGGCTGAGCCGAGGAAGTTGCTCTGCGGCCGGGTGAACAGCGGCATGGCCGCCTGCGGCACGGCGTCGATGCCCTTCTTGCGGATCACCGACAGCGCCAGCGCCGCGCCACGGGTCACGGCATTGTGCCGGCGGGCTTCCTCGCGCAGCGGCAGCAGCAGCTCGCGAGCCTTGCGCAGGGTCAGCTGGGCGGTGGTCTGCATTTCCAGGATGCGCGCGTGGGTGCGCAGCAGCAGGTCGTCGTCGACCAGCTGGCCGAGGCGCTGCTGGTCGCCGAGCAGGCGCAGCAGCACCTGTTCGACCCGGCGCACGCCCTGCTCGAAGGCACCGTCGGCGGCGACCAGCTGGATCATCGGCTCGACATATTCGTCCCAGGTGGCCAGCACCTCGGCGTAGCGCTGGCGCAGGGGGATCTGCCGATCCGAGGTCTTGGCCCGGTCGGCCACGCCGACCAGCGCCTGTTCGTCGTTGGCCAGCTTCTTCAGCACGTCGCGCACGCGCATATCGAGCAGGCGCAGCTGGCGCGCCAGGTCGTTGGCGTCGCGCACCTCGAAGGCGTCCTGGATGTAGCCGGCCAGGCGCTCCAGGTGGCGCAGGTAGGCTTCGATCTCCAGGCACAGGCCGAGGCGGTGCTCACGGCGCAGGTAGGCGAGAAAGTCGTGGATCTGCGCGTTGAGCTCGAAACGGTTGGGGCTCTTGGCCACCGGCACCAGGATGTCCAGGCGGATCCAGGTGTCGAGCAGGGCGGTGGTGTCACTGGGCGTGGCGTCGGGCAACTGCGTGGCAAGCTGGCTGCGCAGCTCCACCAGGCTCAGGGTGCCGGCGTCGAAACGCTCGCAGAGCGGTTCGAGCAACGTCCAGTGTTCGGCGAGGGCGCGCAAAACGCGCTTGGGATCGATCATCGAGGCGCCGGGTTCCAGGCAGGTTAAAGGACGCGATTGTACTGCAAGGCGAGTGCCGTTTATGAGCGCAAGTCGATCAGAGGCAGGTGACGCTATTCGGCACATTGGGACGGACTGCGCGGTTCCAATGCTGGCAAGTGTTTGAAAGGCTGGGAAAATCCAGGGTGTGAACGGTGGCACGCTTTCTGCCGGGGTGCAGCGGTGAACCTGTTTGTGGAGCCTGCGATGACTGCCCTTGCCCTGAATGTCGATGCCCGTTGGCATGAGCTGCAGCACCAGCGCGATCTGAACTGGGACCTGCACGCCATTACCGACCGCGCGCAGGCCATTGCCTTTCTGCGCCGTTTCGAGAATCGCCTGTGCATCTACTCCAGCTATGTCGAGAAGCTCTACAGCAATTACAGCTTCGTGGTGCCGCAGGACGAAGAGGGCGGCATCACCATCCTGCCGGACGAGATGGCCTGGCACGACACCTTTCACGACATTCCCGCCGATGCCGTGGAGCCAACCGGCGTGCATATCCTGCCCGGTGAAGCGGTGGGGTTCGATGGCCTGTATCTGAAGGTGCCCGGCGAGTCGCGTCTGATCGCCTCGCGCGAGTTACCCTTCCAGGAAGGCTTGCGTCTTTTGATCGAACGCTATCGGGCGCGCGGCGAGCATTTTCTGCCGGTACTGGTGAAGGGCGATCTGCGCGAGTACGAGGCGCGCATGCCCTCGCTGCACCTGCACCGCATCAACCCGGTCAAGCTCGCACACTGCTCACGCCTGAGCATCGACGCCATCCGAGGCGCCATTGCCGAGCATCTGCTGGCCCTGTTCCGCCAGCATTGATGAGCGCCGCGGGTGTTACGGCGATGTGACCCGCGGTAACACTGGCGCCGCCCTGGCACGGGGCAGTACAGGGCCTTGCCATCCTTTTCTCGACTATGGGTCGGGCCGTTTTGCGCCGGGCATCCCTATAGTGGCCATAAGGACTCGAGTCGGAACGCTCGACAGCCATTACAAGAAAAGGGGTTTTCGCCATGCGCCCGTCCTTTCGCTTCGCCAAACATGCTCTGGCATTGGTCTGCGCTGCGGCACTGAGCGCCCCGGCTCAGGCCAAGATGGTCGAGCTGGAGGACAGTGAGCTGTCGGACATCACCGGGCAGGCCTTCATCAACCTGACCACCGACAGCAACGCCGGCATCAACTACACCCGGGTCAATTTCGGTCTGAACATCGATACCCAGCTGAACATCAAGAAGCTGCAGCTTGGTCAGTACAACCGGGTCGGCGAGGCGGCGGGGTCCTCCGACATCCTGATCAACAACTTCGCGCTGGGCACCGTGGGTGCCAACGACAGCATCAACCCTTTCAAGATCGCCAACCCGTTCCTGGAGCTGGCCTACGACGGCAATCGCGTGGTTGGCGTGCGAATCGGCTTCGGTGAAGCCAAGGGCGTGCTGTCCGGCGACATCCAGAGCCTGACCGGCAATATCCCCGTGCACATCAAGGGCACCGGCGATGCCATCTACAACAAGGCGAACCTTCTGCAGCAGAGTGCGCTGTTCCTGGCCGGCGTGTACCGCAGCAGCATCGTCGAAGCCGACGCCATACTGGTCAACTCCGGTGGGGCGGCCGATCCGGTGCGCGGCACCATGGCCGGCATCAAGAACGGCGACGGCCTCAACTGCACCTCGGGGTGCGCCGGCGGCTGGACCGATGCGCTGCTCGGCGTGTTCGCCTCGAACAACTGCAACATTCTCGGCATCCAGACCTGTTTCAACCTCTCCCAGTTTCAGTCGCTGCCGGTGGGCAACACCACCGACATGTCGAACATGCAGAACGCGGCCAAGGGCTTCTTCATTTCCCTGCAGACCCAGGACGTGGCCTGGCGCGACATGGACAGCAACGCCTTCGTCACCGCGCTGCAGGGCGCCTTCATGAACCTGCCCAAGTACCGTGACGCCAACGGCAATCTGGTCTCGCCGATCAATATCAATTTCGACCAGGCGTTCAACGGCATTCCCCGGCAGGACACCTGTCTGGGCAGCGCCACGGCGGGGTGCTGACCATGAGCATGAGTCGCTACCTGCTGCTGGCGGCCGCATTGCCGGCTGCAATGGCCCAGGCCATGGAGCCCCTGAGCGATGCCGAGCTGTCCGACGTGCAGGGCGCCGGCCTGGGTTTCGTGCTGGATCAGGTACTGCTGGATGGCTCCGGTGCGCAGATCGTGATCAACGACATCACCGACGGCCAGGGGCGCAACGTGCCCATCTCCGTGAAGAACCTCTATCTGGGCGCAGCCGGCAGCAACAAGGGCGCCAACCTGACTCCGGTGACCATCGGCAGCCTTGATCATCCCTTCGAGCTGGAACTGGCCAAGGGCGAGGAGCTGCGTACCCTGCGCGACGACGGGCAATGGGTACAGACCACCCCGAACAACATCACCGTGCTGTCGTTCAAGTTTCCCGAGCGGCTGGTCGCTGGTGGCAATCCCTGCATCGATGGTTATGCGGCGGCTGGCTCCAATTGCTCGACTTCCGCCAGCGGGCGCGCCGATCTGGGTGTGCGCTTCGATTTCCAAGTGGCAGCCGGGCGTACCGAGATGCTGGCGCTGGACTTCCATCAGCTGGTGATGGACGGCTCCTATCTGCGTCTGTGGGGCGACCCCGGGCAGAACGGCAACGGCGAGTTGGTCGGCGAGGCGCGCATCAACATCTTCGCCAAGACCCTGGAAGTGATGTCCTGCGCCCAGGCCAACTGCAATACCGCGGGCGAGACGGCCGCCCAGCGCGGTGCGCGCACCCTCTACATCACCAACGGCTACGCTAATATCGCCCTGGGCTACGGCAAGACGCAGCCGCTGCGCCTGCGCTCCAGCGCCGACGGCCAGTTCGTCCTGGAGCTGCAGAACCCGACTACGGGCGCCACCACGGCGGCGCAGCGCCAGGCCCTGGCCAGTGACTTCTATGCCAACGCGCCGCGTACCAATCTGGTGTTCGAGAACCTGACCGTCGGCGGCACCCGTAGCAGCCCGACCGCCATTCCCACCGGCGGTTACAACTTCGGTCGCAACGAGATTTCCGGACTGAGCTTCAACTACCTGAAGGTGAGCAGCTATGACCTGCGCTAGAACGGCTGGAGTTCTGCTGTCGCTGTTGCCGGCGCTGGCCCTGGCGGAAATGCAGGCGCTGGACGACAGCGCGCTCAGCGAGATGAGCGGGCAGGGCGGGGTCTATCTGTCCGGCGAGTTCAGCATAAACAAGGACGGTGGTGTGCTCTGGGGCACGCCCACCACCAACAATCCGGCGCAGTGGACGGCCAACCAGCGCAGCTGCGCCCTGGCCGGCGCAGCCACGCCGGAGAGTTGCGGCCTGCGCGTGGCGATACGTTCCGGCGCCAATGCCGGCTGGTACGTGCTGGACAACCTCAAGGGCATCTTCAGCTTCGAGGGCCTGACCCTGGATACCCGCACCCTCACCAGCGCCGGCGGCGAACGCGAGGTGCTGGCGCTGGGGTTGCCCAACGAGATCCGTTTCAAGGACGGCAACTTCGCCTTCGGCGTGGCCAGTCAGGGCGGCTGGAAGAACAAGGCGCTGAGCGCCGCCAATGGCGGCGACCCGAGCTACCAGCAGACCAATATCTTCTCGGCCAAGATCGACGGCAGCATCCGCATGCAGGGCAGTGTGCTGATCTTCCCGACCAATTGAGGAGCCGGATCATGCAGCGTTATGGATGGCTCTCGGCGTTTCTTCTCGGCAGCTCACCGGTCTGGGCCATGCAGGCACTGGATGATCACAGCCTGGCCAGCGTCAGTGGCCGCGGTGGCATCAGCCTCGAAACAGCCGGTGGTGGCTGGTCGGCGGAAAGCCTGGAATACCGCGAGGACGGTCATAGCCTGAGAGTCGAGGGCGTTTCCAGCCGCCCGCAGCAGCCGGGCAGCGTGTCCACCACCAAGATCGACGTGATCGACGATCGTCTGCATGTCGAGCATCAGGGGCGACCGAATCAACTGGCGGTGAACAACATAGGTTTCGCCGGCAGCGACAAGAGCTTCGGCGCCTTCCGCGCCTTCTATACCCTGGGCGCCAGCCTCAGGCTCAGCGGTGGCGGCGCCGATGGCGTGGCTGGTTTCAGCGTCGATGGCAGCCGCCTGAGCCTGGACGCGGTGACCTTCTATTACCGCGACAACGGCTTCGATCTGATCGTGCGCAACGCCTCCTTCGATGCCTACCTGAACAATGCCTATCTGGATATCGTCAGCGGCGGCAACGGCTCGGCGGTGCGCCTCGATCTGGGCGACACGCGCTTCGTAGCGCATGTCGGCGGTATCGGGCTAGACCTGGCGCACGGCGATCCCGTGGCCGGTGTCGTGGTAACGCCCGGCGCGCCGGATACGCGGCACCTCGATCACGCGCGCAGTTTCGGTCAGCTGGATATGGATCTGCGCCTCGGCGGCAGCATCCGCATCGCCGGTGGCGGTGCCAGTGGCGAGGGCGTGCGCCTGATCCCGCAGATCACCATCGCCAACAGCCTGTTCCAGTACGAGGACGATGGCGTGCTGCGCGCCGAGAACTTCGCCGGCGTGCTCAGCAGCCAGAACGGCATCACCCTCGACCTGGGCGAGGATGGCAGCGGCCGCTACGCCCAGCTGGCCTTCCAGGATCTGAAACTCAACGCCAGCCTCGGCGGGCTGATCATCGGTAACCCCAGCAATCAGAAGATCGGCAGTCTGGCGCTGGACCTCAACTTCCAGGACCAGGGCGCGCGGCAGAACTGGTTCAGACTGCGCCCCGGCGGCGATCCCCATTCCGGACTCAAGGGCATCACTGCGGACGTATCATGGAACATGGTCAGCAGTTCGGTCTCGCTCACCGATAACGGCAACAGCATGTGGTTCAGCGGCCTGCGCACCCATGGCAGTGGCCAGCTAAGCGTTGATCTGACCAGGAGCTGCGCCGGCGGCATCAGCACCGGCTGTTATGCCGGCAGTCTCAACACCCAGCCGGGCAGCGGCGGCTACGACGGCCATTTCGACGGCCTGCGCCTGGGCCTCAAGAATCTTAAAGGCAGCTACAGTTTCGACGGCCTGCGCGTCGGCAGCGCCGATGCCCCGCTGCAGGGGGGCACCGAATTGCTGGTGCTGCTGGAGATTTTTCCGGCCTACGATTTCACCCTCAACGGTCAGCTCACCCTGCGCCCGGGTGGCGCCAGCGGTGATGGGGTGCGTTACAACGCCGATTTCGTGGTCAGCGATGCCAATGCGGCAATCACCGTGGACGAGGGCGGCAAGGGCCTGTGGCTGGCCGGCACCCGTTACGACATGCATTTTCGCGATGGCTCGCTGGACGTGACGCAAAATGGCGTGCAGCTGAGCAAGGGCACCTACTGGTCCACCCTGGATGTGCACGATGTACGCTGGGGTGATCGCAGTACAGGGCAGAGCCTGGGCCGCATCGTGCTGCGTCGCTACGAGCAGGGCTCCACGCTGAGTCTCAGCTCCGGTGGTGCAGGCGCGTTGTGCGTCGGTGGCAGCGGCAGCAACGCCGCGGCCTGCTCGGCCAGCGGCGGGCGCTGGGAGGATCGCGGCAACGAGGGTTTGACCGCAGGGCTGAAGAACGTCTTCGTGCGCGATGGCTCGGGCAATCCGGCCAGCAGCGTGTCCACCAGCGAGAAGCGCAACCAACTGATCATCGAGACGGACCGGGTGAACGGCGTCAACGGCAGTGGCGCGCAACTGGTGGTGGACAACTTCCACACCTCGGACGCCAATCCGACCGATGCTAATGCCAACAGCTACGGCGTGCGCGTCGACCTCAACCTCGACGTGGCACCGACCAGGGTCTGCGACAAGGGCGCCAGCGGCTGCCCGCCGGTGTCGCCTGACCCGCTGGGCTTCGCCGTCAACGGGCGGGTGCACTTCAAGGAGATCAATATCGACCGCATCCAGAACGTGCACCCCACGGGCGGCGCGGTCACTTCCATGTACGGCATCAAGCTGCAGAATGCCGATATCCGCGCCAACCTGACCGCCACGCCGATCAACTAGGGGCGGCGGTCACGCTGCTGTCATCGCCGAGCCGTACGGTGCGCCATGCGCACCGATGTCTCACAGGTCGCCGGTGCGCACGGCGCACCCTGCTTCGTTGCCGAAGCAACCGGTAATCGCCGGTTGTACAAAAAATCTCCAATGCCCTTTCGATATTCATCGGTTATCGGCACAATTCGCGTCCACTTTTTTCCGGGGGCCACAAGGCACCCCTTGGCCGACCTTGCTGGAGCGACGAGATGATCCAGACGCCGTACTACCTCATCGACAAACAGAAGCTCCTGGTCAACCTGGAGAAGATCGCCTATGTGCGCGAGAACTCGGGCGCCAAGGCGCTGCTGGCGCTGAAATGCTTCGCCACCTGGTCGGTGTTCGACCTGATGCAGCAATATATGGACGGCACGACCTCATCGTCCCTCTATGAGTTGAAGCTCGGCCGGCAGAAGTTCGCCGGCGAAACCCACGCCTACAGCGTGGCCTGGGCCGACGACGAGATCGAAGAGATGGTCGCCAACTGCGACAAGATCATCTTCAACTCCATCGGCCAGCTCGAACGCTTCGCCGAGCGGACCGAGGGCACCATCCGCGGCCTGCGCGTCAACCCGCAGGTGAGCAGCTCTGACTACCTGCTGGCCGACCCGGCACGTCCGTTCAGCCGCCTCGGCGAGTGGGATCCGGAAAAGATCGCCAAGGTCATGGGGCAGATTTCCGGCTTCATGTTCCACAACAACTGCGAGAACGGCAGCTTCGAGCTGTTCGACAAGATGCTGAGCACCATCGAGGAGCGCTTCGGCCACCTGATCGCCCAGGTCGAGTGGGTCAGCCTCGGCGGCGGCATCCACTTCACTGGCGAGGGCTATCCGATCGATGCCTTCTGCGCGCGCCTGAAAGCCTTCTCGGAAAAATACGGCGTGCAGGTGTATCTGGAGCCGGGCGAAGCGGCGATCACCCTCAGCGCCTCGCTGGAAGTGACCGTGCTCGACACCCTGTACAACGGCAAAAATCTGGCGGTGGTCGACAGCTCCATCGAAGCGCACATGCTCGACCTCCTGATCTACCGCCTCAACGCCAAGATGGCGCCGAACGACGGCGAACACACCTACATGGTCTGCGGCAAGAGCTGCCTGGCCGGGGATATCTTCGGCGAGTACCAGTTCGACAAGCCGCTGAAGATCGGTGACCGTCTGTCGTTCATCGACGCGGCCGGCTACACCATGGTCAAGAAGAACTGGTTCAACGGCCTGAAGATGCCGTCCATCGTGGTGAAACAACTCGACGGTAGCATCGAAGTGGTTCGCCAGTTCGAGTTCGACGACTACCTGTCCAGCCTGTCCTGACATTGCTGCGGTGGGCTGAAGCCCACCCTACGGCTCAAGACTCGGTGTAGGGTGGGCCGGGCGGCGATCCGCTTCGGCCCACCTCATCAAACGCTTTAAACAACGCAGTTCTCTGGAGGTGAAACAATTGAAGAAGAATGTTCTGATCATTGGTGCAGGAGGTGTTGCCAAGGTGGTGGCCCATAAGTGCGCGCAACACAATGACGAGTTAGGTCGCATTGCAATTGCGTCGCGCA
>MTEW01005416.1_pt2 | contig 16381 bp, 9 predicted proteins | sample 1042681 | NCBI WGS metagenome assembly MTEW01 (sample SAMN06185811, study PRJNA358809) | soil metagenome | isolation source: soil biostimulated with citrate as carbon source | place: India | collected 2015-05-23
GCTGCGCAGCAGTTCGGCCAGATGCGCATGGTCGCGCGCTCGTTCGGCGGCGCAGCCGAAGCCGCGGGCGATGGCCAGCAGGTCCGGGGTGTAGATGTCGACGCCGATCGGCTTGATGTCGCGGCGCTGCATGTAGCGCTTGATCTCGCCGTAGCCGGCGTTGTTCCACAGCAGCACGACGATGCCGACCCGCGCCTCCACGGCGCTGGCCAGCTCGGGCAGGGTGAACTGGATGCCGCCGTCGCCCATCAGGCTGATCACCGGGCGCTGCGGCTCGGCCAGCTTGGCGCCGATGGCCGCCGGCAGGCCGTAGCCGAGGGTGCCGTAGCCGGTGGAGGCGTTGAACCAGCGCCGCGCGCCGTCCAGTTCCACCAGGTGATTGCCGCTGTACACGGTCTGCGTCGAGTCGCCGACGAAGCGGGCATCGGGCAGGGCATCCAGGATGCAGTCGAACAGTTGGCGGTAATGCGCCCAGCCGCTGAAGTCTGCATTCAGACGTGCCTGCACGGCGGCGGTGCGCCGTGCGCCGGGGCTGTCCGCACGGGGTTCGCCGGGAGTGAATTCGGCCAGCAGCATGCGCATGGCCACGCGAGCATCGCCCTGGATCGCCAGGTGCGGGGTGAAGTTGCGCTGCAGCTGCTGGGCATCGATGTCGATGCGGATCAGCCGGCCGGGCAGGCGGAAGTCGCCGTCGAACACCACGTCGTAGTCGGTCTCGCCCAGTTCGGTGCCGATGGCCAGCACCAGGTCGGCCTCCAGCGCCAGGTCGCGCACCGGGCGCAGCGACTGGTTGCTGCCCAGCAGCAGCGGGTGGCCCGGCGGCAGCAGGCCCTTGGCGTTGATGGTCAGCGCGGTCGGTGCATCCAGCGCGGCGGCCAGGGCGCGCGCTTCGGCTTCGGCGGCGACGCAACCACCACCGAGCAGCAGCAGGGGGCGTTCGGCCTGCTTGAGCAGGCCGGCCGCCTCGCGTATCAGCGTGCGGTTGGGCGCCGGGCGGCGCACGGTCGGCCGCGGCGCCACGGCCATATGGGTGGCGTCGGCGGTAATGATGTCCAACGGCAACTCGATATGCACCGGGCGCGGCCGCTCGCCCTCGAACACGGCGAAGGCGCGGGCCAGCACGCCGGGCAGCTCCTCGACGCTCATCAGGGTATGGCTGAAGGCGGTGACGCCGGCGGTCATGGCTCGCTGGTTGGGCAGCTCATGCAGATAGCCCTTGCCCAGGCCGAGGCGCGCGCGCTCGTTGACGCTGGAGATCACCAGCATGGGGATCGAATCGGCATAGGCCTGGCCCATGGCGGTGAGAATGTTGGTCATCCCCGGGCCGGTGATGATGAAGCACACGCCCGGCTTGCCGGAGACGCGGGCATAGCCGTCGGCCATGAAGCCGGCGCCCTGTTCATGGCGCGGGGTGATATGGCGGATGCCGCTACCCGGCAGGCCGCGGTACAGCTCCACGGTGTGCACGCCGGGGATGCCGAACACGGTGTCGACGCCCCAGGCTTCGAGTTGCTTGACGAGAAATTCGCCGCAGGTGGTCATGGTCAGATCCTGTGTGGAAAGGAAGACCCTCACTCCCGATCCCTCTCCCGCAGGGAGAGGGAAGGGAATGGGTTAGCCGACTATCCAGTGCGCCATCAGCGCGATGATCGGCAGGGTGATCAGGGTACGGATGATGAAGATGGCGAACAGCTCCAGCAGGTTCAGCGGCAGCTTGGCCTTGATGATCAGCACGCCCACTTCGGACATGTAGATCAGCTGGGTCAGCGACACGCAGGCCACCACGAAGCGGGTCAGCTCGCTCTCGATGCCCTTGCCCAGTACCGCCGGCAGGAACATGTCGGCGAAACCCACCAGCATGGCCGGCGCCGCCTTGGCCGCTTCCGGCAGCTGCAGGGCTTCGAGCAGGGGCACGAAGGGGTAGGACAGCCAGTTGAAGATCGGGGTGAACTCGGCAATCGCCAGGGAAACGGTGCCGATGGCCATCACCAGCGGCAGCAGACCCAGCCAGATGTCGACCACGTTGTGCACACCGATCTTCACCATCTGCGCCGGCGAGGGGTTGGCGTTGGCGCGTCTGACCGCCTGCAGCAGGCCCCAGCGCAGCAGCGAGGTGCCGGCCGGCACGTCTTCCTTGATCTGCTTGCCGACGCCGGCGACGTAGTCGTCCTTCTTCCACGACAGCGGTGGAATGCGCGGGGTGATGATGGCGGCGGCCAGGCCGGCGACCACCACCGTGAGGTAGAAGGGCACGAACAGGTGATCGAGCTTCATGAAGCTGGTGATCAGCAGGCTGAAGGCGATCGAGGCGATGGAGAAGTTGGTGGCGATCACCGCCGCTTCTCGGGCGCTGTAGAAGCCCTTCTGGTACTGCTGGGCGGTGATCAGCACGCCGACGGTGCCGGAGCCGAGCCAGCTGGCGATGGCGTCGATGGCCGAGCGCCCGGGCAGGCCGAAGACCTTGCGAAACACATTGCGCACGATGGTGCCGATGAACTCCATCAGGCCGTAGTCGGTGAGCAGCGGCAGGATCAGGCCGGCGACCAGGAAGAAGGTGATCAGCACCGGCGCCAGGTCCTTGAGCACCACGCCGCCGGTGTTGGCGTTCCAGATCCATTCCGGGCCGAACTGCCAGAAGGTCATGGCGGCGAACAGCGCGCCGAGCACGCGCAGGCCCAGCCACAGCGGATGCAGCACGAACAGGTCATTCAGCGCGCGCCGTTCGGTCAGCCATTTGGGCTTGAGCAGGCTGCCGAACAGGCCGAGGGCGGCGGAGAACAGCAGCAGGGCGGTGGCGATGGCCGGCAGCTGATCGCTGACCGCGGCCTTGAGCGCGTCGGCCATCACGCCGAGGCCGATGGTGACCTTCTCCTCATAGACGATGGGGGTGAGAAACAGCAGCACGCCGAGCAGCGACGGGATCAGGAAGATCAGGAGCTGGCGCAAGCTGTAGGAGGTGTCGGCCGGCGGCTGGTCGTCCAGCAGTGGCATGGTTTCTTCGCGATTCATCTGGGCACCCTGATTGTTGTTGTAAGGATGTACCGGGCGCCTCGCGGGGCACCCGGGCGGAGCAATAAAAGCCGGCGGTCAGCGGCGCTGAACCCCCGGAAGCACGCAGAGCATTTCGTAGAGCAGGTTGGCACCGAGCAGCGAGGTGTTGCCGGTGGTGTCGTAGGGGGGCGAGACCTCCACCAGGTCGCCGCCGATCAGGTCAAGGCCCTGGCAACCGCGGATGATCTCCATGGCCTGGATGGTGGTCAGCCCGCCGATCTCCGGCGTGCCGGTGCCGGGCGCCCAGGCCGGGTCGATGCCGTCGATGTCGAACGACAGGTATACGGGACCGCCGCCGACCTTCTCGCGCACTTCGGCCATCAGCGGTGCCAGCGATTGGTGCCAGCACTCTTCGGCCTGCACCACGCGAAAGCCCTGCTTGCGGCTCCAGTTGAAGTCCTCGGCGGTGTAGCCCTGGGCGCGCAGGCCGATCTGTACCACGCGTTGGCTGTCGAGCAGGCCTTCTTCCTGGGCGCGGCGGAAGGTGGTGCCGTGGGCGATCTTTTCGCCGAACATATGATCGTTGACGTCGGCGTGGGCATCGACGTGCACCAGGCCGATCTTGCCGTACTTCTTGTGCAGGGCACGCAGGATCGGCAGGGTGATGGTGTGGTCGCCACCCAGGGTCAGCGGCTTGATGCCGTACTCGACGATCTCGTCGTAGGCCTCTTCGATGATGCGCACGGCATCGAGCAGGTTGAAGGTGTTGATCGCCACGTCGCCGATGTCGGCCACGTTGAGGGAGTCGAAGGGGGCGGCGCCGGTGGCCATGTTGTACGGGCGGATCATCACCGACTGGGCGCGGATCTCGCGCGGGCCGAAGCGGGTGCCGGAGCGCAGCGAGGTGCCGATATCCAGCGGCACGCCGACAAAGGCGGCGTCGAGCTGGCGTTTTTCCTCGGGGCTCTGGATGTGGGGCAGGCGCATCATGGTGGCGATGCCGCCGAAGCGGGGCATTTCGTTGCCGCCCAGGGGCTGATGAAAAACCTTGTCCATGGGAAGGCCTCACGGTTGTTGTGGTTGTAGGAATCGTTGGGCCGGATTCTTGGCCAGGCACCTTCAGGGAAAAATCGGCAGGGGCAAAAACTTAGTTCAGAGATTTCTAAACTAATCGCCCGGCACTAGACTGTTCCACCTGCGCTCAGGCGCGTCGTTGACAGCTGCTAGGCTGAGTGCAACGGCGCATCGGCCATATGGTCTAGCGCTTGTTCTGGAACTGGCGGCGAGGAGGCCTGGATGCCATTAACCGCTTACCGCACCCATCGTTCCCGATTGCGACTGTGCGCCTCTCTTGCCGTGGGGATGCTGCCGGTCGTGCTCGGCCTGATGTTTCTGTACGCGCAGGCCGGAATCGTGCTGCGCGACATCAGCCGCACCAGCGCCGCCGACGCCGTGCGCCAGATCGATCTGATGCTCGACAATGCCAGCCAGGCTGCCGGCGAGGTATTGCCGCAGGTCGGCAGACCCTGCGCGGAGGTCGAGCTGGTGCTGCGCGAGCAGGTCGCCACCGTGCCCTTCGTGCGCTCGGTCAACCTGATGGATGGGGGGCGGCTGTACTGCTCATCGCTGTTCGGCGCGTTCGAGGAGCCGGTCGACTCCGCTGCCTACGTAGCGGGCCGGCTGCGGCTGCTGGCGGGCAACCCGGTCACCCCGAATCATTCGTTGCTGGTGTATCGCGATGTCGTGGACGAGCGCGGCGCGCTGGTGGCGATCGACGGACGTTACCTGGCCAACGTGCTGCAGTCGGTGGATCGCGGTGCCTTCATGCAATTGCTGGTGGGGGAGCAGTGGATGCCGCGCAGCGGACTGGTGCGAGCGGGGCGCCTGCCCGAATACCCCTTGGCTCGGGTCGCGCTGAGTTCGACGCGCTATCCCTATCAGGTGCGTGCGGCGTTTCCCGGAGGCGCGCGGCTGCGCTACATGGGCGAGCAATATCCGGTGCTGTTCGTGCTGCTGGGGCTGCTGGGGGCGCTGGCCGGCGTGGGCAGCCACTGGCTGCTGGCGCGCTCCAGCTCCCCCAGCATCGAGTTGCGTCGTGCGCTGCAGGCCGGAGAATTCATTCCCTATTTCCAGCCGCTGGTGCGCAGCGGTACGCAGCACTGGATAGGCGCCGAGGTGCTGATGCGCTGGCAGCACCCGCGCGAGGGGCTGGTGCGCCCGGATCTGTTCATTCCCTTGGCGGAAAGCTCCGGCCTGATCGTGCCGATGACCCGGGAACTGATGCGGCAGACGGCGGAGCTGCTGGCGCCGGTGGCGGATCGACTCGGCGGCGGGTTTCATGTCGGCATCAACATCGCAGCCGCACATTGCCGCAGCCGCGAGTTGGTGGATGACTGCCGCAACTTTCTCCAAGCCTTCGAACCGGGACAGGTGGTGCTGAGCCTGGAGCTTACCGAGCGCGAACTGCTGGAGCCGGATGCCTTCACCGATCAGCTGTTCGCCGACCTGCACGAGATGGGCGTGAAGATCGCACTGGACGACTTCGGCACCGGCCATTCCAGCCTGAGTTACCTGCACAAGCTCAAGGTGGACTACCTGAAGATCGACCAGAGTTTCGTCGCCATGATCGGCAAGGATGCCCTGTCGCTGCACATTCTCGACAGCGTGATCGACCTGTGCGCCAAGCTGCAGCTGGAGGTGATCGCCGAAGGGGTGGAGGACGAGCAGCAGCTGCGCTACCTGGGCAATCGTCGCGTGGACTATCTGCAGGGCTACCTGTTCGGTCGGCCCTTGCCGGCGGCGGAATTCCTCGCCTGCGCGCTGGACGAGCCGGCTGCTTCCGTGCAGCTGCCAGGGTAGACTGCTGGCATGACGCCTCCTACCTCGCTACCCGATCTCAAGCTGCTGCGCATCTTCGCCTGCGTGGTGCGCCACCAGGGCTTTGCCGCCGCGCAGCAGGAACTGAACCTGTCCACCTCGGCCATCAGCACCTACATGAGTCAGCTGGAGACCCAGCTCGGCATCGTGCTGTGTCACCGTGGGCGAGGCGGCTTCAGCCTGACCAGCAAGGGCGAGCTGTTTCATCAGGAAACCCTGCGCCTGCTCGGCGAACTGGAGGGTTTCGAGCGCTACTCCGCCGCGCTCAAGGGCGAGTTGCGCGGTACCCTCAATCTCGGCGTGCTGGATTCCACGGTGAGCGATACGGCGCTGCCCCTGGCCGAGGTGATCGGCGCCTACAGCCAGGAGCATCCGGGGGTGCATTTGCACCTGTCGGTGATGAGCCCGTACGAGCTGCAGCTGGCGGTGCTGGACAACCGCCTGGATCTGGCCATCGGCGCGTTCTCCACGCGCATGAACGGACTGGTCTACCAGCCGCTGTACCGCGAACAGCACTGGCTGTACTGCAGCGAACGGCATTCGCTGTTCGAGCAGCGGCGCATTCCAGCCGAGGTGATCACCCAGCAGCGCATGGTCGGCCGTGGCTACTGGAGCCAGGCTGAACTGGCGCGGCACGGCTTCAAGCACAGCGCAGCGACGGTAGAGTCGATGGAAGCGCAGCTGATTCTGGTGCTGTCCGGCGCCTACATCGGCTACCTGCCGGAGCATTACGCTCAGCCCTGGGTGGAGCAGAAGCGGCTCAAGGTGCTGTTGCCCACCACCTTCGGCTACCAGGCGCCGTTCTCCCTGATCCTGCGTCGTGGCCGCTCGCGCGAGCCGTTGATCCAGACCTTCCGCGATCTTTTGAAAAACCAGCTCAATCAGATCTGAGACAGGGTCGCCTTCATATCGCAGATGCTTTGCCTGGCGCAGATGTGGCGCTGTGCTAGTACTTATTCATACGTCTGTTCAACCTTACATTCGACAGGGATGCCACGATGCGCCAGAACCTGCCCGTGACTCAGCGGGAAAGAACCTTTGCCGCCGATGAACGCCTGATCTCCACCACCGACCTCAACAGCAAGATCACCTATTGCAACGACGCCTTCGTCGCGATCAGCGGCTTTACCCGTGAAGAACTGATCGGCCAGCCACACAACATCGTGCGCCACCCGGACATGCCGCCGAGCGTGTTCGGCCATATGTGGGACACCATCAAGCAGGGAAAGCCCTGGATGGGCATCGTCAAGAACCGCTCGAAGAACGGCGATTTCTACTGGGTCAGTGCCTATGTCACGCCGGTGTACGAGGACGGCCGCATGGTCGGTTACGAGTCGGTGCGGTCGCTGCCAAGCGAAGCGCAGAAGCGCCGTGCGGAGCGGCTCTACGCTCGCCTGCGCGAGGGCAAGCCTGCCGTGCCGCCTCTGCAGAAGTGGTCCTATGGCCTGGTGCGTTCGTGGCCGCTGATTCTCGCCGCAGCCCTGATCCTGGGGCTGGAGTCGGTGCTCGACGGGAGCTGGCTGGTCGCCGTCACCTTCGCCATCATGCTCGCGCTCGGGGTCTATCAGTTGTACCGCACCCGTGCCCTGATCCTGCGGACGTTGGACGAGCATCCCAAGGCCTTTACCAGCGAGCTGGTGGCGCTGACCTACAGCGACAACCGAGGCGCCCAGGCGTTGCTGGACATGGCCATGATCAGTGAGGAGGCGCGCCTGCAGACGGCGTTGACGCGCCTGGAAGATGCGGGAGAGAACGTCAAGAAACGTGCCTCGCAGTCGGCCGACCTGTCGCGCTCCGGTTCTGAGCTGCTCGATCAGCAGCGTGCCGAGACGGATCAGTCGGCCACTGCCATCAACGAAATGGCCGCCACCATTCAGGAGGTGACGCACAACGTGCAGAACACCTCGCACGCCGCCGAAGAGGCCGACCGGCTGGCCAGGGGCGGGCGCGATCTCGCCGTGGGCAGTCTGGATTCCATGCGCCAGATGGCCAAGGCGGTCACCGACATCGGTCAGGCGGTCAACGAGCTGGCCAATTCCACTCAGTCCATCGGCAGCGTCGCCGATGTGATCACGGCGATTGCCGAACAGACCAACCTGCTGGCACTCAATGCCGCCATCGAGGCCGCGCGGGCGGGTGAGCAGGGCAGAGGGTTTGCCGTGGTGGCCGACGAGGTGCGCTCGCTGGCCTCGCGCACCCGTCAGTCCACCGAGCAGATCCACCAGATCATCGCCGACCTGCGCGCTGGCGCCGAACGCGCAGTGGTCACCGCGAGCAAGGGCGAAGAGATTTCCCGTGGCAGCGTGCAGAGCGTGGAGTCGGTACGCGACGCACTGGAGGGTATCAGCTCGGCGGTGACGCGCATCTCCGGCATGAGCCAGCAGATGGCAGCCGCTGTCGAGCAGCAGAGCCACGTGGCGGAGGACATCAGCCGGCAGATCACCCGCATCGCCCAGCTGTCCGACCACAGTGCCGGCCAGGCGCATCAGGGCGCGGCGATCAGCCGTGAGCTGGAGCAGATGGCCGACTACCTGCACAGCCTGGCGGAGCGTTTCAACCGCTGATGCGGCGGGAAGGCGGAAGTTGATCGGCGGCAAACCGCAAAGCGCGTCTCATCAGGGCGCGCATGCTGGAGTCGATACGTTGTAGCCCTTGTGCAGCGCGGAGCACCGTCGGGCCATGGTCCCGGATTGCATCCGGGCTGCGCGCCTGTGCTGCCTGGCGCCGCGCTTCGTGGCACACTGCGCGGCATGCCTCGACCATCCTGCCCCCGCTGCCAGCGCCCACTGCGCCATTGCCTGTGCGCACTGATTCCAGACCTCGACAGCCGTACCCGTGTGCTCATCCTGCAGCATCCGAGCGAGGTCGGACATGCTCTCAATACCGCTCGCTTGGCTGTGCTGGGGTTGCGTAACGCCGAGCTGCGCGTGGGCGAAGTGTTCGATGATCTGCCGCAGTTGCTGGCGCAGCCCGGTTATCGCGCCTGCCTGCTGTTTCCGGGGGAAGATGCCGTGGCGCTGACTGGCTATGCACCCGAGGAGCAACCGCTGCTGCTGATCGTGCCCGACGGCACCTGGCGCAAGGCGCGCAAGCTGCTGCATCTCAATCCGTTACTGGCGGCGTTGCCGCGCGTGAGCCTGGGAGCCGTGGCCCCATCGCGCTACCGCCTGCGCAAGGCGCCGGAAGAGGGGGCGCTCTCGACCATCGAGGCGATCGTTGCCGCGCTGGATGCGTTGGAGGCGCCGCAGGGTTTCGATGCGTTGCTCAGGCCATTCGATGCGCTGATCGAAGGTCAGATCGCGGCGATGGGAGAAGAGGTCTTTATCCGCAATCATCAGCGCTAAAGAGGTGCGCACGGCGCACCCTACGCGCGTAGCCGAAGGCATGTAGGGTGCGCCGCGCGCACCAGCTTTGGTGAATGCCACGGCTCGGGCTCGGTACGTAGGGCGCATCCGGCGATGTCGCGTAGCCCGGATGCAATCCGGGGAGACTGACCATCAATCCCGGATTTCATCCGGGCTACGCAGCGTGCACGGCCGCTAATCAACGCTCGCGCATGGCCTCCGAGCGTGCCTTGAGCACCGGCTTGAGCAGGTAGGCCAGCACGCTCTTCTCGCCGGTGATGATGTCCACGGTGGCGACCATGCCGGGGATGATCAGCAGCGGATTCTCCTCGCTGCCGAGATGGCTTTTATCGGTTCGCACCTGGATCAGATAGAAGCTGTTGCCTTCCTCGTCGCTGATGGTGTCGGCGCTGATCAGCTCCAGATTGGCCTTGAGACCGCCGTAGATGGTGTAGTCGTAGGCGGTGAACTTGACCATCGCCTTCTGCCCAGGGTGGAGGAAGGCCACGTCCTGCGGACGCACCTTGGCTTCGATCAGCAGACTGTCGTCCAGCGGCACGATTTCCAGCATGTCGCTGCCGGGCTGCACCACGCCGCCGATGGTGTTGACCTTGAGCTGCTTGATCACGCCGCGTACCGGCGAAGTCACGGTGGTCCGGGTGACCTTGTCCTGAATGGCGACGCTGGTGGCGGTGATCTTCTGCAGTTCGGTGCGCACCTCGTTGAGCTCCTTGAAGGCTTCGGCGCGGAACGCCAGTTCGGATTCCTCCATCTTGCTCTTGATCTCGCTCATCGCCGCTTCGGCGCGCGGGATGGCCAGGTTGGTGGCCTCCAGCGAGCCGCGCACTTCCACCACGCTGCGGCGCAGGCGCAGCACCTCGACCTCGGAAATCGCCCCCGAGGCCACCAGCGGCTGCGACATGTTCAGTTCCTGTTGCAGCAGGCCGAGGCTGGAGCGGTATTGCTGGGCCTTGGAGCGAAATTCGGCGAGCTCCTGCTCCTTCTGCCGCAGCTGCTCGCCCAGGGTGCGTTGCTCGCTGCGCAGACGTTGCTGGCGCGAGCGGTACAGGGCCAACTGGTCCTCGGCCAGTTGCGGGGCGTCGCGGGTGATCTCTTCGGGCAGTTGCGGCGCCCGCCCTTCGGCTTCCGCACCGAGGCGTTCGAGGCGGGCGATCAGCGCCAGTCGGTCGGCTTCGGTTTCACCGCGATTGGAGAGAAAGCGCGTGTCGTCCAGTCTCAGCAGGGTGTCGCCTTTGTCCACCACCTGACCTTCGCGCACGAATATCTCGCTGACGATACCGCCCTCCAGGTTCTGGATCACCTGCACCTTGCTCGAAGGGATGGCCTTGCCCTCGCCGGTGGTGACTTCTTCCAACACCGCAAAATGCGCCCACACCAGCGCGGCGAGCAGGCAGGCACTGACGACCCAGACGGTGGCGCGGCTAAGCCAGGGAGAGTCCTCCAGAATGGCGCCTTCCACTTCCGGCATGAATTCGGTGTCCTGGCGCTTTTCGCGCAGGCTGCCGAAGTAGTTGCCGAGGCTCTGGGTCGCTTGCATCGCTCGTCGCTCCTACAGGCTGGCCGGGCCGACACGGCCCTTGCGCAAGGCTTCGATCACCGCTTCCTTCGGTCCGTCCGCCACCACATGGCCGTTGTCCAGCACGGCCAGGCGATCCACCAGGCTGAGCATGGAGGCGCGGTGGGTGATGAGGATCAGCGTCTTGCCCTGCACCCACTTGTGCAGGCGCTGGCGCAGCAGGTCCTCGCTGGTGTTGTCCATGGCGCTGGTGGGCTCGTCGAGCACCAGGATTGGCGGGTCGAGCAGCAGCGCGCGGGCCAGCAGCACGGCCTGACGCTGGCCGCCGGAGAGCAGCTGGCCGCGTTCACCCACCGGTCGGTCGAAACCCTGTGGATGCTGGCGCGCCAGATCGACCACACCCGTCAGCTCGGCCACCTCCAGCATGCGTGCGTCGCTGACGTAACGGGCACCGAGAGTCAGGTTGTCGCGCAGGCTGCCGGCCAGCAGCGGCAGATCATGGGCGACATAACCGATCTGGTGGCGCAGGTCGGCCACGTCCAGTTGGCGCAGGTCCAGATTGTCCAAGAGGATCTGCCCCTCGTCGGCGCTGTAGAAGGCCATCAGCAACCGGGCCAGGGTGCTCTTGCCCGAGCCGCTGCGGCCGATGATGCCGAGGCGTTCACCAGCCGCCAGACGCAGGCTGACGTTGTTCAGTGCCGGTGCATTCTGTCCGGGGTAGGTGAAGCTGACCTGGCGAATCTCCAGGCTGCCCTTGAGCTGGGTGCGATCCAGCGGCCGCTGCTTGTCCTGGCGCTCCTGGGGCAGCGCCATCAGCGCATCGGTGCTGGTCATGGTCAGGCGCGCCTGCTGATAGCGGGTGATCAACCCGGCGATCTGCCCCAGCGGGGCGAGGATGCGGCTGCCGAGCATGTAGCAGGCCACCAGCGCGCCGACGCTGAGGTTGCCGGCGATGATCGCGTAAACCCCGGCGACGATGGTGGCCATGCCGGCGAATTGCTGCAGGAATAGGGTGCCGTTGGTGGCCAGCGAGGCGAGGAACTTTGCATGGCTGTCCAGGCGGGTGAGGGCGCCATGGGTCTGCTCCCACTGGTGCTGGCGCTCGCTTTCGGCGCCGCAGGCCTTGAGCGTTTCCAGGCCGCCGAGGGTTTCGATCAGCAGCGCCTGACGCTGTGCGCCGAGTTGCAGGCTCTTCTGCACCGTGTCGCGCAGGCGCACCTGGATGATGAAGGCGAACAGCGCGGTGATCGGGAATGCCAGCAGCGGAATGGCCACCAGCGGCCCGCCGATCAGCCAGATCACCAGCAGCATCAGCAGTGAGAAGGGCAGGTCGATCAGGCTGGTCAGGGTCACGGCGGTGAGAAAATCGCGCAGCCCCTGGAAGTCATGGATGCTCTGCGCGAAGCCGCCCACGGTGGCTGGCCGCGCCTTCATCGACATGCCGGTGATGCGCTCGAACAGGGTGGCCGAGAGCACCACGTCGGTCTTCTTACCGGCGGTGTCGAGCAGGTGCGCGCGCAGGATTTTCAGCAGCAGCTCGAAGCCGGTACCGATCAGCAGACCGATGGCCAGCACCCAGAGCGTGGCGGTCGCCTGGTTGGGCACCACGCGGTCGTAGGTCTGCATCACGAACAGCGGCACCATCAGCCCCAGCAGGTTGATCAGCAGGCTGGCCAGCACGGCGTCGGTATAGAGCCAGCGCGACAGCTTGAGGGTGTCGCGGAACCAGGCCTCGATGCGCGGCACCAGGGGTGTGCGCGCCTCTTCCAGCTCGTGCCGCGGGCGGGCGAAGAAAGCCCTGCCGCTGTATTCGGCTGCCAGTTGTTCAAGGCTGACCCACTGTTCGCCGCCCTCCGTTTCGCAGGGCAGGATCTGCGCCTGCTGTTTCGCGCCCCATTGCCGCAGCACGGCGCTACGACCGTCCTTGAGCAGCAGCAGCACCGGCAGGTTCAGAGGGGATATGCTGGCGAGATCGCGCTGCAGCAGACGCCCTTGCAGCCCGGCCCGTGCTGCGGCGCGCGGCAGCAGGTCGGGAGTCAGGCGTTGCTCAGGCATGGGCAGGCCGGCACTGAGGCTGCCACGGCTAGCCGAGCAGCCGTGCAGGCGACAGAGAATCAACAGACCATCGAGCAGCGGGTCATCATGGCTGAGCCGCGGGTCGCTGGCGGGCATCGGCCGTTCCATGGTGGTCAATTTCTACTACTCCTCGAGCCGGTACTACTTCATATCCGGCAAGCGCGCCTCGCTCTTCACGTCGGTGAGGGCTACGGCTTGTGCCGGGACTACGACCTGTTGCTGACGCAGCAGATCACCCATTGCCGCAATCACCCGATACATCGAGAACTCCTCGCTGAAGCGAACCTCGGTGTAGCGGCGGTTGGCGGTGAACAGTTCGTTTTCGCTGTCGAGCAGATCGAGCAGGGTGCGCTGGCCCAGGCTGAACTGCTGCTGGTAGGCCTCGCGCACGCGCGCGGTGTAATCCGCGTAGTCACGCGCCTTGGGGGTTTGCAGGCGGGCGTTTTCCATGGCGTTCCAGGCCAGCGAGAGGTTCTCGTTGAGCACTCGCAGCGCGTTGTTGCGAATGTCCATCGACTCGTTGATCTGATGCGCGGCCGATTGCAGGCGGGCCTTGTCGCGCATGCCGTTGAACAGGTTGTAGTTCATCACCACGGCGGCCCGCCAGGTGTTGTAGTGGCCTTCGTCGCCCTGCACGTTGTCGTCAGCTGTGGTGGCAAGCTCCAGGTCGAAGCGCGGGTAGAAGGGCGACTTGGCCACTTCGTACTGTTTCTCGGCGGCATGCACGTCGGCTTGTGCCGACTTCAGGAAGGGATTGTTGTCCATCACGGTTTGCCGAGCCGCCATCAGATCGGCCGGCATGTTGCCTCTGATCGAGGCGGGCGATTCGAGCTGGTCGGGCAGGCGGCCGACAGCGCTGAAGAAGTTGGCTTCGGCATCGGCCAGGTTGACCTGTTCGGTGTAGAGGTTGTTCTGCGCCAGTGCCAGACGCGCTTCGGACTGGTCGAGATCGGCGGTGCTACCCACGCCCTGACGGCTGCGCAAGCCGATCTGATCGTTGATGCGCTGGTGCGCCTGCAGATTGTTGCGCGCCAGGTCGACCATCTCGCGGCGCATCAATACGTCCAGATACACCTCGACCGTACGCAATGCCAGGCTCTCGGAGGTGCCGAGCAGTCGATAGGCGCGCGAATTGACCACCGCCTGGGTACGTGCCACTTCGTTGGGCGTGTTGAAACCGTCGAACAGCATCTGCCGCAGACGCAGTTCGGCATCGCGATAGGTCAGGGTTTCCTTGTTGTGGTCGCCCAGAGCCCGCGTGCTGGGGCTGTCGGTGCGTTCTCGGCCATAGCCCACCAGCAGGTCGACGGTCGGCAGATAGCCACCCTTGGCGAATTTCACGTCTTCGTCCGATGAGAGACGGCTGTTGGCTGCGGCATGGATCTCGGGATGGTTGTCCAGCGTGCTCTGGATAGCCTCCGACAGGTTCATGGCCTGCACTTGACTGCAGACAGTCGCCAAAAACATGGCGCTCCATAGCGGGGTTAAGGTGCGCATTGGCGTTTCTCCTTACTGAAGTTCTTATCCTGTCGCCAAAAAAATGGCTTTTTTCCCTGTCAAACCGTTTCAGGCTTGTAACATCACAGCTAAGAACAACTTTTGGAGAAGCTAAGAAGATTTTTTCACAACCTATATTCAGAAAAAATCTTATGAACTCTGCGAAAAGCAGCACATTGTTTGAGCCTATGAGCGGTTCAGCGCCTCATTTTCTATGGGTTGCATCGCTGAAATGGGCAGTCAGGCATCAAAAGGCGGGGATTCATCTGATGGAGTAGTTCGACGCAGGTTGTAGTGACATTTTTTTGTCATTAGCGTTTTTTGGATTTTGCGCCGTTCCATTTCGATCAGTTGTCTTGGTTCTTCCTCCCGTTGCGAAAAAGGTGCTCTGACCCTTTTGCTAGGTACGTGTCGGCGGTGGTCGGCAGCTGTAGTGAGGATGGAATCATGGCTACTCTCATTGGTGTCGTCAGTCAGGTTGTCGGCGAGGTGTTCGCGGTAGCGAGCGATGGATCGCGCCGGCCGATCAGCGAAGGGGATCGGGTTTACGCTGGCGAGCAACTGGTAACTGGTGCCTCGGGCGCCGTGGCCGTTACCATGACCAACGGCCAGCAACTGACCCTTGGGCGCGACAGCAGCATGACGCTCGACGCCCAGATGCTCGCCTACCGCGGTGAGTCGCAAGCCCCGGTCGCCGAAGCTCCTCCTGCCGCTCCCAGCGATGCTGACCTTACCGACGTCGAACGCCTGCAGGCGGCCATTGAAGCGGGTGTCGACCCGACGCTGGAGGGCGAGGCCACCGCTGCCGGCCCGGGCGCTGGCGGCGGAGCGGGCGGCGCCGGAGGCGGACATTCCTTCGTCTTGCTCGATGAGGTCGGGGGAGCACTGGACCCGGTGATCGGTTTTCCCACGGCGGGCCTGCCGGGTGGGCCGGAGTTTCCGGAGGGGGAACCCATTGTCACTCCCGATCCGGTACCGCCGGCCATCATTGGCTTTCCGAGCGCGGGCCAGAGCAGTAACGCCGTGGACGAGGATGGTCTTCCTGGGGGTATCGCAGGAGGGCCTAACGATCTAGCAGGTGAGGACACGGTTGTTACCGGGTCTCTAGGCTACAGCTTCGGTCCTAACGGAATCGGAAGCTTCGCCTGGAGCACCGACGGTCTTTCGGCCTTGGGTATCACGTCTCAGGGTGTACCGCTCGCATATAGCGTCAGTGCCGACGGCTTGACCCTCAGTGCCTTTGCCGGGGACGTTCTGGTATTCACCCTGCAGCTTACGAATCTTTCCACCGGTACCTACCAGTTCAGCATTTTTGCACCTCTCGATCACCCGGCGCCTTTGCCTGGCGGCAGCGACGAGAACGATCTGTTCTTTCTTTTCAACTACGTCATCACCGATGGTATCGGCAACTCGGCTACCGGCAGTCTGACGCTAGGTGTCAATGACGATACGCCCGAGCTGGCAGGCGTGCCTGGTGCTCGGCCAGTGGTTGAAGGTCTGGTTCACGAAGATGCCTTGAGCAATGGCAACCCCGAAGGAGCGCAGCAGACCGTAACCGTGTCCGGCGGGGCAGGCACGCTGGACGCTCTAGTCAATTTCGGCGCCGACGGACGCGGTAGCTTTTCCCTCGACGGCAGTGCCGCGGCGCTGGAATCCCTCACCAATCAGGGATTGTCATCTGGCGGGGTTCCGCTGACCTATGCGGTTTCTGCAGATGGCTCCACGCTTACGGCTTCCGCTGGCGGTAATGTGATCTTCACGCTGGTCGTCAACTCGGACGGTAGCTTCCTGTTCACGCTTCAGGGCCCGTTGGATCATCCAAGGGCTGATGGGGATGACAGCGAAACACTTGGCGACTCCAGTCTCAGGCTAGATTTCTCCGGTCTACTGATTGCAACCGATGGCGATGGTGACGCGGTAGTTGGCGGCTTTGCTGCTGGCAGCTTCGTGATCGATGTGGAAGATGATGTCCCGGTGCAGGCCGGCGAGAATGGCGAAGGCCCGCGTGTCGTCGGGCTGGTGCATGAGGACGCCCTGACCCCGGGCAATGCCGAAGGCA
>MTEW01001397.1_pt1 | contig 16284 bp, 16 predicted proteins | sample 1042681 | NCBI WGS metagenome assembly MTEW01 (sample SAMN06185811, study PRJNA358809) | soil metagenome | isolation source: soil biostimulated with citrate as carbon source | place: India | collected 2015-05-23
TGGTGATATTGAACTGCTCGTGGATCTGCTTGAGCTTGCGCCGCAGCTTCCACTTCAGGTGCGGGTCGATCACCGTCAGCGGCTCGTCGAAGAGAATCGCCGACACGTCGTCACGCACCAGGCCGCGGCCCATGGAGACCTTCTGCTTCTCGTCGGCGGTGAGGTTGCGCGCCTTCTTGTGCAGCAGCGGATGCAGCTCCAGCACCTCGGCGATCTCGTGCACCTTGCTCATCACCCGCGCCTCGTCCATGCCCTGGTTGCGCAGCGGGAAGGCCAGGTTGTCGAACACCGTCATGGTGTCGTAGACCACCGGGAACTGGAAAACCTGGGCGATATTGCGCTGCTGCGGCGACAGCGTGTTGACCGCCTTGCCATCAAACTGCACCTCGCCCTGCGACGGGCTGAGCAGACCGGAGATGATGTTGAGCAACGTCGACTTGCCGCAGCCCGACGGCCCCAGCAGCGCGTAGGCGCCGCCCTGCTGCCAGACGTGGTTCATCTCACGAATCGCGTAGTCTTCCGGCGCTTTCGGCGTGCCGCTGTAGCTGTGCGCCAGGTTATGCAAACGAATCTCGGCCATCAGGCAGCCCTCCCCTGACGGCGACTGGGCGCCTGCACCAATTGCCCATCGGCAGCGAAGACGAACAGCTTGTGGGTGGGGATGTAGATCAGGATCGGGGTATCCACCGCGTACTCGTGCACGCCCGGCAGGTGCAGCACCAGCACGAACTGCTCGTTGCGCACGTGGAGGAAGGTTTCCGAGCCGCTGATCTCGGCCAGCTCGACGGTCACGGCCAGTTCCAGATCATCGTCGTTGGATGGCACCAGGCCGATATGGCTGGGGCGCACGCCAAAGCGGTACTCGCCCTCGGCAATGCCGCGCAGATCGGGGTTGAGCGGAAAGTGCACGCAATCGGCGAAGCTCACCTCGGTGCCACTGATGCGCCCCGGCATCAGGTTGATCGCAGGTTCCGAGAACAGCTCGGCGGCCAGCACCTGCTGCGGGCGGTGGTAGACCTCGGCGGTCTTGCCGCTCTGCACCACCCGCCCTTCGTGGAGGATGGTGGTGGTACCACCGAGGGCCAGCGCCTCGTTGGGCTCGGTGGTGGCGTAGATGGCGATGGTGTGGCGCGCCTGGAACAGCTCGCGCATCTCTTGGCGCAGCTCTTCGCGCAGCTTGTAGTCGAGGTTGACCAGGGGCTCGTCGAAGAGGATCAGGGACGCGTCCTTGACCAGCGCCCGCGCCATGGCCGTGCGCTGCTGCTGGCCGCCTGACAGCTCCAGCGGGTAGCGCGACAGCAGCTTGTCGATGCGCAGCATGCGCGCGGTGGCCTCGACCTTCTCGACGATCAGCTCCTTGGCCACACCGGCCTGACGCAGCGGCGAGGCGATGTTCTCGAACACCGTCAGGGTCGGGTAGTTGATGAACTGCTGATAGACCATCGACACATTGCGCTGGCGCACCGGCACGCCGGTGACATCGGCGCCGTTCATCAGCACGCGGCCGCTGCTGGGCCGGTCCAGCCCGGCCATCAGGCGCATCAGGCTGGTCTTGCCGGCCAGAGTACGGCCGAGCAGAACGTTGAAGGAGCCGGGTTCGAAACTCAGGCAGGCATCGTCGATATGCACCTGGCCATCGACGATACGGGTGACGTGTTCGAGCTTGAGCGACATGGCCTGTCCTTTTTCTTGTCGTGCCATTCGGTTTCGAACACCTACAGCGACAAGCGTGCCAGACCGCCTGAAATCGGAATATCCAACTGATATTCAAGAGAAAAAAGCGCGAGATCGGATTGCCTGGCGATGTTCGACTGAACACTTTTGAACAGTCAGATGTGAACAACTGAACAATTCGTTCGTTGACATTGAACAGTCATGAACGAGACTGGACCAATCGCGACACAGATCGCGAATCGACAAGAAGAGATCGCACCATGACAGAAGCTGCCCGTGCCCCGGCACACGACACCATCATCCAGGAGTCCTGGTCGCGTTGTCGTGACTACGGCCTGACCCACCAGAGCACGCCGCGCTTCGACCCGCCGGCCCCCGGCGAACTCTCGGCCCTACTGGAAAGCCGCCAGGCGCTGGTGCAGACCACCCATCAGGAAGTGCTGCCCTACTACGGCACCATCCTCGCCAACTCCAACTGCCTGATCATGCTCGCCGACGACCAGGGTCGGCTGCTGCAATCCTGGGGCGACCAGCGTTTCATCGAGCCGCGCCAGGCCGCCGGCTTCGTCGCCGGGGCCAGTTGGCTGGAGCGCTACACCGGCACCAACGCCATCGGCACCGCGCTCAGTTGCGGCCAGGCCGTGCATATCCAGCACGACGAGCACTTCCTCAAGGCCAACCGTTTCATGACCGGCTCTGCCTCGCCGATCTTCGACGAGCAAAGGCGCATGATCGCCGTGCTCGACGTGTCCAGCGACAGCTACCTGCCGCCGGCGCACACCCTCGGCATGGTCAAGATGATGAGCCAGTCGGTGGAGAATCGCCTGATCCTCAAGCTGTTCGCCGACCAGTATCACCTGCTCAGCTTCAACACCAGCCTGGACAACCTCGACAGCCCCTGGGCCGGCCTGGTGGTGTTCGACGAACGCGGCCATGTGGTCTCGGCCAACCGCCGCGCCGACAACCTGCTTGGCCAGTCACTGACCTACGGCACCATCGAGCAGTTGTTCGACGTGCCGCTGCAGCAACTGCTCAACCAGCCGGACGGCCAGCCACTCAGCCTGCGCACCAGCGGCCATTTTCGCTTTCACGCGCGGGTGCGCCGCCCTGCCCGGCCGGCGCCGATACAGGCCCGCGATTTCCGTCCGCAGGCCCCCGCGCCCGTACCCGAGGAGCCGCCGCTGCGTGCGCTGAGCCTGGGTGACGCGCGGATGGACAAGGCCATCCGCCTGGCCGAGCGGTTGCTGGAAAAGGACATCCCGATCCTGGTGCAGGGTGAAACCGGCGCCGGCAAGGAGGTCTTCGTCAAGGCTCTGCACCGCGCCAGTTCGCGCGCCGATCAGCCCTTCATCGCGGTCAACTGCGCCGCCATTCCGGCAGAGCTGGTGGAGTCGGAGCTGTTCGGCTACGAAAAAGGCGCCTTTACCGGCGCCAGCCAGAAAGGCCACATCGGGCTGATCCGCAAGGCGCACAAGGGCACGCTGTTTCTCGACGAGATCGGCGACATGCCGCTGCGGGTGCAGGCGCGTCTGCTGCGCGTGCTGCAGGAGCGCTGCGTGCAGCCACTGGGCAGCAGCGAGCTGCATCCGGTGGACGTACGCCTGGTCTCCGCCACCAACCGTCCACTGCGCCAGGACGTCGACAGCGGCCAGTTCCGCGCCGACCTCTACTACCGCATCAGCGGCCTGAACCTGGAGCTGCCACCGCTGCGCGAGCGCAGCGACAAGCAGGCGCTGTTCCAGCGGCTATGGGAGCAACATCGCGAACCCAGGCAGTGGGCCGGGCTCAGCCGCGAGGTCGTGGAGCTGTTCGAGCGCCACCCCTGGCCGGGCAATCTGCGCCAGCTCAGCAGCGTGCTGCGCGTGGCCCTGGTGATGGCCGATGAGCAGCCTATCCGTGCCGAACACCTGCCGGACGATTTCTTTCTCGACCTGCCAACGGACGCCCCTGCGCAAGCCCCGGCCGAGATCGACGCCGGCGACCTGGCCAGCCAGTACCAGGCCTGCGGCGGCAACATTTCCTACCTGGCCCGCCACCTCGGCCTGAGCCGTAATACGCTGTACAAGCGCCTGCGCGAACAGGGCGTCAGACCTTAACGGTGTGCCGCGCCCGCAGGCCGAAGCGCCAGCCCTGCTGCATGCCCGCCGCGGCCAGCAGGATGGCCGCCACGCCGAGCCATTGCAGCGGGCTGAGCCAGTGATCGAAGGCCAGCCAGTCGACGAAGATCGCCGCCACCGGGTAGATGAACGACAGTGCGCCGGTCAGCGCCGTCGGTAGTTTCTGAATGGCGCCGTAGAGCAGCATGTACATCAGCCCGGTATGCACCACGCCCAGGGTCATCAGGCTGGCCCAGGCCGCCTCGCCCTGCGGCAGCTGATGCCCAGCCAGGGGCGCCAGCAACAGAACGCCGGTCAGCAGTTGAATCAGCGCGATCAGATGCGGCGGCGTAGCGCTGAGACGTTTGACGATCAACGCCGCGACCGCATAGAGCAGCGCCGCACCCAGCGCCAGGGCGATGCCCAATAGATAGTTGCCGCCAGCCACCGCACCACGGCCATGGGCACCGACGATGGCCAGCATGCCGATGAAGGCCAGCGCCAGCCAACCGAGCTTGAGCCAGGTGATGCGCTCGCCGAAAAACAGCGCCGCCAGCCCCACCAGCATGAACGGCTGGACGTTGTACACCACGGTACTGACGGCGATGGATGCCTGCGCGTAGGAGGCGAACAGCAGCAGCCAGTTGCCGACGATGGCCACACCGCTGAGCACGGCCAGCAGCAATACGCGTCGCCCCAGCAGCTCGGCACGCAGCAGGCCGAGCACGGCGCAGACCAACAGCAACATGCCGCCGCCGATCAGGCAGCGCCAGAACACCACGTCCACCACCGCCTGGCCGGAGGCCAGCACGAACCAGCCGATGGTGCCGGAAATCAGCATCGCGGCGATCATTTCCAGCGAGCCACGCTTGAGCTTGTTGTCCACGGTTCGATCCTCGCTTTGACAGGCCTCCATTATCCGAAGGTGCAACTTTCCTCTCCATGGCGAATCTGAGGCAAAATCTGCCTCATGCCTTTTTTACAACGGCAGATTCCGGCTTTTGCCTAACGAGGTCCCTATGACCGATGAAATCGACCAGACCCTGATCGCCGCCCTGATGGAAGACTCGCGGCGCTCCCTGAAGGCCCTCGCGCAGATCAGTGGCCTGTCCTCACCCAGCGTGGCCGAGCGCCTGCGCCGCCTGGAAGAACGCGGCGTGCTCAAGGGTTACAGAGTGGAAATCGATCCAAGCCACTTCGGCTATCAGCTGCAGGCCATCGTTCGCGTGCGGCCGCTGCCCGGCAAGCTGCATGAAGTGGAGCGACTGATTCAGGCCACGCCCGAGTTCACCGAATGCGACAAGGTCACCGGCGAGGACTGCTTCATCGCCCGTCTGCACGTGCGCTCGATGGAGCAACTGGACGAGGTGCTCGACCGCATCAACGGCCATGCCGAAACCAACACCGCCATCGTCAAGAAGACCTCGGTGCCCCGCCGCCTGCCCCCGATGAACTGACAAGGAACGATCATGCGCCCATCCCTTCGCCCTCTGCTCCTCGCGCTCGGCCTTTGCCTGGGCAGCCAATCGGCCTTCGCCGAGCTGCGCCAGGCAGTCGATGCCGCCGTGGAACCGATGATGCAGACCTATGCCATCCCCGGCATGGCCATCGCCATCAGCCACAAGGGCCAGCAGCATTTCTTCGAGTACGGCGTCGCCTCACGTGAAAACGGCCAGGACGTGGATCGCCACACCCTGTTCGAACTGGGTTCGGTCAGTAAACTCTTCACCGCCACCCTCGGCGCCTACGCCGAAGCGCGCGGTACGCTGAACCTCAGCGACAACGCCAGCCAGTACCTGCCGGCGCTACAGGGCAGCGCGTTCGATCACATCAGTCTGCTGGACCTGGCCACCTACACCCCTGGCGGCCTGCCACTGCAGTTTCCGGATGCAGTCGGTAACGAACGCCAGATGCTCGATTACTACCGCAACTGGCAGGCTGTCTACCCGCCCGGCACGCAACGGCTGTATTCCAACCCCAGTATCGGCCTGTTCGGTCACCTGGCCGCCGCCAGCCTGGCCAAGCCGTTCCAGGAACTGATGGAGCAGGACCTGCTGCCGCAACTGGGCATGCAGGAAAGCTACGTGCAGATACCGGCCGAGCAGATGACGCGCTATGCCTGGGGCTACCGCGACGACAAGGCCGTGCGGGTCAGCCCCGGCGCGCTGGATGCCGAAGCCTACGGCTTGAAATCCACCGCCGCGGACATGCTGCGCTTCATCGACGCCAACCTGCACCCGGACAAGCTGCCCGCACCGCTGCACCAGGCCGTCAGCTCCACCCATCGCGGTTACTATCAGGTCGGCGACATGACGCAGGGCCTGGGCTGGGAGCGCTATGCCTACCCCATCAACCTGGCGAAGCTGCAAGCGGGCAACTCCGCCGAGATGGCCCTGCAACCCCAGGCGGTGGAGCGTTTCAGCGCACCCACGCCGGCCGAAGGTGACCTGCTGCTGAACAAGACCGGCTCTACCAACGGCTTCGGCGCCTACATCCTGCTGCTGCCGGCACGCGATACCGGCCTGGTGATACTCGCCAACCGCAACTACCCCAATGCCGAGCGCATACGCCTGGCGTTGCAGTTGCTCGAGGCGCTTGGCTTACCGGCGCCTCAGGAATAGAGGCTGGAGTCGGCGTTGGCTGCGACCGACTGCCTCCGACGTGAGCGACAAACGGTCGCCAGCCGGTAGCCGCCTGATCGACCTGAGCCCGCTGCTGACCGGGCTCGATGTGAAGAGCCGGGATTTTCACTGACCCCAGACCAGCCGGCATTCTTGATAGACTATCGGCCCTTTTTGTCGCCAACGCCTACAGACCAGCCTGTCGGTGCTCGGGACAACGCCACTCAGCCGAACGTCTATGCAGCCAGAGAACACCACCCGCCCCGCCCTGTCCCGCCGCTTCTCCGTGGCTCCGATGATGGATTGGACCGATCGCCACTGCCGCTTCTTCCTGCGTCAGCTGTCGCGTCACGCCCTGCTCTATACCGAGATGGTCACCACCGGCGCGCTGATCCATGGCGACCGCGAACGTTTTCTGCGTTACAGCGAATGCGAGCATCCCATCGCCCTGCAGTTGGGCGGCAGCAACCCGCAGGATCTGGCCGCCTGCGCGAAGATGGCCGAGCAGCATGGCTACGACGAGGTGAACCTGAACGTCGGCTGCCCCAGTGATCGAGTACAGAACAACATGATCGGCGCCTGCCTGATGGGGCATCCGGCGCTGGTGGCCGACTGCGTGAAAGCCATGCGGGACGCGGTGAGCATTCCGGTAACGGTCAAGCACCGCATCGGCATCAATGGCCGCGACAGCTATTCCGAGCTATGCGATTTCGTCGGCCAGGTGCGGGACGCCGGCTGCCGCAGCTTCACCGTGCATGCCCGTATCGCCATCCTCGAGGGGCTGTCGCCGAAGGAAAATCGCGAGATTCCGCCGCTGCGCTACGATGTGGCCGCCCAGCTCAAGCGTGACTTCCCGGATCTGGAAATCATCCTCAACGGCGGCATCAAGACGCTGGAAGAATGCGAGCAGCATCTACAGACCTTCGATGGTGTGATGCTCGGCCGCGAGGCCTACCACAACCCTTATCTGCTGGCGCAAGTGGACAACCGCCTGTTCGGCGCGGCGGCACCCAGCATCAGTCGCATGGACGCCCTGCTCGCACTCAAGCCCTACGTCGAGCAGCACCTACGCGAAGGCGGCACCCTGCATCACGTCAGCCGCCATGTGCTCGGCCTGGCTCAGGGCTTTCCCGGCGCCCGGCGCTTTCGTCAGCTGCTGTCGGTAGACATCCACAAGGTGCAGGATCCGCTGGGGCTGCTGGATCAGGCCGCCGAATTGCTCCGCGGGCACTGATCCGGCGCCGTCAGGCGGTAACGGCTGCGCCCGGTGGCCTGCACCATGCCGTGTTCCTCCATACGGCGCAGCACCTGCCGCACGCTGACCAGTGACAGCGGCTCGCCCGCCTCGCTCAGCTGCCGATGCAAGTCGCGGCTGGAGATTCCCTGCTCGTCGTCGGCGCCATACAGCGCCTCCACCACCTTGAGTCTCGGCATGCTGAAACGCAGCCCTGCGGCCTGCAGCCATTCGCGGCACTGACGGGTATCCGGAGCCGCGCGGCATAGTGAACGAGAGCGCTGAGTTTGGGTCGACATATTCGGGCTCCTTGGCTGCTCATCTGAAGTCGGACTCCACCGACCTCGGCGCGTTTCACCGCACCTTCATATGTTAAGACGAACGAGCAGGCCAAAAGCGCGCCCCCAAAAGGTAAAAAATTGTCAGTGACTCGACCGTTGAGCGCCCACAGCGCCTCGGGTAAGGTCATGCCATCTGCAACGACAAGGCCTCGTCATGACCTCCAAGCTGGAACAACTCAAGCAGTTCACCACCGTGGTCGCCGATACCGGTGATCTCGACGCCATCGCCCGCCTCAAGCCGGTGGATGCCACCACCAATCCCTCCCTGCTGCTCAAGGCCGCATCGCTGCCGGGCTACGCCGATCTTCTGAAACAGGCGGTCAGCGCCGGCAAGGGTGATCCGGGTCTGGCCTGCGACCACTTCGCCGTAGCCGTTGGCCAGGAGATTCTCAAGGTCATTCCCGGGCGCATTTCCACCGAGGTGGATGCCCGCCTGTCGTTCGATACCGGCGCCACCCTGCTGCGCGCCGAGCGCCTGATCGGCCTCTATGAGCAGGCCGGCATCGGCCGCGAACGGGTGCTGATCAAGATCGCCTCGACCTGGGAAGGCATTCGCGCTGCCGAGCAGCTGGAAAAATCCGGCGTGCAGACCAATCTCACCCTGCTCTTCTCCTTCGCCCAGGCGCAAGCGTGCGCCGATGCCGGCGTATTCCTCATCTCGCCTTTCGTCGGCCGCATCTACGACTGGTACAAGAAAACCGAGGGCCGTGACTTTGTCGGCAGCGAAGATCCGGGCGTGCAGTCGGTCAGCCGTATCTACGACTACTACAAGGCCAACGGTTACGACACCGTGGTGATGGGAGCGAGCTTCCGCAACCTCGGCCAGATCGAAGCGCTGGCCGGCTGTGATCGCCTGACCATCAGCCCTGAACTGCTGCAGAAGCTGGCCGAGGACGAGGGCGAACTAAGCCGCAAGCTTGCTCCGGGCGGCGCTGGCGAAGCTCGTCAGACGCTGGACGAAAGCGCCTTCCGTTGGGCATTGAACGAAGATGCGATGGCCACCGAGAAACTGGCCGAGGGCATCCGCCTGTTCGCCCGTGACCAGGAGAAGCTCGAGGCACTGCTGGCCGCCAAGGCCTGAACAAAAAAGGGGGCGCCAGCCAAGCTGACGCCCCTTTCGAATACTACGAGATCAATACGTAGTGTGCGCCGTGCGCACCTGAGGCTTTCTTTGAATCAGTCGGTGCGCACAGCGCACCCTACGGAAATAAAAAACAGCGGGAGGTCAGTGCCGCTCGAGCGCACTGACCAGATCATGGAAGGCCTCGCGGTTGGAGTCGTTCAACCCCATCAGGATACGGTGCGCTTCCAGCACCTTGGCCTTGACCACTTCCTCGTTCTGATCCTGCGATGGCAGGTCGTCCAGTGCTTCCGGGCAGGGAATCGGACGATCGACGATATTGAACACCTGATCGAAACCCATCGACTGCAGCAGGCGGGTGATATCGTCGTGCGTGGTCACCACGGTCGGCAACAGGCCCACCTTCTGCCGCGAAAGAATGGACAGTTTGGCCAGCAGACCCAGGGTGGTGCTGTCGATGCTGCGAGTTTCGGTCAGGTCGATGACGATGGCCGAAAAATTCAACGCGGTGAAAATCTTCTCAATCGTGGCATCCAGCGCCGAACACAGCGTCAGACGGACTTCGCCGACGAATTTCAGGACGAATGTGCCATCCTGCTCGGCGAATTGGATGCGACCGGGGCTCATCCCAGGGTTCATGCAAGGTTCCTGCTCAACACCAGCAAGGCAATATCATCCGGCATCTCGCCCAGATTGGCCAGACCGAGAACTTGACGCAAACCGTCCAGACTACCGCCAGCCTGGCTAACCAGTTGTGGCAACGCCAATTCCTTCTCCTTCAGCGTCTCGCCTGGCAGCAGGTCGAGAATGCCGTCGGAAAGCAAGGTGAGGCTGAATGATTCGGGCAGCTTCATGACCTGATCGCCATACTCGGCCTCTGCGAACAGGCCGACCGGCAGACCGCGCCCTTCCAGATACCGCGCCTCGCCATTCTCGAACAGTACCGGAAGCGGCAAATGGCCGCCGATGCTGTAGGTGAGCTGGCCGCTCTGCTCGTCGATCACCCCGCCCAGCATGGTCACATGCTTGCCAAGCTTGCAGTTGATCAACCCGCGATTGATGTGGCCGAGCACATCGGAGGGCTTGAACTCGGGTAGCGAACCGCCCCGCCGCCACTCGTAGAGCAGGCGCGTGGTCATGAACTTGAGCAGCACGGTGACGAAGGCCGAAGAAGCGCCGTGCCCGGAAACGTCCGCCAGGTAGAAGCCGATGCGTCGCTCGTCGATGCGGAAGTAGTCGACGAAATCACCGGACAGGTACAAGGAGGGGATGATCTTGTGCGCGAAGGTCAGGCCATCGACCTGCCAGGGCGTCACCGGCAGCATGTTCATCTGCACCTGGCGACCGGCGTTCTGGTCTTCCTGCAGCAGGTGCAGGCTGGCCTGCAACTCGCGGTTGGCAGCCTCAAGCTTCTCGCGGTAGCGCTGGTTCTCCATGCGCAGGCGCGAGCGATCCAGTGCCCGACGCACCGAGTGCTCGAGCACCGCCAGGTCTTCCAGCGGCTTGATCAGGTAATCGGCAGCGCCCAGACGCAGGGCTTCGACGGCATCGTTCATGACGCCTGCGCCCGAGACCACAATCACTGGGACTTCGACACCCAGGGCGTTGATACGACGGATCAGCTCGAGGCCATCAACCTGCGGCATGCGCAGGTCACAGATCATCAGGTCGGGGCTTTCCTGCTGGAACACTTCCAGCCCCTGCAAACCGTTGTTGGCCTGCAATACCTTGAAGCCGCTGTCCTCGAGATAGGCTGCGAGGCTGGCACGCACGACATCGTCGTCGTCGATGATCAGCAGAGTGGCACTGGTTTTGTGCATGGGGTATCCAGGCAAACTGCGCCAGGGCAATTAGGGTGACTGCCCGTAGCGCGGCGCCGCATCAATGGCGCCAGGGCGATTTCAAGGGGCAGACGGTACTCCCATCTGGCGAGCGATTCAAGCCGGCACCGGTCGTCGTCCGGCGGCTTTACAGGGTAAATCGGCGAGAGTTATAAGAACCGCGGGAGAGCTCATAAGAAGAGGACAGGGTCCATGAGTCAGAGTGATCGAGCGTACAGCGAGAAACGCGACTACATCCGCATGCGACTGGAAGCGCCAGTCACCCTGCATCATGCTGGCCGGGAAATTCCGGCCCTGTGCCTGGATCTCTCCAGCACCGGCATGCAAATCGAGGCCGAAGTCACTCTGAAGATGGGCGACAAGGTCAAGGTGCACATCCCTTCCGAACACAGCGAACTGGCCGGCCTCGACGCCCAGGCCGAAGTGGTGCGAATCGGCGATCTGGGTGACGGACGCCAATCGCTGGGCCTGGCCATCATCTCGATGAGCTGAAACGCATGCTTACGAAAAAGGCGGCTTTAAGCCGCCTTTTTCATGCCTGCCGAACTCAGAAATCGTCTTCGACGTCACCGTCTTTGACCTTGAACTCGCGGTTCTGCAGGTAGGCGTTGCGGATGAAGATGTACTTGTCGCCGCTGATCAGGCGTTCGGCCGACAACAGGCTGGCGCGGGTATCCACCACCTCGACGCCACGGGTGACGTTGCGGGTCGGCACGTGGTCGATGTACGGATAAGGCGTCACAAAGCTGTCCGGCACCCTGCCGGCGGCGTCGCGCACGGTACTCGGACCGAGGAACGGGATCACCAGATAGGGCCCGCTGTTCAGGCCCCAGACGCCCAGGGTCTGGCCGAAATCCTCGTCGCTCTTCTGCAGGCCCATATGCTTGGCCACGTCGAAGAAGCCCAGCAGGCCGAAGGTGGTGTTGAAGATCAGGCGACCGGTATCGACACCGGCATCGTGCAGCTTGCCCTGCAGCAGGTTGTTGGTCAGGTTGCCGACGTCGCCGATATTGCCGAAGACGTTGTGCACGCCGTCTTCGAGAAACTGCGGCGTGACCTTCTGATAGCCCTGCGCAATCGGTTTCAGCGCGTAGGTATCGAGTGTATCGTTGAAGCGAAACATCGCGCGGTTGAAGCCCTCCCAGGGGTCTTCTTCCGAAGCGGCCTGGCTCATGGCCGGCAGCAGACTGAGGCCGACCAGCGCCATCAGGCTCCCCAGGCGCACGATCCAGCGAGCACCGATAACATGCATTGCAGTCTCTCCTTGAGAAAAGTGGTGTGGCCACCCGCCAGCGGCCGTGAAGGCCGCGCAGTATAAAGCCTGGAGCCCTGATTGGGCAGCATAGCGAACAATTGTGATGACCGATAAGACACTGCTGCATACCGCCCGGATACCCGTGCGCTGGGGCGACATGGACAGCTATGGGCACGTCAACAACATCATCTACATGCAATACCTGGAAGAAGCGCGGGTCGCCTGGTTCGAGCGCGTCGGCATTGCGATGAGCGGCGCCCCTCAAGGCCCGGTAGTGCTGCAGACCCAGCACACCTACCTCAAACCCGTGGTGCACCCGGCTACGGTGGTGGTCGAGCTGCATGCCGGCGCCCTGGGGCGCAGCAGCCTGGTGGTCGAACACCGCCTGACCACGCTGGACGATCCCGACACGATTTACGGCGAAGGCTACTGCAAGCTGGTCTGGATCGACCATCGAAGCGGCCGATCCGTTGCCCTGCCGGAGCACCTGCGCGCCCTACTCAGCGTCACCTGACGGTCATCTTCCGGTCATCCGCTGGCGCTAGATTGGACTAGGCCACCGCCACGGATGACCCCATGCCTAACGCCTCCCCTACCGCCATTCTTTTCGAGCTGTCCGGCTGCCTGGTCGACTTCGGTGCCCGCACCTTGCCGGTCGCACTGCAGCGCCTGCATCCCCAATGCACCAGCACCGATACCCTGGGCAGCCCGCAGCAGGTTCTCGCGGGCTGGCTGGGCAAAGCGCCGACGTCGACGCAACTGCAGGCCTTGCAGCAGATGCTGAGCGAAGTAGCCGACGAACACGCGGAACTCACGCCCGGCGCAGAACAGCTGCTGCACAGGCTGCACGCCGGCGCCATTCCCTGCGCCTGGCTCGACAGCCTGCCGGCAGACGCCAGCCTGCGTTTGGCCGAGGCACTGCCGGTACCGGTCACGGCTGCCCTGGCGCGCCAGGCCAGGCCCTGGCCCGCGCCTGACGCCTGCTGGCAGGCCCTGAGCCAACTGGGAGTGGAGCGTCTCGACGGCTGCGTGTTGGTCAGCGGCAACCCGCACCTTCTGCAGGCCGGCCTCAATGCCGGCTGCTGGACCATCGGCCTGGCCGCCTGCGGCCCCCTGTGCGGCCTCGCGCCGGCTGACTGGCAGGCGCTGACGACGAACGAGCAGGAGCGTCTGCGCGCCGAAGCCACGCTGCAGCTCTATCGCCTGGGGACGCACTCGGTGGTCGATCATCTGGGTGAGATCCAGGCCAGCCTCGAGGATATCGGCATGCGCCGGCTCAAGGGCGAAAAGCCCTGAACGGATTGACCCTGGTCAGGCAAAGCCGGCGTGCTTGAATTACCCTTGTTGTACGGGCAGAAACCTTCGGCCACCGACAACGGTCAATGCCTATGCCGATTCGACAAGGGAGAACCCTATGCCAGCCAATGACCTGCAGCAGCAACTGGAAGCTCTTCATGAGCAACTCGCTCATGGCACGCCGCTCAGCGAAGAAGAACGGGCATCGCTGTACCTGCTGATTCAGGAAATCGAAGTACAACTGGCGCGCCAGGCCGCGGCCGCTCCCGACGCCACCCTGATGGACGGCGTCAACCTGGCGGTGGAACGTTTCGAAGCCAGCCACCCCACCCTCGCCGGCACCCTGCGCAACATCATGCAGAGCCTGGCCAATATGGGCATCTGACCCCTCGGAAAGCCCGGAGCCGCCACCCCTTTCGGGCTGGCGGCTTTTTCATGGCTTACTGGCGCACCAGCCGGGCGTTGTCTACGCGTAACGCCTCGGTACTGCGATACGGATTGATATCCAGCCCGCCACGGCGCACGTAACGCGCATAGACGGTCAGGGACTGCGGCTGCAGCAGGCGCCGCAGATCGAGGAAGATGCGCTCCACGCACTGCTCATGAAAGTCGGCGTGCTGGCGGAAGCTCACCAGATAAGCCAGCAGGCTGGCGTGATCCAGCGCCGCGCCGCGGTACTGCACGACCAGGCTGCCCCAGTCCGGCTGACCGGTGACCGGGCAGTTGGATTTCAGCAGGTGGCTGTGCAGGCTCTCCTCCACCACGCGGCTCGCGTCGCAGCGCAAGAGCTCCGGCTGCGGGTGGGCGTACTGAGTGACGCTGATCTCCAGTTCATCGATGCACTGGCCCGGCAGCGTCGCCACGCCCTCGCCCGCCACCTCGGCCAAGGAACGCAGACTCACCGCCACCGGCTTGCCGGCCACCGCCGACAGATCGCGCGCCAGGGTTGCCTGCAATTCGCCCCAGCTGGCGAACACCGTCTGGTTCAGCGAGTTGAGATAGAGCTTGAAGGACTTGGACTCGATGATGTTCGGCGAATCGGCAGGAATGGCGAATTCGCCGATGGCCACCACCGGCTTGCCGGACGGCAGCAGCCAGGACAACTCGTAGCAGTTCCAGTAGTCCACGCCCTGATATGGCAGGTTGGCGCCGTCGAGGCCCAGCTCCGCCCACTTGCTGGTACGCGAGATGGGAAACAGCAGCTCGGGGCTGTACTCGGCGATGTACTGGCTGGACTTGCCCAGCGGGGAATGTTCGGCGGGGTGCTGCATGGGGCGGGATCCGGGTTGGCGAAAAACCCGGCGAGTTTACCGGGTTGACCGCCCAGCCGCACCCACAGCGAGCTCCAGGTTTGCTCGGTGCGCACGGCGCACCCTACGTCAGGCCGAGAGCGCCCTGGTAAACGTAGGGTGCGCCGTGCGCACCAGAATGCTCCTGACAGGCTCATGCCGCGGCGGGCTCTTCCTCGATCATCCGCAGCGGCGCCCAGCGCCGCAGCAGCAGGTACAGCGTCGGGATCACGTAAAGGGTGAAGAAGGTGCCCACCAGCAGGCCGCCAACGATCACCAGGCCGATCTGCTGGCGACTTTCGGCGCCGGCCCCAGTGGCGATGGCCAGCGGCAGCGAACCCAGAACCATGGCGCCTGTGGTCATCAGGATCGGCCGAAGGCGCTGCACCGAAGCCTCGATCACCGCACCGCGCAGCTCCCTGCCTTCACGCAGCAGGTGATTGGCGAATTCGACGATGAGGATGCCGTGCTTGGTGATCAGACCGATCAGGGTCACCAGGCCGATCTGCGAATAGATGTTCAGCGTGCCGCCGAACAGGGTCAGGGCGAGCAAGGCGCCGGCCATCGACAAGGGCACGCTGAACAGGATGATCAGCGGATCGCTGAAGCTCTCGAACTGCGCGGCCAACACCAGGAAGATGAACGCCAGGGCCAGGGCGAAAATCAATGCGATACCCGAGCTGGACTCCTTGAAGTCGCGCGACGTGCCGGTGTAGTCGTACTGGGTTTCCGGCGGGAATACCGCTCGCGCGCCGGCCTCGAGGTAGTCCAGCGCCTCGCCCAGGGTGTAGCCGGCGCCGACGTTGGCGCTGATGGTCACCGCACGCAGCTGGTTGAAGTGGTTGAGCTCGCGCGGCGCCACAGTCTCGCGCACCGAAATCAGGTTGGACAACTGCACCATGCCGCCTTCGCGGTCGCGCACGTACACGCGGTCCAGGTCCTGCGGGTTGCTGCGGTCGATGTTCTGCAGCTGCACCAGTACGTCGTACTGCTCGCCATTTTGCTTGAAGCGGGTCACCTGGCGGCTGCCGAACAGACTTTCCAGGCTGCGGCCGATCACCGACACGTCGGTGCCCACGGCTGCGGCCTGCTCGCGGTTGACGTTGATCTGCAGCTGCGGCGAGTTGAGCTTGAGGTCGCTGTCCAACCCTTCCAGGCCCGGATAGTCGCGCATGCGCTCCATCAGCTGATCGACGTAACCCTGCAGCTCGGCGTATTCCATGGACGAGCGGATGACGAAGTTGATCGGCTGGTTGCGCGCGCTCTGCCCCAGCGGCGGGCGGTTGACCGGGGTGACTCGCATGCCGGCGATGTCCTGCAACTTGGGCAACAGTTCGTTGCGGATCTCGAACTGGCTGCGCGCACGGTCGCCCCAGTCTTCCAGCTTCATGAAGGAAATGCCCTGGGCCACGGTCGGGAAGCCCGCGACGATCAGGTAGCGGTTGGTTTCCGGGATGCTGGCGTAGGCCGCCTCCACCTCGCGGGCATAGCGCGCGGTGTAGTCGATGGTGGCGCCGTCTGGGCCATTGAACACCCCGACTATGGTGCCGGTGTCT